>OHBJ01003631.1_pt1 | contig 10125 bp, 9 predicted proteins | sample 1577241 | NCBI WGS metagenome assembly OHBJ01 (sample SAMEA3541594, study PRJEB24748) | human gut metagenome | biome: human gut; feature: human-associated habitat; material: faeces | place: China | collected 2012
GGGGCTGACCGCCTGCAGAAACGATGTGTTCCCCATTGCTCCAAAAAAAGAGACGCCCTGCGGCGTCTCTTTTTTTGGAGCAGGCAACGGGAATCGAACCCGCCTCCGCGGCTTGGGAAGCCGCTATTCTACCGATGAACTATGCCTGCATTTATTTTTGAATGCTTATACATTTTACCGTGAAATGAGCCGGCAGTCAAGACCTTTTGCGGGAAAATATGCCGACACTGCTTGACAAAAACCCAAGAGGGGCTATGATGGTTGCAGTACAAAGCGAATATCGGAGGAAAGCGATATGTCAATTCGAGAAGTCAAAGCGTTCTTTGCCGCACATGGCATGGAGGGCAGGGTGCTGGAATTTGAAACCTCCAGCGCAACGGTGGAGCTGGCGGCGCATACGGTGGGGGTTATTCCCGCCCGCATTGCCAAAACACTTTCTTTTTTAACAGCACAGGGACCGCTGCTGGTGGTAACAGCGGGAGATGCCAAAATTGATAACCATAAGTTCAAGGAGACCTTTGGCTGCAAGGCAAAGATGCTGTCGCCGGAGGAGGCTGTGGAGCTGATCGGTCATGCGGTGGGCGGTGTGTGCCCCTTTGCGGTAAAAGCAGGGGTGAAAACCTGTTTAGATGTCTCGCTGCAGCGATTTGACACGGTATTCCCCGCCTGCGGCAGCAGCAACAGCGCCATTGAGTTGAGTTGCGATGAGCTGTATGAGCTTTCCGGCGCACTGGCATGGGTAGATGTCTGCAAGGGCTGGCAGGAGAGCGAGCAGTAAAAGAGAACAGTGCAAATGACCCGTCACAGCAGACACTATGCTGCGACGGGTCGTCTTTTTGCAAAAAATCAACTATTCAATATCCAGCTCCGGCGGGATATCAATCTCATCTGAGACATATTTTCCGTTTTTCTTTCGCTGGCGCACGCATTCGGTCAGCAGGTATTCGATCTGCCCATTGACCGAACGGAAGTCGTCCTCTGCCCAGGCAGCAATAGCGGCGTACAGCTTGGGGGAAAGGCGCAGCGGCACCTGCTTTTTCTGGTTATCGCTCATGGCAGCTTAATACAGACTGCCGGAATTGACGACAGGTTGAGCATCGTGGTTGCCGCAAAGCACTACCAAAAGATTGCTAACCATGGCGGCTTTGTGTTCCTCGTCCAATTCTACCATGCCGCTTTCAGAAAGACGCGCCAACGCCATTTCCACCATGCCTACTGCGCCGTCTACAATCATTTTGCGGGCATCAATGATGGCGGACGCCTGCTGGCGCTGCAGCATGACGGATGCAATCTCGGTTGCGTAGGCAAGGTAGGTGATGCGGGCTTCAATAATCTCAATACCAGCCTCCGCTACCCGCTGTTGGATCTCACCACGAATACGGGAGGCGACCAGCTCGCTGGAGCCGCGCAGGCTGCCGTCGTCGGCAATACCGTCTCCGGTGGTATCTACATTGGGGGCGACATCGTAGGGATACAGCCGAACGATATTACGCAGAGCGCTGTCGCACTGCAGGGAAAGAAATTCCTTGTAATTGTCAACATTAAAAACCGCCTTGGCGGTATCTACAATGCGCCATGTGACTGCAATGCCGATTTCAACAGGGTTGCCTAGACAGTCATTGATCTTCTGGCGGTTATTGCTGAGGGTCATGATTTTAAGGGAGAGCTTTTTGCCGGTGGTATCCACTTCAAGAGAAGCAGAACTATCGCCGGTGGAGGCTTTTATGCCCAACGTTTTGACATCACCGCTTTGGCTCAAATGGGTCTTAGCGGCAGGATTTACGCCGGTGCAGAAGGGATTAACATAGTAGTAGCCCTCGCCCTTCAGCGTACCGTAGTAGCGCCCGAACAGGGTGAGCACCAAAGCCTCCTGCGGCTTCAGGATACGAAGCCCGATCATGGGGATCCAAATGAGACTTATGATAACAACACCGAGAACCAGCAGACCAAGGAGATGGAGATTTGCGCCCACGATAATGGCGGCAGCAGCCGCAGCAATAACGGCAAGGAACAAAAGCAACATGGCCATACCGTGCTTTTTATTGGTGAGTAATTTTTCTGTCATTGTTGTCACTCCTTTCTTTGATATCTTTATGATATCACTTTGAACTGAAATGTCAAGAAGAAAAATGAAAAAGTCCCCGATCAGGGGACTTTGGAGGGGGCGAAGAAGTGAGAGAGGGTTTCGGCACGGGGTGGGGGTGTAAGCAAGGTCGCAATAAGAGTGGTCGGTACCGAGACAAGCAGCGCCATTTGAATGTGATAGATGCCCAAAGGATTCCCGAGGGCATTCCACACAACGAAAGTAACAGAAGAGGTGACCATGGAGGTGATGGCACCAGCCTTATTGAACCGCCGCCAGTATAGTCCTAGGAAGAATACCCAGGCAAAGGATAGCCCCAGGGCACCCCAGGCGGGGTACATCAGGAAGGCAAGGTATTCGGGGGGATTAAGCCCCCAAAATACACAGATACCGCCGATAATAGCAACAGTGGCACGGGCAATGGAGATACGGCGACGCTCCGAAAGCCCCAGTCGAAAGGTCTTGGTGAGGATATCGTTTTCCACAGTGGAGGCGCACTGGATCAGCAGGGAATCCACAGTGGACATAACTGCAGCGGAAAGTCCAGCCAGCGCAATGCCCGCCAGCAAGGGGGGCAGCAGAGATTGGATCATGTAGTAGACCACATTATCGGCGGTGTCGATCTCCGGGAAAATAATGCGCCCATACAGTCCCAGCAGAACAATGCAAATTTCCAGCACGACCACGATGGAGACAGTGATGGTAAAGCCTTGACGAAAAGCACGATGGTTGCGGATGGAGTAAAAGCCGCGAATGTAATTGGGACCGCCCAGCGCGCCGAAAAAAGTGAGCAGAATGAAGGCCGACAGGAAAGAGGGCGTAATGGGAGAGTTTTCATCCGGCCAGGAGACAAAGCCATGGGGAAAGATCTGCTGATACTGCAGCTGCGGAGAGGGTCCCACACGGTGGACCGAAGCTGCCAAAAGGATGATAACGCCAAGCAGGATCAAAATGCCCTGGGCAACATCGGTATAAACGACGGCATAGTAGCCGCCGAAGGAGACATACAGGAACACAATGATGCCAAAACAAATGACCGCAGCACTGTAAGAAAGCCCGGTGGTGACATTAAAAAGGATGCCAATGGCGGCAAATTGGGTTACCAGCAGCGGAACGGAAAAGGTAATGATAAGCAGCGAAGCAATGAGACGGGCGGTGCGGCTTTCAAAGCGTTTTTCCAGGAAATCCGGGACAGTGAAAAGATTGAGATCACGGGAGCAGGTACAGAGTTTGCGCCCCAGCAGCCACCAGCATAGAAAGGTCGCTACAGTGACGGCGCTGGCGGCATAGATAAAGTAAATGCCCCACTGCCAGGCCTGGCTGACCCAGCCGACCAGGGCCCCGGCGCTGACCAGGCTGGTGGTGTATACAAATCCGGCAAAAAAGCCATTGACCTGGCGGCCGGCCACATAGTAGTCTGCGGTATCTTTGGTACGCTGCTCGCCCAGAATGCCGAGCGCGAACATCCCAACGAAGTAGACAAGTATCACAGCCTGTACAATGTAATTCATAGTGCGGGTTCCTTTCTGTCAAATCAGTGGCTGGCCGATTCAGATACGGCGATGGGTCAAAAGCATGGCAATGAATACAGCAGCCTGGATGGCGATGGCAATCCACCAGCCAATTGGCATGATGCTCCCCTCCCTTGATGGAAAACTACCTTTATTTTCACTTTTTCCGGGGCTTTTGTCAATAGCACAAAATCCCCACATGTGTGGGGACTTTGCACTAATATTGAGGGGGTCAAACACCATTTGAATGATGAGGAGATTACTTGGCTTTTACCTTGGCCGGGAAGAACTTTTCGAGCGTTTCGGCTGAGGTGGGCTTGGTGGCGTAGGTCACGATGAGAGTGACGATGATCAGCGAGATAAGGCCGATCTGGATGGGAGCAAAGCCTAGGGGAGACCAACCGGTAGCGGAACCGATGAGGAACATACCGGCACCGGCTACCATGCCGGCGCAGACGCCGGGGGCATTGAGACGCTTCCAGTACAGGCCGCCATAGAAGCACAGCGCGAAGGAAAGACCCAGAATACCCCAGGCAGGATACATCAGCAGAGCCAGCATCTCGGGGGGATTGAGGCCCCAAATGATGGAGATGGCGCCGATGACGAGTACAGTGATGCGGGCAACGGTCATGCGTTGCTTTTCACTGAGGTTCTTATTGAAGGTACGGACCAGAATATCATTTTCCACAGTGGAGGCGCACATCAGCAGCAGACCATCCATGGTAGACATCATGGCGGCGGCCAGTGCGGCCAGTACCAGACCGCCCACTATGGGAGAGAGTAGATTATCGATCATCATAAATACGGTCTGATCCGGGGAGGCCAGATCGGGGAACAGAACCTTGCCGCACAGTCCGATGACGATGATGCAGACTTCGATAACACAGACAATACTCATAATCATGGTAAAGCCGCGTTTCTGCTCTTTCGGGCCTTTAAGGGAGTAGAAGCCCTTGATGTAGTTAGGGGCACCCAGCGCACCAAAGAAGTTGTTCATCAGTACGGCAATAAAGGCAGTGGATGTAAGCGCGCTGCCGGTGGTGGGCCAGCTGACGGCGCCAATGGGATTGGCGGCGGCGTAGGCTTCGCCCAGGTTGCCGCCTACTGCGATGAGAGCAGTGATGACCAGCGCAGCGATGCCGAACAGCATTAGGCCGCCCTGAACAGCATCGGTGTAAACCACGGCAAAGTATCCGCCAAAGGCAACATAGACGAATACGATGACGCCAAACAGCACTACAGCTGCCTTATAATCAATGCCGGTGACCATATTGAGCAGCAGGCCAGCGGCTTTGAACTGAGAAACCATGAGCGGTACGGTGAAGATGAGCAGGATGAGTCCGGCGATCAGGCGGGCGGTGCGGCTTTCAAAGCGGGCTTCCAGGAAGTCCGGGACAGTCAGCAGATCCAGCTTTTTGGAAAGGCGCATGACCTTGCCGGAAAGCAGCCGCCAGCAGATGTAGGTGGCGATGGTAACGGCACATCCCGCAAAGATGAACCATACGCCGTAGCTGGAGGCCTGACCGGTCCAGCCCACTAGGGCACCGGCGCTGACTAGACTGGACATATACACCAGTGCGGTGATAACGCCGCCCAATCCACGGCCTGCTACATAGTAGTCAGTAACAGTTTTCGATTTCCGATTGGCAATCAGTCCGATGATGAACATCGCGACGAAATAGGCAATCAGAATAATGAGAATCGTCCATTTCATTTTTCATTACCTCTTCTTTTCTTCGTCTTTGTTTTGATAGTGGGGATGCTTAATCATCCTCCGTGATCTTGTTTCTTCCGATCAGCATAAGAACAAAAACGAGGGCCTGTATTCCTACTGCGATCCAAAATCCGGCTGGCATAACAAAACCTCCTTTTACAAAAGCCCCCCTTATATGGGGATATTCAGACGAGCCAGAATGTCTGTATTTATGATTATAGCGGGAAAGAAGGTAATAAAAAATGTTCACTTTTGTGCAGTTGATACTCTTTTTTGGCGAATAGAATGAGAATATCAGGCAGATTGACAAGAGAAACTGGCGGATTTAGCACAATTGGTGTTCATTTCTTACCGCAGAGGAGAGAAAATAGTGAAAATGGTTGGATTTATTAGGGAAAACGGCATTTTTGACAAGATTAGTGGATTCTTTGCAATTTACCGCAAAGGATATTATAATAAACAGAAAAAACAAAGCCTACAGGACTGGCGGAGGACAGCGATGGAAGAAGGAAATGCAAAATCTTTGGTAAGAAGGCTGCCGATAAAAAACCGCATTACGCTGATGGTGATTCTGATATCGGTGGTCCCAATTCTCATTATCAGCGTTTTTTCCTATGCCAAGGCCTTTATTTCGGTCCGGCAGACGGTGCGGGCCTTTGCGGCGCAGACGCTGACTTCGTTGGAACGGTCCCTTACAAACTTGGCGGATCCTTCGAGGCTGTTGGCCGGAGGGCAGGAAAAACTTCCGGAAGAGGTGCTGAAAACAGAACCTACCGGGCTATTCCAGCAGGAGGCACTGCGCTATTTGACCGGGGTGACGGTGCTGTATACAGATGGAACGGTGTGCAGCCTCGCCGGGGAAGAGATACTGGCGGTTACGGAATCTGGTGGATGGGCGATAACACAAAATGAGGTGGGAGAGCAACGATTGGCTGTGGCATGGTATGCGACAGACGAGGAGGGAAACGCTTATACGGTGCAAGCTTTGTTTATGCCTCAGATGTTTACCCGCTTGCTGAATATTTATAATGAGGAGAGCTGTAACCGCCTGGTGCTGGTGGATGGGGCCGGTGGCCTGTTGACTGATGACGGAACGCCGCTGACGGTGCTGGAAGGGGAAGTGATTCGACAGACAGCATTTGAGGTAAGCGGGGAACCGATTTGCCCCCGGGAGGAGCGCAGCAGCTTTTTGTGCTACCTTACGGTGCCGGCATTGGATGCTACCCTAGTCTTTATAGAGCCCTACACCGAGATGATGAAGCCACTGCAAAGTATCTTCTTTGGGACACTGTTTGGAACGATTCTACTGCTGAATTTTTCGGTGATTGTGATTGATTCCATCGACCGGCCGATGAATGCACTGGTGAAGTCCTTTGGCGACGCGGCGCGGGTGAACTTTGCGGTTACGCAATCTGATGAAAGCCGGGATGAGCTGGGTATTTTGAATCAGGCTTTTAATGAGATCTGTGCGGAAATGCGAGAGGCCCTGAATAAGGTGGAAAAGGAACAGGCGGAGAAACGCCGGGCAGAGATCCGGATGCTGCAGGCGCAGATCAACCCGCACTTCCTATTCAATACACTGGATAGCCTGCGCTTTACCTCCATGATGAATAATGTACCGGTCGTTTCCGATGGGTTGGCAGCGCTTTCTCATTTGCTACGCAGCTCTATCCTAAAGGATAATTCCTACACGCCACTGCACAGTGAGCTGCAAACAGTGGAGGATTATTTGACTTTGCAGCGGATCCGCTGCTGCGAGACCATTGTGCTGAAGACGGAGATCAGCGAGGAAGCTGCAAAGGCCAGTGTGATGCGCCTGCTACTGCAGCCCATTGTGGAAAATGCGGTCATCCACGGGATAAAAGAGAATGTCCCCCTCACCATCCGGTTGAAAGCATGGGTGGGGGAGGAGACACTGTATATCAGCATCATCGATGACGGCAAGGGATTTGACCCAAAAAAAGCTGGCGAGGATGGTGTGCCAAAAAGCAGCAAGATGAGTGGCATCGGCCTGCACAATGTAAAGGACCGCTTGTACCTGTCCTATAAGGATAGACAAAGTTTTTCCATTGGCAGTGTACAGGGCCAGGGAACCGAAGTGCAGATGACGATGCCCTATACCGAGTGGAAGGAGGAGAGCGATGTATAAGGCCATTCTGGTGGATGATGAGAAGATTGTCCGGCTGGCGTTGAAGACCATTGTGGATTGGACTGCGCTGGGCTATACCGTGACCGGCAGTTACAGCAGTGTCAAGACGGCTCTGCTGGAGATAGAGGATGATCCGCCGGATCTCATCATTACCGATATCAAAATGCCGGATATGGATGGTTTGCAGTTTATCCAGCAGGTACGGCAGCAAAACCGGGAATGTGAGATCATTGTACTTACCAACCATGAAAATTTCTCCTACGCGGTGGAGGCGATTCGCCTGGGGGTGATGGACTATGTGGTGAAAACCGATATCTCACCAGAATCTCTGACGACGCTGCTGCAAAAAGCTGTAGAACGATTGGCTAAGAAAAAAGGCGCAGAACCGGTGCCGGTCACTCCTATGACAGAAGATGATTTTCGTGAAATGCAGCGGGTGGTGCAGAGTACGCAGATGGAGGAGATCCGCTTTTCGGAGCCCTATGCGATTTGTCTGGCCTTTCTGGATCGCTCGGAGAACAAAAATAAGCGGAATGATTCTGGATTCTATAACCTATTGTGTGAAAAGCTGGGGCGACCGGCTTCCACATTGATTCGGTTGGGTCCAGATCAGACAGCAATTGTGCTGATGCCAGGTGAGCAGGAGGCATTCAAACGGGAGGCCCCAACATTTTGTCAAAGAATCAGCGGTTTTTGCCGGGCCTACTTGAACCGGCCGTGCGGTTTTCTGCTCTCGGAGCAATTTGCAGATAGCGGGGGCTTTTTGCAGGAGCTGGAGCGCTGCCGGAATGCGATTCCCTATGTGGTGTTTCACGGGACAGGCCGTCTGACCCGTGCGGCAACGCTGCGGCGGCTTTCCTCGGAGGAGGTGCCGGTGCAGGTGGTATGCCGGCAGCTGAGTGACCTGCTGGAGGCGAAAGACTATACCGGCGCACAGGAGCTATTTTCAACTTTTGGGCGAGGGAAGGAGTTGCGAGCGACAGCACCCGGTCCGGCAGCCCATGCCATGAGCAGCTTAGGCCTAACAGCGTTGCTGGGTTGCTCGGCCTACCTGGGCGAGGAGGAGCGCAGAGCCTTGTGGGAGCAGATGATAAAATGTCGCAGCGTGGATGACTACGAGGCGCATTTTGGTCAGGTGCTCCAGCAGATGGAGCGCTTTGAGAGGAAAAAAGCCGCATTGCTGTGCAAAAAGGAAATGGCACAGATTATACAGTATATCGAAGAAAACCTTTCCCAGCACATTTCCCTGGAAATGATAAGCGAAACGGTGCATATGACCGAAAACTATGTCAGCAGGCTTTTTAAGAGCGAGAGCGGTATGAATGTGGTGGGCTACATCAATATGGAAAAAATGGAACAGGCCCGCAGGCTACTCTCCCGACCTGGCGGCCCTCTATGCCCTGCGCAAGCGGCTGGCCGCAAAGCAGAAGCTCCCTGCCTATATGGTGTTCAACGATTCCACCCTCCGCCAGATGGCACTGAAAAAGCCCCTGAGCGTGGAGGAACTGCTCAATATCCCCGGTGTGGGCGAGAAAAAGGCCGCCCGCTATGGGCAGGAGTTCCTGGGTGCCATCGAGGATATGGTTTCATCCCGTTAAATGACAAAGCGCCCGATTTTCCACTCGCTCTGCGTAGAGTGTGGAAAATCGGGCGTTGTTTTATTGTATGAAAGTGTATTGCTATGCCAAGGGCTCCCCTTACCAGGGGGCCTGGCGCGCGTCAGCACGACTGAGAGGTTTACATCGTGTGTGTGGCAAACACCTGTTCGTCCTCCCACCAGACGGGGGCCTTTGCGGCAAGGCTCTTGGGCACATCCAGAAGCCGCTGGTTGGAGCTGCCCCGGAAGCGCAGGGAGATATCGTGCTGGGCTTCCACAAAGCGGCCGTCCACCAGAACATCCAGCAGACTCAGCAGCTCATCGGTGACCTCACAGCGGGCCGGGCAGGGAACACTGCCGGTCAGCTGCTCCCAGGTGTAGCCGGAATAGCACCAGACGCTCTTATTCGGGTATAACGCCCTGAAGTTGCGGACGAAGGGCAGCAGTTCCCGCTGATTCTCCGGCTCAAAAGGCTCACCGCCCAGCAGGGAGATGCCTGCAATATAGTCGGGCTGGCAGGATGCAAAGATCTCGTTGCGCACAGCCTTGTCGAAAGGCTGACCGTACCCGAAATCCCATGCCACCTCGTTGAAGCAGCCCGGGCAGTGGTGCCTGCAGCCCGAAACAAAGATGCTGGTGCGCACCCCCGGCCCATTGGCAATGTCGTAATACTTAATTGTTGCGTAATTCATCACAGATGCAGCACCCGATCCTTGATCTCCTGTGTCCGGCCCTGGTTCCAGAACTGGGTGCCGATATAACCGCAGGTGCGGCGGGCAACGTTCAGCTTGTTCTGGTCACGGTTGCCGCACTTGGGGCACTCCCACACCAACTTGCCGTCATCCTCAACGATCTTGATCTCTCCGTCGTAGCCGCAGCACTGGCAGTAATCAGACTTGGTGTTCAGCTCGGCGTACATGATGTTATCATAGATGAACTGCAGCACGCTTATCACGGCCTCCAGATTGTCCTGCATGTTGGGCACTTCCACATAGCTGATGGCACCGCCCGGGGACAGCTTCTGGAACTCGCTCTCAAACTTGAGCTTGGTGAAGGCATCAATGTGCTCCG
>OHBJ01003635.1_pt1 | contig 10120 bp, 9 predicted proteins | sample 1577241 | NCBI WGS metagenome assembly OHBJ01 (sample SAMEA3541594, study PRJEB24748) | human gut metagenome | biome: human gut; feature: human-associated habitat; material: faeces | place: China | collected 2012
AAATATGTCTGAGATATTTTAAAATATCTCAGACATATTTTTTGCTACATATATATGTGCTGATTTTCAAATATTTGGCGAGTGACCGTTTTTGTCTGTCAAGCAAAAAAGCCGCACCCGAAAAATTTACTGTCTTATTGACGAAAAACCGTAAATAAACACCTATTTTCTGAAAAAGACACTCGTTTCATGCTTTTCCCCCGTATTCTGTTCCTTACTATGCGGACACATAACTTTATAGAAGATAGCGACGGAGTTTTTCATATTTCGCCGGAGAGCCAGGCGTCTATGAGCCGGCGGGCAAGACTTACTTTTCCAGGTATTGCCGGCATATCGTTTCGGTTGAACCAACCACCTTTGTTCAGCTCGGAATACTGTATTTTCAAGTCTCCGTCGGAATAATCGGCAACAAAGCCCACCATAAGTCCGCAAGGGTATGGCCACGCCTGGCTGCAGAAATAACGTATGTTTTTTATATTTATGCCTGTTTCTTCCATAACTTCGCGCTTTACGCAGCCCTCAAGCGTTTCGCCTGTTTCGACGAATCCGGCCACAAGGCCCATATAGTCGGCACGGAAGCATTTCGACTGAACCATAAGTATCTCGTCGCCGCGTTTCACAAGCACTATGATAGCCGTCTGCAACTGCGGCCACACAATATGCCCGCAGCATGTGCACTGTTTGCTTATGTCGGTATCATATTTCATCGGTGCGCCGCATACGCCGCAGAAGTTATTACGCTTATCCCAGTAAATAAGTTCTTCCATTTTACCTGCCGTTTCATACAAGGTTCGAGGAAGAAATTCAAAACTCGTGCGAAGTGAAATGAAACACATATCCGGTGGCGCTATAACATCCTTGCTTACGGAGAAAGCTTTCACGGAAGTTCCGTCGGGCAAACAGTGCGCATGGATATATTCTGAAATTTCCGGTTGTACAGGCGGATTTTCTCCTTCCGGAAGCGAATAAGCATATTTTCCTCCTGTTTTCAACAAAATATCCTTATCGCGAAAAACAATCCATATATAAGGGGCAAGAACGGCTCCGCTCATAATTCTTATTTGTTTAAGATAATTGCAACTCAATTACATACAAAAAAGCAGAAAGACATAGAAATTAAAAGCATGAATGCTATCTACATCTTTCTGCTTTGCGTTTATGATTTACGCCGGAAAGATTTATATTCCGAGAGACTTCTGCACGGCAACAAACTTCTCGTTTGCCTCTTCCTTTGCACCGTCGAAGCATTTGGGGCAGCCCATTGTCCCTCCTACCTCGATATAGAATTTTATCTTAGGTTCTGTTCCCGACGGACGGACACTCACTTTTGTTCCGTCGGCTGTGTACCATTGCAATACATTGCTCGGCTCGGGCATTTGAATGTCGGTAACGTTTCCTTCGCCGTCTGTTTCTTTAAGAGACTTGAAATCTTTAGTTTTCGTAACCTTCGAACCTGCTATCTCGCGCGGCGGATTAGAACGGAAGTTATCCATCATGCTCTTTATCTCGTCGGCACCCGATTTGCCGGGCTTGACTACATTTACTGTCTTGTTGAGTTTGAATCCATACTCAACGTATATGTCCATAAGCACGTCGAACAGTGTTTTTCCGCGGTCTTTGGCCCATGCGCATATTTCTGCAAGCAACGAGCAAGCGGAAACGGCATCTTTATCGCGTACGAAATCTTCGGCTAAGAAACCATAGCTTTCCTCGCCGCCTCCTATGTATTTTTTCTTGCCTTCGGCCAGACGTATTTCACGGGCAATCCATTTGAAACCGGTGTAAACATCAAGCATCTCGATATTATTCTTGCGGGCTATTTCGCTTATGAGCTCGGTGGTTACAATGGTTTTTACGATGAACTCATTGCCTTTCATTTTATTTTGGGCAATGCGATTACTAATGATATAGTAAAGGAAAATCATACAAGTCTGGTTGCCGTCTACAAGCACCCATTCGCCTTTGCTGTTTTTGCAGGCCATTCCCACGCGGTCGGCATCTGGATCACTCGCCATTACGATGTCGGCATCGATACTCTTGGCAAGTTCGAGAGCCAAAGTAAGCGCCTCGGCGTTCTCAGGATTCGGACTTACAACCGTCGGGAAATTTCCGTCCTTAATCATTTGTTCGGGAACACAATGAACGTTCTCAAATCCCCACAGCTTGAGTGAACGGGGAATCAAGGTCATTCCAGTTCCGTGGATAGGAGTATAAACAATCTTAAGGTCTTTTTGACGCTCTATAACCTGCGGATCGATAGAAAGGGTCTTTATCTGACGGAGATACTCGGAATCTACTTCCTCTCCTATTATTTGGATTAATTCGTTGTTGCCTTTGAATTTAATGTCTTCGGGAAGAACTTTGTTTACTTCGTCGATTATTCCCTGGTCGTACGGGAAAAGTACTTGTGCACCGTCATCCCAATAAGCCTTATATCCGTTATACTCTTTAGGGTTGTGCGACGCAGTTATTATTATTCCGCTTTGGCAACCGAGGTGACGGATAGCGAAAGAAACCTCGGGCGTGGGACGCATGTCGTCGAAGAGATAAACTTTTATACCGTTTGCGCTGAATATATTGGCAGACGTTTCGGCAAACAAGCGACTATTGTTCCGGCAGTCATGACCTACAACAACAGAAATATCTTTTTTGTCGGCAAAATTCTTTTTTAAATAGTTTGCAAGGCCTTGTGTGGCAGCTCCAACGGTATATATGTTCATTCTGTTGCTGCCGGGGCCCATTATTCCACGCAAACCGCCTGTTCCGAAAGCCAAATTCTGATAAAAAGAATCTATAAGTTCCGTTTTATCTTCCTTGTTCAACATTGCACGAACAGCATTTTTTGTTTTTTCATCGTAAACCGGTGAATCCAACCATTGCTGCGCTTTCAACTCGCATTGCTTAATAAGTTCTTTCTGGTTTTCCATAATAATTTATATTTGCTTTTTGTTTTCGAATAGTTATTGTTTAGGAACAAGATACTTGTCTTTTGTTTGTTCTATTATATATTTGCGATAGTTTTTCGGAAAGCCTATACGTTCTACTTTCTTACCCAAGCCGTCGGGCGTTTTTGCAAAAATACCGTTCTCTTCGGGTTTCTTTGCCTGGTCGTTATATTTAACCACAAGGAATATTCCAAGATTTTTCCATTCTTCCAGCATATTTTCTGATACATCAGAAGAATATTTTGTGAGATATTCTGCTGCCTTTGCGGGATTATCCTCGTATAAAGCCTTTGCTTTTTCATCTACATCTTTTTGCTGTGCAATATATGTCGAATCTAATTTATCGCGGAGTTTTTCCAAATCACCGAACATCATAGAATAACGCGGGTATACCATATTCGAAACCCAGTTGCAGACCCAAAAGGCCGATTTACAGGAAAACGTAACAGCATTGGCTGTTTCGCGGGCAAAGCAATCGGGCGATTTCGTAATACAACAATACATAGGAGTAAAAGGCACCATATTGGCGTCGTCATTTCCGAACCAAAGAATGCCGCCAACGGCGTCGGGCAGCCACGAACGCATTTGAGCCACAAAAACAAAAGCACTTTGTTGCGTAGAGATAGGACGTTCGTTAAAATATTGCTTGCCTTCGTATTCCCAGGTAAGAGGTGTCGGACGGTATGGTGCTTCATATACTCCGGCTCCGAGGTCTTTTGTTATATCGAAAGGAGTTCCTTCATAATGGTCACGCATACACATTATTAAATCGTGTACCGATAGTTTTTGTTTAGGTTTGATGAACAAAGGCATAGGCTCTGCGTTCGGATTTTTGCCCGAAGCATAGTCGAGATAGTTGTTCATTCCGTCGCACCAACGATTGAAAAAACTCCACACACGTGCTTCGCAGAAGCGCAGAGCGCCGAAATCGGCAGGACAATATGCATTTGCGAAATCGAAGTCCTCGTCTTTACCGTTGAAATAACCTTTCTTACGCGCAAATTTGATTACATCTTTCGAATACAGAACATTCTTCTTGTCTTTGAGGTCGAATTTATGTATACGGCTTTGATTTGCATGTGCACTTATGCAATCGTCGGGAACACGAACGGCAACCCAAACTGCACCTTTTTCCTCGCCGCCCTTGCCTATCATTTCGAGTATCCAGGCCTCGTTTTTATCGGCAATTGAAAAGCTTTCGCCTTCGCTGCAATAGCCGTATTTTTCTACAAGTTGCGTCATTACATCGATAGCTTCGCGGGCCGTACGTGAGCGTTGCAAAGCTATATAAATCAAACTGCCATAATCAATCAAACCGTCCTTATCGGCAAGCTCTTCCCGCCCGCCGAATGTAGTCTCGCCTATCGCAACCTGATTCTCATTTATATTTCCGACGACGTTATAAGTAACCGGTGCTTCGGGTATCTTGCCCAAATATTCGTTCGTGTCCCAGCAACGCACTTCTCTCATTTCGTTTGAGGAATGTTTGCCTGCAGCGAAATGCCAAAGCGAACCATACATGCCATAATCGTCGGCAGCATATGTTATCATTACCGAACCGTCAGCCGAAGCGTCTTTTCCAACCAAAAAATTGGTACAACCGAACGATGATTCAGCCAGAAGCAATGCAACTGCCGACACCAACAGGTGTTTCAACTTTAATTGCATGTTCATTTTTTTATTATGATATATTTGGTTCAACATGCTTTAAAAGAAATGTCCAGACTTTTCACCGAATGTGTAAGCGCGCCTACCGATATATAATCTACGCCGCATTCTGCATAGTCGCGCAATGTATCGAAAGTTATTCCGCCACTCGATTCTGTTTCATACTTTCCGCCGATAAGCTCAACGGCCTTGCGTGTGTCTTCAACAGAGAAATTATCAAGCATTATGCGGTTTACGCCTCCATGTTCAAGCACTTGTTTAAGTTCGTCGAACGAACGTACTTCTATTTCTATCTTCAGCTCTTTGTTAAGAGACTTCAGGTATTCGTGACAACGATCTATTGCGTTTGATATTCCACCGGCAAAGTCGATATGATTATCTTTGAGTAGTATCATGTCGAACAATCCTATGCGATGATTTGTTCCACCGCCTATCTTAACAGCCATTTTTTCAAGAATTCTCATTCCTGGAGTTGTTTTGCGGGTATCGAGCACCTTTGTATTCGTACCCTTCAGGCACTCCATATATCGGTGAGTGGTTGTGGCTATTCCGCTCATGCGTTGAACGATATTCAACATAAGTCTTTCGGTTTGCAGAAGACTTCTTATACTGCCTGTCGCAACTAAAGCAATATCTCCGGGCTTTACTTCGGCTCCGTCGTTTATCAAAACGTCGATTTTCAACGAGGGGTCGAAACGTTTGAACACTTCTTTTGATATTTCTATTCCTGCCAGAATGCCCTTTTCTTTTACAATCATCCTCGAGCTGCCTTGTGCGTCGGCCGGAATACAACATAATGTAGTATGATCTCCGTCGCCTATATCTTCGGCAAAAGCCAAATCAATAAGTTTGTCAACTAATTCCTTTTCGGTATACATCTTTTAATATGTTTGTTTTGTAAGCAAAAATACGAATTTATAATTACCTGCCAAAGGTATTTGTATTTGTAAAAGAGAATGGTATTTCCATACAAATACATTGTGTAAAAAGCAATAATGAATCACAACGTTGCAATATAATAAGGCGTTATATATGGATACTAAATTATCTGCAATAAAACAATTTCAGCAGGAACTCGGAGGTGCTTTTCCGACAGAGTTTGCAGACAAAAACGGTCAGCCAGCAAGTAGTTGAAAATCAGCAGGTGTATATATAGCAAAAAATATGTCTGAGATATTTTAAAATATCTCAGACATATTTTGAATTATCTCCCTTGTATTTTCAATTTGCTGCGGGAACTTTTTTACCAAGAAAAAAATAAAATATTTTTTCGTGAAAAGCCGTTCCAAGTTCAAGTCGTTGACTGTTGATTTTACGGGAACCTTATACAGCAAACGGTCATACGAGTAAACAAACGGCTTTTATAAATAAATATTCATATACAATGTTTTTATCTTTAAAGAAATAAGAAATTTTCAGAACAGTCTGTTTGTTTAGAAAAGCCGTTTTTGTTACAATTTCTCTTATTCCACGGCAACAAAAGCACATTCTTATTGTTAAAAATCTATTAACGACAATATGTCTGTTTTTTAATAAAAACTTTTTGCCAAATAAAAAATAATAGTTTACTTTGCAATACATACATTCACTAACCTTTAATTTTAGATACCTATGGCAGATGAGCAAAGACCAAACATCAGCGGCTTAAATCCCGAAAAATTCCGTAAAACAATAAATGGGAAAGATGTAAACCTGTATACTCTGATAAACAGTGCGGGAAACGAGGTCTCCATTACAAATTACGGAGGAGCGATAGTTTCGATAATGGTACCGGACAGAGAAGGAAATATGGCCAATGTCATACAGGGACATGATAATATAGATGACGTTATCAACAGTCCCGAGCCTTTCCTCAGCACACTTATAGGAAGGTACGGTAATCGTATAGCCAAAGGGACATACCGGCTGAACGGCAAAGAATATTACCTTGCCGTAAACAATGGGCCGAATCATCTTCACGGCGGTCCTACGGGATTTCATGCACGTGTTTGGGACGCAGAACAGATTACCCCGCAGACGCTTGTGCTTCGCTATGTTTCGGCTTATTATGAAGAAGGATTCCCCGGAGAACTTTCAATGAACGTTATGTTTACGTTCAATGACCGCAACGAACTTATAATAGACTATCGCGGCAAATGCAACAAGAAAACCGTTGTCAACATGACACATCACGGTTTCTTCTCTTTGGCGGGAATCGGGAATCCTACTCCTTCGGCCGAAAACGTTATATGCGAAATAAATGCCGACTATTATCTGCCTATCGATGAAACGTCTATTCCTACGGGAGAAATTTTGAAAGTAGAAGGAACGCCTTTTGATTTCAGAAAGCCGCAGGTTGTAGGCTCGCGCATTGACGCCGATGATGAACAGATAAAAAACGGTGCAGGCTATGACCATTGCTTCGTTCTTAACAAACATGAACCCGGAGAACTTTCCTTTGCTGCAAAAATAACGGAGCCTGTTTCAGGACGCACAATGGAAGTGTACACCACCGAGCCGGGCATTCAGTTCTATTCAGACAACTGGGCCGACGGTTACAAGGGGCAGAACGGCGCGACCTTCCCGAGAAGAAGTGCTCTATGTTTTGAAGCGCAACACTTCCCTGACAGTCCGAATCATCCCTATTTCCCGTCGGTGGTATTGCGACCAGGTGAAGTATATACCCAAAAGACAATCTATAAGTTTGGTGTGGATGACTAATTAAACGAGTAAAATCTCTAATAATAATCTAAAAAATAAATTAATGGCACAAAAAACAAAACAATGGGCTGCGATTATAATGATGGTCGCACTCTTCGCTATGATTGCCTTCGTGACAAACCTTTGTTCACCTATGGCGGTAATCGTACAGAACCAATTTGGAGCATCTGAATTCCAATCACAAATCGGTAACTACGCAAACTTCATTGCTTACCTCGTAATGGGTATTCCTTCAGGTATGCTTATCGTGAAGTTCGGTTACAAGAAAACAGCACTTCTTGCTTTGATTGTAGGTATTATCGGTATGGCATTAGAACTTCTTTCCGGAACACTCGAAAGCATGTGGATTTATCTCCTCGGCGCTTTCATTGCAGGTTTCTGCATGTGTATGCTCAACACCGTAGTAAACCCCTTGCTTAATGTATTGGGCGGCGGCGGAAATACCGGAAATCAGTTAATCCAAATTGGCGGCGCATTCAATAGCGCAGCAGCCGTAGCAGTTTACATTATACTCGGTGCCTTGATTGGCGAGGTAACAAAAGAAACGGCAATCATCGACGCAGCTCCTGCAATGTACATAGCATTGGCAATCTTCGCAGTTGCATTTGTTGTGCTCCTTGCTACGAGGATTGAAGAGCCAAAACAAGAACCTGTGAAGTTTGAACTTATAAAAGGCGCTTTAAGCTATCGTCATTTTGCACTTGGCGCTTTGGCAATCTTCCTTTACATGAGCGTTGAGGTGGGCACTCCTACTTACATGATTAAGTATCTTATTAGCGACGTAGGCATTTCCGCAGGTGTTGCTTCCTTGATCGCGGCCGTATATTGGTTCGCCATGTTTATTGGCCGTACAATCGGCGGCTCAATCGGCGGAAAAGTTTCAAGCCGCGCAATGGTAACAACCGTAGCTATTGCAGCAATCGCTTTGCTCGCCTTTGGTATGCTTGCGCCAAACACTCTTACAGTTTCTGTTCCTGGTGTCGACTGGGCAAATCTTTCTGTAATCTGGGTAGAAGTTCCCGTTGGCGTTGCAGCATTCATTTGCGTAGGTCTTTGCACCTCTGTAATGTGGGGAGGTATCTTCAATATGGCTGTAGAAGGACTTGGCAAGTACACCGCAGCTGCTTCCGGAATTTTCATGACAATGGTATTTGGTTGCGCAATAATGGTTGCTCTTCAGGCCGTGGTTGCTGAAACAACAGGAAGCTACCTCGTAAGTTACATTATCCCGCTTGTTTGCGCAGCTTACATACTCTTCTACGCTCTTGTAGGAAGTCGCGTAAGCCGCAAAGATTGAAACGCAAGGACTGAAAAAAGATTTAACCTAAACAAAAACAAAATATAATGAAATTAAAGATAGAAGATGTAAGAAGCCGTTTTATAAAGCACTTTGACGGCTCTACCGGATATGTATACGCTTCGCCGGGACGTATTAACCTTATCGGCGAACACACAGACTACAATGACGGTTTTGTTTTCCCTGGCGCGGTTGAACAAGGCATTATGGCAGAAATAAAGCCTAACAAATCGCGTAAAGTGTGTGCCTACTCTATTGACTTGAAAGACTATGTAGAATTCAGCTTGGATGACGAGCAAGGCCCTTCGGCAACACATTTCCGATTCATCTACGGTGTATGCCGTGAAATGATGAAGTTAGGAGTACCAGTTGAAGGCTTCAATACCGCATTTGCAGGAGATGTTCCATTAGGAGCCGGAATGTCATCATCGGCAGCTCTCGAAAGCGCATTCGCTTTTGCTTTGAACGATCTTTTCGGTGACAACAAAATCGACAAGTTCACTTTAGCAAAAGTGGGACAAGCAACCGAGCACAACTACATCGGCACTAACTGCGGTATTATGGACCAATTTGCGTCTGTTTTCGGTAAGGCCGGAAGTCTTATGCGCCTCGACTGCCGTTCGCTGCAATATAAATATTTCCCATTCCACCCGCAGGGCTATAAGCTCGTTCTGTTAAACTCTTTAGTTAAACACGAACTCGCAAGTTCCGCATACAACGATCGCCGTAAGAGTTGCGAAAATGTAGCTGCCGCATTGACGAAACGCTTCCCTGAAGTGAAATCCTTGCGAGATGCGAACTATGATATGCTCGCTGCAGTGAAAAGCGATGTCACGGAAGAAGATTTGCTACGCGCCAAATATGTGGTCGGCGAGAAATATCGTGTAATGGAAGTTTGTGTTGCTCTTGAAGAAGACGATTACGAAGAAGTGGGACGCAAGATGTTCGAAACACATCATGGTCTGTCGAAAGAATACGAGGTTTCATGCCCTGAATTAGATTTTCTTAATGATGTGGCAAAGAGTTGCGGCGTAACCGGTTCCCGCATTATGGGCGGCGGATTCGGCGGCTGTACAATCAACCTTGTGAGCGAAGACTTATACGATAGCTTCATTTCCACAACCAAACAGGCTTACAAAGAAAAGTTCGGAAAAGAACCGATATCGATAGACGTTGTTATCGGTGACGGTTCCCGCAGAATTTGCTGATAATTCTGATAAAAATTATCGTTATAAATTAAGAATCGCCTTGTAGCATACAACTACAAGGCGATTCTTAATTTATAAGATACAAAAGTAGCAATAATTGGTAGATAGATTACCTAAAAAGGGCTCAGCAGAAATAATGGACAAATCTTAATTTTCAATCATTTGTGTTGTTTCCATTGTTACAACGGACTGAAAGTAACAGTTTAGTCTCAGAATGTACTTTTATGAAAAAATATTTTTTCATGATAAAAACTTCCCGCAGGAAATTGAAAATACAAGGGAGATAATTCAAAATATGTCTG
>OHBJ01003638.1_pt1 | contig 10104 bp, 8 predicted proteins | sample 1577241 | NCBI WGS metagenome assembly OHBJ01 (sample SAMEA3541594, study PRJEB24748) | human gut metagenome | biome: human gut; feature: human-associated habitat; material: faeces | place: China | collected 2012
CGCACCGCACCGTTTTCCACAGCGACGGTGAGCGTGTAGCCGCGGCTCTCATACGTGCTGCCTTCATAATTGCTGAGTGCGCAGCGCTCGACGGTCTCGCCGTCGATGGCGATGCTGATCGTCAGCTCGCCCGCCGATTTCGCCGCGAAATACGGCCTTGCGCCAAGTCCGAGCGTGAGCAGCAGCACCGCGAGCACGACGAGCGCGTCCCACTTCGTCGGCTTCAGCTTAGGCGAGCGCTTCATACGTGTACCCGCTTTCGTCGTTCGGCGTGAAGGCATCGGCAAGGCCGTCGGTGTAAAGCACGCGGCCATCGTCGGTGACTAAAATGAGCTCAAAATCCGTCCCCTGGTCGGCAAGATCGTCGCGCAGCGCAAGCGCGCCGTCGGGGCCAAGGACGAAGCACGCCGTCGAGAGCGCGTCCGCCCACGCGCCGTTCTCGCACAGCACGGTCACGCTGACGAGCCCGCTTTCCGCGGGGCAGCCGGTCTTGGGGTCGAGGATATGGTGATATCGCACGCCGTTTTCTTCAAAATAGCGCTCGTACACACCGGAGGTCACGATGAACTTATCCGCCGCCGATACGACGCCAAGGTAGCTCTCCGTGTCCGCAGGGTCCTTGACGGCGATGCGCCAATCGCTGCCGTCGGTCTTTCGCCCCATGACGAACACATCACCGCCGAGGTCGAGTGTCGCGGACGTGACGCCCTCCTTTTCAAGCTGCGCGCGCAGAAGATCCGCCGCGTAGCCCTTGGCGATGCCGCCGAGGTCGAGCTGCGCGCCGTCCAAAAGCGTGACCGTCCAGCCATCCGCCGTTTTTTCGAGCGCGACCTTGCCGCAGCCCGTATGACTCAGCAATTCTTTGAGCTCGTCTGCGGACGGCACACGGCGCTCGTCCTTCGTAAATCCCCACGCGTCGAGCACAGGGGCGAGCGTCGGGTCGAACGCGCCGTCCGTCGCGTCAGAGATCGTCAGCGCCGTTTCGATCAGCGCGGGTAAGATATCGTCCGCGCCGCATTCGACCGTCTCACCGTTCGACGTGTTGAGTGCATAAAGCTCACTGCCCTCCGCCGTGCGCGAGAGGACGGCTTCGTCCAACGTGTGCAGTTCCTTTTCCGCGCTCTCCAGCGCGGCAGCGGCGTTCTCGCCGTAAACCGTCAGGTTCATCACCGTGTCCATCGCGTACACCGTGCGCGTCTCGCTCTCGGCAGCCGCTTCGCCGCAGGCAGTGAGGGACAGGGCAAAAATCGTCAGCAGCAGCGCTGCAAGTTGTCTTTTCATAGGTTCTCCTGCGAAAACAATTTATCAAGTGTAGCTTATCAAATGTATTTTACCCGCGTCTGTGCGGTCTGTCAAAAGAAAAAATTTGAACCGCCGTGCGGAACGTTTATAAAAGGGGAGAGCCTCTTCTATAATAAGAGGCTCTCCCCGATCTGCGTCTGCGCGCAGGCAAAATTATTTTCTCTCGAGCGAGACGCGGTACGTGAGCCGCAGGAACGTGGCGTTCAAAATGACGCTCACGACCTCCGCGATCGGAAACGCGAGCCACACAAGCTCGAGCCGCCCCGTGAGCGAGAGCAGATACGCCGCCGGCAGCAGCACGACGATCTGGCGGCAGACGGAATTGATGAGCGCATAGATGGGCTTGCCGAGCGCCTGACACGCGCTGCCCGCGATGATGCTGAAGCCCGCGAGCGGGAAGTGCACGCCGATGATGCGCAGCGCAACACGTCCGATGGAGAGCATTTCGTCCGTCGGCGAGAACATCCCCAGCAGCGTTTCGGGGATGAGCTCGAAGAGCGCGCAGCCGACGCACATGATGCCGATGGCCGTGAAGACGGTCAGGCGGACGGTCTTGCGCACGCGGTCGAATTTCTGCGCGCCGTAGTTGTACGACACGATGGGCACCATCGCGTTGTTGAGGCCGAAGCACGGCATGAAGATGAAGCTCTGGAGCTTGAAGTAAGCACCGAACACCGCGGTCGCCGCCTCGGTGAACGAGATGAGAATTTTGTTCATGCCGAACATCATCACCGAGCCGATGGACTGCATGATGATCGACGGAATGCCGATGGCGTAGATGTCCGCCACCGTCGCGCGGTGGGGACGGATGTCCTTGAGGTGGATCTGCACCTCGGGATTTTTCTTGAGGTTCAGGAAAAGGCCGAGGCCCGCGCCGACGAACTGGCCGACGATCGTGGCGACCGCCGCGCCCGCGACCTCCATGCGGGGAAAGCCCAGAAGGCCGAAAATCAAAATCGGGTCGAGCACGATGTTGCACACCGCGCCCGCGATCTGCGAGATCATCGAAAGGTCCGTCCGCCCCGTGGACTGGAGCAGGCGCTCGCCGTAAATTTGCAGGAACAGTCCGAGCGAGCCGCCGATGCAGATCATCACATAGTCGCTGCCGTAGGCGATGATCTGCGCATTCTCCGTCTGAAAGCGGAAAAACGGCGTGGCGAGCGAAAAGCCGAGGACAGCAAAGACGGCGGCGGTGCAGAGCGTCAGGAAAAGTCCCGTGCCCGCGGCGCGGTCGACCGCCTGCATGTTCTTTTCACCCAGCGAACGCGCGAGCAGCGCGTTCATACCGACGCCCGTGCCCACGGCGAACGCGATGCACAGCGTTTGCAGCGGGAAAGCGAGCGACACGGCGTTCATTGCGTCCTGACTGAGCCGCGCGACGAACACGCTGTCGACAATGTTGTAGAGCGCCTGAAAGAGCATCGATATCATCACGGGCCCCGCCATGTTGGCCAGCAGCTTGCCGATGGGCATCGTGCCCATTTTGTTTTCTCTGATGTTTTCCTCCATGTTTATTCCCCTTTGGATCAGTGTTTCGGCAATAAAATTCCGGCGCCGCAGCGCCGGAATCAAAATGCAATCATTTTTTGTCGCGACCTGTGCGTGACAAAAAATACTTTACAGAGTGCAAGTGTGCGAGCAACGCGAGTGCGCGCAGCACTCTGCAAGCCCCTCTCAAAAATGTGCTTCGCACATTTTTGAATTATTTCTTCAGTTCGCCATTCGCAGACTTGGTGAGATACGCGTTGATGAAGCCGTCGAGGTCGCCGTCCATGACGGACTGGATGTTGCCGGTCTCGTAGTCGGTGCGCGTGTCCTTGACAAGCTGGTAGGGCATGAAAACGTAGGAGCGGATCTGGCTGCCCCATTCGATCTTGAGCTGCACGCCCTTGATGTCGGAGATCTTCTCCGCGTGCTGCTGAATTTTGAGCTCCATGAGCTTGGATTTGAGCATCTGCATGGCGTAGTCGCGGTTCTGGAACTGCGAGCGCTGGGTCTGGCAGGCGGTGACGATGCCCGTGGGCTTGTGGATGAGTCGAACGGCAGAGCTCGTCTTGTTGACGTGCTGGCCGCCGGCGCCGGACGCGCGGTAGACCTGCATTTCAATATCCTCGGGACGAATTTCGACCTCAATGTCGTCGGGCAGCTCAGGCATGACCTCGAGGGCTGCAAAGCTCGTCTGGCGGCGGGCATTCGCGTCGAACGGGGAAACGCGCACTAAGCGGTGCACGCCGTTTTCGCCCTTCAGATAACCGTAGGCGTTCTCACCCTTGACCATGACCGTCGCGCTCTTGAGACCGGCCTCGTCGCCGTCGAGATAGTCGAGCATCTCGAATTCAAAGCCGTGCTTGTTCGCCCACTGCATATACATGCGGTAGAGCATCTGCGCCCAGTCCTGCGCCTCGGTGCCGCCCGCGCCGGCGTGGAACGTCAAAATGGCGTTGCAGTTGTCGTATTCGCCGGAAAGGAGCGTCGTGAGTCGCGCCTGCTCCACATCGGCTTCGAGCTTTTTGTAGCCCTCTTCGAGCTCGGGCAGCAGGCTCGCGTCGTCCATTTCCGTTCCCATGTCGATCAGCGCGAGCAGATCGTCGCGCGTGGAAACGAGCTTTTCGTAGCGGTGAATTTTATTTTGCAGCTGCTTGGAGCGCATCTGGTTTTTCTGCGAGCGCTCCAGATCGTTCCAGAAGCCGTCCTCGTGCGCCTCGAGCTCGAGGCGACCCAGCTCCTGGCGGGCCTGCTCGATCTCCAGCGCCTTGAAGAGGTTTTCAAATGTTTCGTCCATCGCAAGCAGCTTCTGCTTGTAGGAATCGTATTCGATCACAGCCATGGCGTTCTCTCTCCTTACTTTTATCCTTCATTAGCCGAAAAAGTATATCACACACACCGTGCAAAGGCAAGAAAAATCCGCCTCTCGGGACGAAAATTCCCGTGGAAGCGGCCCTTTTTCGCCTTTCCGGCGATAAAAACAAAAAAGCCACGCTTTCGCGTGGTCGATACAACGGATCTCAGCGCTCGCTGATGATCTGCTTGGTGCTGCCGAAGATCATGTCGTCAACATCCTGCTTGATGAAGTTCTCAAACATATTCGTTTTCACGCTCCTTTCTCTCATTTACTTCAGTTTGTATTATAGACGCGGGAAACGCAAATTTCAATCGTCAGCTCTCATGGCTTTGCCCAAAAAATTAGCGGCTTTTTCATGCAAGCTGCTATATCTACACTTGCATTTTCGTTATTTTCCACTTATAATAAAATAGAAATGATATTTGAAGCGGAGGAGTCGGACTATGGCGGCTTTCGTCACATTTGAGGATGTTTCCAAGGTCTACCACAGCGGAGAGATCGAAATTCGCGCGGTGGACCACATCAGCTTTACGATCGAAAAGGGTGAATTCTGCGTCATCGTCGGCCCCTCGGGCGCGGGCAAGACGACGGTCCTCAACATGCTCGGCGGCATGGACGCCTGCTCGGGCGGCACCATCACGGTCGACGGGACGCTTGTGAGCGGCTTCAACGCCCGCCAGCTCACGACCTATCGCCGCCACGACATCGGCTTTGTCTTCCAGTTCTATAACCTCGTCGGCAACCTGACGGCGCTTGAAAACGTCGAGCTCGCGGCGCAGATCTGTAAAGACCCGCTCGACGCAGCGACGGTCTTGAACGAAGTCGGCCTGTCCGCGCGCGCGAACAACTTCCCCGGTCAGCTCTCCGGCGGCGAGCAGCAGCGCGTCGCCATCGCCCGCGCGCTGGCGAAAAATCCGAAGCTCCTGCTCTGCGACGAGCCGACCGGCGCGCTCGACTATGTGACCGGCAAGCAGATCCTCAAGCTCTTGCAGGACACCTGCCGGCAAAAGGGTGTGACGGTCGTGGTCATCACGCACAACAGCGCCATCACGCCGATGGCCGACCGCGTCATCCACATCAAAAACGGCACGGTGGAGAGTATGCAGTGCAATGAGCATCCGACCAGCGTGGAACTGATCGAATGGTAACGAAGAAATCGGAATGAAAGGGGGCAGCGCGATGAAAAACGCCATGCAGAAGGACTTCTGGCGCGAGATCCAGCACACGCGCAGCCGCTTTTTCTCCATGATGATCCTGGTCGCGCTATCGGTCGCGTTTCTCTCCGGTCTCAAGGCGACCGCGCCGGACATGAAGAAGACCGGTGACGATTATCTCGATTCGCTGCACTTGGCGGACATTCAGGTGCTCTCGACCCTCGGGCTTACGGACGAGGATATCGAGGCGATCCGCGCGCGGGAAAACATCGAGGACGCCGAGGGCGAGTACGTCATCGACGCATTCGCCTCGTCCGACTCGCTCGACGCGGTGGTCAAGGTCCTCTCCCTCACGGGCCGCGGCATCAATGAGGTGCTGCTGCGCGGCGGGCGCATGCCCGAGCGCGCGGACGAGTGCGTGGTGGAGGAAAACATGCTCTCGCTGATGAACATTGAAATTGGCGATCGCATCACCCTGACGCCGGGGGACGATCTCTCCGACGCGCTGTCCCAGAATACATATACGGTCGTCGGCACCGTTCGCTCGCCCGTGTATCTCGCGGTGGAGCGCGGCACGTCGACGCTCGGCAGCGGCACGGTCAAGGCGTATCTGTACCTGCCGCGCGAGGCGTTCACGCTCGACTACTACACGGCGGCCTATGTGCGCGTCTCCGGCGCGGCGGAGATGACCGCGTTTTACAGCGACTATGACAACTATATCGACGCCGTCATCGACGAGCTGGAGCCGTTCGGCGACGCACGGGCGCAGCTGCGCCACGATGATCTTGTCGACGAGGCGACGGAAAAGCTCGACGATGCGCAGAAGGAACTGGACGACGCCAAGGCCGAGGCCGACGAGGAGCTCGGAAAGGCGCAGAAGGAGCTGAGCGACGCGCGCAGGAAGCTCGACGACGGCTGGAAGGATTACTACGACGGCCAGCAGGAGCTCAAGGACGCGCGCACGGAACTGGATGACGCCTATCAGAAGCTGATCGACGGCGAGCAGGAATACAAGGACGGGCTTGCCGAATACGAGGAAGCTGCCGCCGAATATGAAAAGGGACTTGCCGAGTATGAGGACGGCAAGGAGAAATACGAGCAGGGCAAGCAGCAGCTCGGCGCCGGCGCGAAAAATCTTGCCGAGGGCAAAAAGCAGCTGGACGCGGGCAAAGCGCAGCTGGACGCGCTGGGCAGCACTGTGTCCGGCGCGCTCGCCGGCACCGACTCGCCCTACAAGGATGCGCCGGACCGGCTGATCGAGGACCTCGGAAAGGGCGATCAGAACGCCGCGGCGGCGGCGGATGCCGCGCTGGACGAAATGCGTGCGCAGCTCACGGACGGCATCGCGCAGGCGCAGAGCACGATCGACGGGCTGAATCTGAAGATCGGACAGCTGAACGATGCGCTGCAAGACCCGAATTTGTCCGCCGAGGAACGCGCGGGCTATGAAAAGGGACTTGCCGATGCGCAGGCGGGACTTGCCGAGGCGCAGGCGGCGCAGGCGCAGCTTTCTCAGCAGCTTGCCCAGCTCAAGAACGTCAACTCCGGGAGCATCGCGCAGAGCAAGCAGCAGCTTGACAAGAGCCAGTCGGATTACAACATCGGCCGCATGGAGTTTGCCGAGGGCAAGGTCGAGCTGGACAAGGGCAAAAAGGAACTGGACGCGGCGAAGAAGGAGCTGGACGACGCGCCCGCGCAGCTTGAAGAAGCAAAGCAGAAGCTTGCCGACGCGCGCGCAGAGCTGGACGACGGCTGGAAGGACTACTACGACGGCGAAGAGCAGTACGCCGACGGCGTCAAGGAGCTCTCGGACGCCTACACCGAGCTGACGGACGGCGAGCGCGACTACCGCAAGGGCCTGCGCGAATATGCGGACGGCAAGGCGGAGGCGGACGAGAAGATCGCCGACGCACAGGAAAAGATCACCGACGCGCGCCGCAAGGTCGCGGATATCGACAGCTGCGAATGGTACATCTTCAGCCGCAGCTACAACCCCGGCTACACGGGCTTCGGCCAGGACGCCGACCGCATGGCGAACCTCGCGAGCGTGCTGCCGATCATCTTTTTCCTCGTCGCGGCGCTCGTGTGCCTGACGACGATGACGCGCATGGTCGAAGAGCAGCGCGTGCAGATCGGCGCGCTCAAGGCGCTCGGTTACAGCCGCCTTTCGATCTCACGGAAGTACATCGGCTACGGGCTGCTGCCGAGCCTTGTCGGCGGCGTTCTGGGCCTTGTCATCGGCTATATCCTGTTCCCGAAGATGATCTTCACGGCCTATCAGATCATGTATCAGATGCCGGATATCGAGCTGCACGCCTACACGGATATTTCGCTCTTTTCCGTGCTCGCGGCGGTCGCGTGCACGACAGTCGCGACGCTCTGGGCCTGCCTTGCCACGCTGCGCGAGACGCCGGCGAGCCTGATGCGCCCCCGCACGCCGAAAGCGGGCAAGCGCGTGTTCCTTGAGTACATCAAACCCCTGTGGAAGCGCATGTCGTTCATCCACAAGGTCACGGCGCGCAATCTTTTCCGCTATCAGAAGCGCTTCTGGATGACGGTCATCGGCATCGGCGGCTGCACGGCGCTCATCATCGCGGGCTTTGGCATGAGGTCTTCCCTGCTCTTTACGATGTCGCGCCAGTATGACGAGCTGTTCCACTACTCGGCACAGGTGACGCTTGCCGGCAACGCCCTGCCCGAGGAGCGCGCGGCGGTGGAGGACTTCCTTGCAGGCGACTCCCGCGTTGTGAACTACATCCCCTGTGCGGCCTCGTCCGCCACGGTGGTCACCCCCTCCTATTCAACCACCGCCTATGTCGAGGTGATGGCCTCCGACGAGATCGGCAAGGTCGTGGACCTTTTCGACTACAAGAGCGGAGATCCCATCACAATGGGCGATGAGGGCGTATACATCGACCAGAAGCTCTCCGAGCTTTTGAAGGTCTCGGTGGGCGACACCTTCTTCCTCGACGGCGACGTGCGCGGCGATGTGACGGTCGCGGGCATCTACGAGCACTATACGGGCCACTTCATCTATATGACGCCCGGCTACTATGAAAATGCGCTCCACGCCGACGACGAGCCGAACGCCTACCTTCTGAACTTCACGAGCGACGATACCGATACCTGCAACGCCATTTTTGAAAAGCTGCTCGACATGAGCGGCGTGGCGACGACCTCGCGCATGCGCGACACGCAGGATACCTACATGCACAGCATGGAGCGCGTGGACTTCGTTGTGGTCATCATCATTCTGGCGGCGGCGGCGCTGGCGATGGTCGTGCTCTTCAACCTTTCGAACATCAACATCACTGAGCGCCAGCGCGAGCTCGCCACGATCAAGCTGCTGGGCTTTTACGACGGCGAGGTCTCGGCCTATGTGTATCGCGAGAACATCGTGCTCACGCTGTTCGGCATCCTGCTCGGCTGCTTTATGGGCCACTGGCTGCACATTTACCTTGTGCGCTCGACGGAAATTGACCTCATGATGTTCGGGCGGCAGACCGCGCCGTCGGCCTACGTGTACGCGGCGATCCTGACGGCGCTGTTCTCGCTGCTCGTCAACGTGCTCGCGCACTTCAGGATGAAGAAGATCGACATGGTCGTTTCTTCAAGGCGCATCAGCCGCTTATTGATGCCGGATTTTTTGAGCGGCGGGTCGCAAAGCTCGCCGAGGGCGGTAATGGAAATGTCTGGATTCGCCAGCCGCAAAAGCGCGGTCTGTTTCAGCTTTTCCGGTAAAAATTCCAGCGGTCACGCCGAGCAGGCAGTGTCGCTGCACCGCGGACACCTTGAGCCGCTGCAGCGCCCCAGACTGTGAAATGCCAAGACAAAGCTGCAAAACCGGCATGCCAAGCGAAGCGGCTTTCGTCGTGTCGCGTCCGGTGCATACCAGAATAAGGTTTTTCGTATAGACCATCATGGATCGACTCCTTTGCGATAAAATTATCTTTTCTGGACTTTTTGAATAAATTCCATTACACTATATGTAGCATTACGCTAAATTAGAATACGGGTATTAACAGGAGTGTATGAATGAGCAAACTGATTCCCGATTATGTATTTGATTCGATTTACGATATTACGCCGGAGGTGCTGACTGCCCACGGCGTACGCGGCGTGCTGGTCGATCTGGACATAGACCGCTGCACCGGAGCCTTCCGGAGCCTCGGAATGGATGCCGTGGCCGATCTGATCAACCCCTACTACCCCGCCGAAATGATCGGACGGCTGGAACACGGCGTCATTTCGTTCCACGAAGCCTGCGACGAAATGCGCCGCCTGTCGGGCACGCCTGTCCATCTCCACCCGGCGCAGCAGGGCTCTCACCTTCATGAGCAGTGCTGGCGATGTCGATGATGCGCTGGCGCCAATTTCTCGTGCGCATCCCGGTCGCGAAACTCCGCCAGATAGACGCCCTGCGCGAGCGCGGAATCCGGACCTGCGTGCTCTCGAACAACAACCCCGCGTCGATGAAATACATCCGACGGATGTTCACGGCCGACGGCAAGACGATGGACGACTATTTCGATGCCGTTTTCCTCTCCTACGAACTGCACGAGCTGAAGCCCTCGGAGGCGATTTTCCGCAAGATGATCGCCGCAGGCGGCATGCGCCCCGAAGAGACGCTTTTCATCGACGACGGACAGAAGAACGTCGACGCCGCGCAGAGACTCGGATTCGCGGTCTACATGCCCGGTCCGGGGGAGGATTTCGGCCACATACTCGACAATCTCAACCGTTACGAAGAGATCCTGTAAAATCGCGCAGGCCGACTGATGCCGCCCGTCGCCGCGCGTACTTTGG
>OHBJ01003640.1_pt1 | contig 10101 bp, 7 predicted proteins | sample 1577241 | NCBI WGS metagenome assembly OHBJ01 (sample SAMEA3541594, study PRJEB24748) | human gut metagenome | biome: human gut; feature: human-associated habitat; material: faeces | place: China | collected 2012
CTTGTAAGTTCGCCGTCCTGCCTGCAGTCGCTGTTCTGGCGGGCAGCACTGGACAAGCATTTTTTATCCGATTTTTCCGCTAAAAATTCGCTCTACACCACTTTTTCCCTGATCGAGAGAAGATTTCCATAGTTTGAACCGTCTTTATAGTTCATAAAGATATTCTATGGAATCCCTGTAACGCTACTTGCATGCCTACTTCTGAAGGACATTCTCCTAATACAAGCCTCAAAGCTTTTCTCATTCTCTATTCGTCTACCAGAAGATCAGTTCACTCTCGCTATGAGTCTCCCCTTCAAGTAGCAGTGATGCCCTCTTCTGTACGGCAATTTCAATATACTTCAAACGCTTTGAAGAAAGGTTATAACGAGGATGTTTCTTCAGCTTAAAGTTTAGGAGATGCCGTAATCCTTCACGATGTCTTGACTTCATACAAGACTTAGCTACAGAGAAAAAGTTGCTGTAACACACTGGTGCTTGGACATCAGCGAAATTAATAAAATCATCCTTACTCTCCATTTCTATGGGAGAGGCAAAATTAAACAATGAATTCCCGTGATCAAACAGCGGTGCAGGAGCTTTGAGAGTATTTGTTGCAGCATCCACAAGGAAACCAAAGTTTCCAAAGTGGCGATCAGTATTGGCAATGACAGCATCAAAGACGAACATATCCTCCAGCATATCCCTATACTTAGAATCAAGCGTTCCATAGTAATCGATGACTGCCTGCATTCCTCCTTGCTTCACAATATTGCCCACAGGAACAAATGAAATATCCTTGCTGGTGAAAATTTCACACTTTGAACAAAGTCTCGATTTCCATTTGGCGATATTATACTCGATTGCATTCACACCGAGTATCTGGGCAATCTGCCATGCATAGTATTCTGAATAGGGCTCATTTCCTGTATTTGATGCCCCTACAGTACCACCTTTATAAAGGTATATTTTGCCAGATTGCCTGCGCCAGCACTTCGGAAGCATACCGTTCGTTGTAAATTCAGGACTCGATACTACAGATGTACGAACAGAGCTGCCATAGCCGGTAAAAGCAATATTGGCTAACAACTCGCTGAATTTATTGTCGTAAAAATTGCACTGGTCAAAGTTTTTGGAATCCCCTTCCCGTACAACCCAGTAGCTGTCGTTGAGAGAAAGCCCCTTGCTGACATCTATGATGCCCATTGTGCTATTCGCAGATAGACCGGTCTTTGCCAGAAACGAATGGATGTACGCTCTGTTCCTGGGAATCTTTCTGTGCTTCAGCCAACGGGCAAGGCCCCTATCCGTCACCTCCATTCCAAGCGGCATGAGTGACAGAGCATCCTGATCTGTGTGCGTTATGGAGATCTCAGGAATGTCACCGGTATCCTTAGCGGAAAATCGAATCAGCTCCCTGTCGAAGAGCTTCAAGATGTAATCAGCCATGCCTGCTCCGTTTCGGACTACTCGCTTGCTTACCTGAAATTTTTTCCATGTGTCGAGCTGTGCACATCTGCACGCAAAACGCCTTTCTTCCTCTCCTCCACCTGGATGAGGAAGCTCCGTGAACCATCCTAAAAATTAGGGGATACCACAAAATCCTACACTCTCTATGCCTCGGACATACCACGTTTTCCTTAAATCAAAAAGCGTGCTGTTCCTCCCCAATGTCATGGTCTTACGAATTCAATTTCAGCAATGTTTCTCTCCTGCTTCTCTGGAGAAGTCCTGCCAATGGAATGAACTTTTACCTAGTTTAAGAGTTTTTGGAGTCAACGCTTTTTTGCCGCCGTTATCTTTGCCATAATATGCATCATTTGAATAAATCTAGCATAAAGGAATTTTATGCTGAACATTTTTTATTTCCCAATATATTTTATTGAAAAAGATGTCTGCTTCGTGCATATCTGAAAAACAAAATTCCTTTGATATTTCTTTTATTAAATCACAATATTCGGCATAGTCTTCTCCATTAAAAGAAGAGTGAGTTGTATGTTTGAAAGTTACACCTGCTTCTTTTGTCAGTACAGTAAAAGGATTTCTATTTAATACAGCAAAATCTTTTGAATTGTATGAAATCATAATTTCTGTGATGTAATTAACCCCAGCACCTGGAATTTTTTCTGCTATTTCCTTTGCTGTCGAAAAAACTTCATTCGCACATTTTGATTTATTGTCGCGGATAAATTGAATCAGCGCAACAAACTTCTTATAAGATCCATAAATGGATGTTTTTTTTCTATGTAATCCTCCTGAATGCCAATTTTGTAACACGCTATCGAGCAGCAGAATAAATTTTTGTTTAGACAAATTAGGAGTATCTGCAATTTCATTTAATTTTTCTACAGCCTTGCAATATGAGCCTTTTCGTTCTGAAAACATTTTTTGCAAATCTTTTTGTGGCCATTCGTCAAGATGTTGTTTTAATGTAGTATAATTGAAAACATATCCACATATTGGAGGAGAAGGATTTATTTCCCTACGATGCATTTGCTGTTCATTATAAAAACATCTATACTGCGCAATTGTTAGAAGAGTTACAGATATAGAGTTTGATATGTAGTTATCAAATGTTGATTTTGATTGCTTCCAAATATCAGAATTAGGCTCACATTCAAAACTTATTGAGATCTCGTTATTTGAGCTTATTCCTCCTTTAGTCATATTTGCAGAGCCCAAAATAATTTTACATCTTTCATCTGTTTCAAATAAGTACATCTTTGGGTGAAAAATGCTGTCACCCGATACAGCTTTGTAAAGATATAATTTTGAGCTTGGATAGTTTTTTAATAAATTAAGCAATTTGGTTAGAGCTTCAGGATCAGTCAGTCCGAAGTTTTGTCCTGCAATAATGTTGAGCTCACCATTCTTGGAGAGAAATATTTTTAATGTGTCTATAATAAGGCTTAAACCTGACATTTTTAAAAAAGCAACTGAAATATATGCTTTTTTAAATGTTTTCAGGCAGTCACAGAGTTCATTTATGTGGCTTTGTGCGTCGTTTAAATTATTAAGGATTTTCATTTTCTTCTCCAAGAATGATTGCGGTTTACCCAGTATTGTAAAAATTTTAGATACTATTGAGATTTTCTTCTGAAACGTGCAGACAAATACATTTTGACAAGATGTTCTTCATTAATTTTGATAGCGTTACTTTATCCCTCCGCACTACAAGTTGATAACTTCTCCAGTTTGACTACAATATATTTTCCATACACACAACTTATTTTTAGGATAAACACTACCGCATTTCATAGAGTTCGATAAAATAGCATCGCTAACTACAGGTTTTTCAAGTGTATTTTTGCAATTTCTATGATTTACTTCAAAACATAACCCAGAGGAACAGCAACGAGGCTTACTATATCCCTATTGATAATCCTAGTGTGTACAAAATTATAGCTATAGTCTTTTGTTATGCAGCCAACCAGGAGAAGTTAATCTCGTATGAAATGAACAGGATTTGAATTTAATTTACTCCTTCAGTCAGACAAAGATTCGCGTAATCAACTCGGTAGCGATCTGACGACTGCTGATATTCCCATGATTCAACCCAAAAACTTCGGATATCCCTTGGCACAAAAAGTCTTCATGACTAGTACGCTTCAAACATAGCACGCTGGTACTCACCATCGGCATTTGTAGAGGCATCTAACAAAAATCGTTCGTTTCCATACTCTAGAATTGAAATAAGAAAATATATGCCTGATCAAAATTTCACTGAAATTCTGTACAGACAAATATACTCTACAAAATTTCTGTAAAAAAATAAACTTTATCTTGCACTATTTCCTGCAATACTATAACACGAAAAAAGTGTTTACTTGGAAAATTTTATTTTTCATTAACGGCTTGCATTGGAATTTTTAGTATTCCCGCCCTCGGCACCAGCAAGACATCAAGGGTTGTGGCAAGTAGCCGCAACCCTTTCTTTTTTTGTTGTTTCGAGCAGCGCTGCAAGCCCAGCCTGTCCCCTGTTTTTCCTGCCTTTACGAATTTGGGTCAAACAGGTGGTACAAAAGGTGCCTCAGATGCCATCCGCTGCCACGTCCTCTGCTCACCTGCACAGCACTTCCCACTCCCACCCAGCAATCCGCCGTTCCGGCCAGCATCTTCTTTGTGTGGGCCGCATCTTCTATTTTCGTTGTGCTCTGCCTGCCGCTGCCAAAAAACGTCTGGGGAATGCCGAGATACGCCTGAGCCTGGGAACATGTTTCCGTCAGGAAGCCAAGCTGCTTGCCTGCCGACTTTTTGCCTTGCTGCATGCTTCGTTATCTGGCGTACCTGATCTTCCCACGCTGCGGCATATCTTTGTCCGGCATCTGTCTTCCATGCAGGGAAAGAAGGGCAGAGAATACGGACGACTTCCAAGGCCGTCTTCCTCTCTGCCCTCATGGCAAATGAAGGATAAGAAAAAGAGCCTGCCCGCCTTATTCGGAACCAAGCACAGCCCGATATTGGGGAGCGACGAATTTGAGGAATATCCCCAGCGAGACAAGCTGCCCCCAGGCTGCGACCATATAGGCAATATCCATCCCCAATGACTGTGAGATGATCCCCCCTATTAGGAGGGAAAGACATATGCCACTATCCATCCCGATAAAGTACATGGCATTGGCAACCCCCCGCTTTGTTTTGTCCGCCAGATATACAAGTACTGTCTGATAGCTGGGCAGGAGAGCCCCCAGCGATATGCCCAGCAGCCCCCCACATCCCAGAAAAAGTACGGGAGATGTCGTCCGGGCAAGGAGCAATGCAGCGCCCAGCGCCACCAGATCCGCCATACAGACCAGAATGACGAGATAGCCTTTATCGACAATATAGCCGGAGAACAGACGACTCACCAAGAGCCCTATCCCCATCAGCAGGAAAAAAGCACTGGCATAGGAATCCATACCAGTGTCTCTGGCCAGCACTGAGGTATAATTTGAGATCATCCCCAGCATGAACGCTGCAATGAACAAAGAAACCAGTGCATAGAGGCCTTGCGGCATGAAAAACATGTCCCAGGTAGGCTTTCTGGGTTTTGTTGCCTGTATTTTTTGCGGAGATGTGATGAATAACTGCAAAAAAGTACCCAACATGGCAAAGACAAAGGGCAAGCCAAAAGCAGCCGCATAGGAATATTTGTTCGTCACATACAAGCCCAGCATGGGACCAAGGATCATCCCCAGCGACAACATGCTGCTGAATACCCCGATCCCCATCCCCAATTTTTTCTCAGGAATAAAACTGACTGCCATCGTTGCCTGTGAAGTGGTCATGATGGAAAAGCTTATGCCATGCAACAAACGTATGCAGATAAACAACGAGATCGTTGCTGCCATAAAAGTCAGAGGGAAAAAAATAGCGCAGCAGGTGGTAGCAATCAGCAGAAGACGCTTGCAGTCCATCATATCTGACATCATCCCGGAGAAAGGACGTACCGCAAGGGCGACCAGAGGAAAGGCTGCGAGACCTATACCCATCACCGATTCTTTACAATGAAGGACATCGATCAAATACAATGGAAGTACAGGCATGACTGAATATATAGCCATACACGTACAAAAGTTTGCGATGCAAATTAAGTAAAAATCCCTTTTAAAAAGTATTTTATCGTTATTTTTATCTTTCATATGCTCGTTATTTTTCATACGAACCTCCTTTATATATTATCATTATCAAATGATAGAATTCAAAATATATGGCAGCAAATCATCTATATTTCCAAAGAATAAGTGGGCAAGATGCGGCATCTTCATTTTCTGCCCTTGCGCTGGATACAACATATACCCGTAATCTTGACAGTCTGTTGCCTCCCTGAGCACTATACTGATCAACGGGAGGTTTCAGCATGAAGCGGATCCTTCATTGCCATCGGTGTTATTTTTGCACCTTTTTGCTGTTCATAGCGCCTCTGCTTTTTTTCTATCCGGATATGGCCTCTGCCGACGACTCCCCCGCTCCTTCGGAAGGCTTCATCATGGATATGACGCCGCTCCTTGGCAGCAATGGGCGGATCAAGGCCATTGCACCGGGCTGCCGGGCTATGACCGGCTTTCTTGATGGCGCTCCTTTTGTCTGGAGCCGGGACTTTGGCCTGGTCCGCCTTGCCCCTCCCTCCAAACATTTCGGCATGGGGGACTTCGTGAGCGATGACGGGCGCTCCATGCTGGGATTCGTCTCCATCAACGATGCCATCTCCCCTCCTCCGTATGGCCAAACTTGGGCACGCTCCGGTTTTATCTGGCGCTACGGTGAACCTTTGCAGTACATGTCCAAACATGGCATCGCAGATGTCGAATGGTACGGTCTGTCTGCGGACGGCAAGGCCGCCCTGGGCTATGGCAAAAAAAAGCCCTCCTCTGCCCCGGCAGCTACGAAAGGCAAGACTGCTGAAAATCTGGAATTGACGCCGTATTACAACCGCTGGTTCTCCATCAGGAACAAAAAGCAGTTCCGAGTGCTGGACGAAATCGCCCGCCCTATCGCCAGCCCGTATTACAGAATCCTTAGCCGCGACGGCAAAAAGCTGCTGCAAAAGCAGCATGACAACAGTGTCCAGATCGTGGATCTGCAGACCGGGGCACAGCGTCCACTGACATTTGGCGGTGTGCGGCCTCACGCATCTACGGATCCGGCCAAGGGGGAGAAACGCATCCTGCGGGCGGGCGATCCACAAAACCCACTCTTTCGTTGGGGAAGGTGGCCGGGCTTCCGGCGCAGCCGAATTCTCTCAGACGGCGAACTGGAAAGGGCGGCTCCAGACAGCCCCCTGCGTGCGGACTGGCTTCTTGATGATTTTGTTTGTTCCATCCCCAGCTTTGATGGCCGTTTCATCCTGGGTGAGCTCTATCTGAAGCAAGTGCCCAAAAAATCTGCCCGTGCATTCCTGCCGGACTCCAGGACCCTGAGCGTTCTGATCCGGCTGGACGCCGGGGGGAAGGATATCCCCATCGATGATGGTCCCGCGCTGATGGGGCTGGATATCAGCGATGACGGCAAAACCATCCTTTATGAGATGGATACTGAGATCTGGATATGGAATGAAGATCTCGTCCTGCCCCAGGACAACATTCCCCGTCCCCTGCCGCTCGCGCGTTATCTGGCACACTTCGGCTTGTCCCTGCCCTCGGAACGCACCATCAAATCAGCGGTCATGAGCCCGGACGGGCACTGCTTCTTTGGCGAGCTCGCCCTGTTTGACGACGAGCAATTCCCCTACAAACAATTCCTTGCCTGTATCAAAGGGAACGCCTCGCGCGCTTGTCAATTCTTGCATTGAAAATTTACCACATGCAGCAGGAAGTGGAACGTACGGATACTACAGAGGAACACCGTCTTCAATGTCAGACTAAGCTGAATATCCTGCTGGAACAACGTAAAGACCTCTCTACGGCTATTGAGCAGTTATTAGCTGATATCGAAGCCGGGAGAAAATATATGAAGGTATATAAACAGATGAAGATGTATAATGACCCGGCATTGAATCCGGTGCTTTACCAGCGGTTGGAATGACATCATTGGTGGATTGTGGGCTTTATGCTAAAAAATAACGAATGGCGCGTATTCTCATTATTCGTTTTTCAGCTCTTGGCGATGTAGCCATGACAATACCGGTAATACATTCGCTGGCTGTGCAATACCCGCAGCACGAAATAACAGTGTTAAGTCGTGCTGTATGGCAGCCGCTCTTTCAGGGGCTGCCTACGAATGTAGGTTTTGTCGGAGCTGACTTAACAGGCAAACACAAGGGGCTTTGGGGCTTGAATAGCCTCTATTCGGAGTTGAAGGCGATGCATTTTGATTACATTGCAGATTTTCATCATGTGCTTCGTTCCAAATATTTATGTCTGCGATTCCGTCTTGCCAATAAACCGGTAGCTTCCATATGTAAGGGAAGGGCCGGTAAAAAGAAACTGGTTCGTCGTCACGATAAGGTGATGGAGAATCAGAAGAGTTCTTTTCGCCGTTATGCCGATGTGCTTGAGAAGCTCGGTTTGCCGGTTTTATTAAATTTCTCTTCTATTTATGGCGAAGGAAAAGGCAACTTTGCAGAGATAGAGCCAGTCACAGGACCTAAGGAAGGTCAAAAATGGATTGGTATAGCCCCTTTTGCCAAACACAGAGGTAAGATTTATCCGTTAGAGTTGCAGGAGCAGGTTATAGCACATTTTGCGGCTAACCCACAAGTGAAAGTTTTTCTTTTTGGAGGTGGTAAAAGCGAGCAGGAAGTGTTTGACACATGGATTGCTAAATATCCTTCTGTTGTTTCAATGATCGGTAAACTGAATATGCGTACCGAGCTGAATCTGATGAGCCATTTAGATGTGATGCTTTCAATGGATTCTGCCAATATGCATTTGGCGTCCTTGGTCAATATTCCGGTTGTTTCTATTTGGGGGGCCACTCATCCTTATGCCGGTTTTATGGGCTGGAAGCAATTGCCGGTTAATACCGTGCAACTTGATTTATCATGCCGTCCCTGCTCTGTATATGGACAGAAGCCTTGCTGGCGTGGTGATTATGCCTGTTTAAGAGATATAAAGCCGGAACAGGTTATTGCAAAAATAGAAGGGATTGTAGGTTGATATTTGCAGGAATTCAATTTAGTCGTTTTTGAGCCGAAAGAGCATAGAATCAAATAATGATGGAAAAAGAGATACAACGAAAGAAAAAGGTACTGATAGATCTTACGAATTATGGTAGTCTAACAGCTGGTTTCGGACAGATTGCGGCCAACTATGCGGCCGCTTTTTCGTCTATGCCGGTAGAGGATCTTCATTTTGTATATTTGTTGAGACAGAAATATATGCAGGAATTTGGCCCGAATGTGACCTCTGTTCCGGTACGTCGTATCAATAAGTTTTTCCCTTTTACTCTTCCTAAAGTAGATGTATGGCATGCGGTGAATCAGCAGCGGAAGTTGTTACGTATTGCCGGTGGTACAAAGTTTATCTTTACTATACATGACTTTAATTTCTTAACGGAGAAAAAGCCTTGGAAGGCTAAAATGTATCTTCGTCGGATGCAGAATAAGGTCAATAAGGCAGCAGTAGTCACAACGATTTCTCATTATGTCGCAGATGTCATTCGCCAACATATAGATTTGAAGGGGAAAGAGATCCGGGTCATCTATAATGGGGTGGAGAGGATCGATATGTTGGAAGGAACCCAGCCGTCTTTTGCGACGGGACGTCCTTTCTTTTTTACGATTGGACAGATCCGTAGGAAAAAGAATTTCCATCTCCTGGTTGACGTAATGCGCCATTTCCCGGAATATGATTTGTATATTTGTGGAGATGCCCATTTCGCTTATGCTGAAGAAGTGCGTAATCTGATTCGTGAGAAGCAAGTCACTAATGTGTTTTTGACAGATGTAATCACTCAAAGTGAAAAGATTTGGTTGTATCGGAACTGTGAAGCGTTCCTGTTTCCTAGTGAAGGAGAAGGTTTTGGGCTGCCTGTGGTAGAAGCTATGCAGTTTGGAAAAGCTGTATTTGCTGCTAATCGCACTAGTTTGCCGGAAGTTTGTAATGGACATGCCATCATGTGGGAACATTTGGATACAGAATCTATGGTGCAAAGTATCCGGGAACATTTGCCTGATTTCTATAAAGATGAGGAACGCTTGACCAGAATGAAAGAACATGCAGCTTCATTCAGTTACGAGAAGCATATACAAGCTTATCTTGATTTATATCGCGAGTTAGCTCAATTGTCTTAATGTCGAAGTTAATTGATCGTATACCTTTTCCGGGGTAATTGATGCGAAACGTTCTTCATAAGTTAATGTTGCTTGTTGTTCCGGCGGAAGAATATCGTCGGGACTAATACCTCGGGCAAGTACGGAATTTGCAGGTAACCACATTGATTTAGAGGCGCTTGGTGAATAAATAGCGAATGAAGGAATTTCGAGGGCTTGCGCAATGTGTCGGGCTCCTCCTTCGTTTCCGAAATAAAACGAGCAGTTGGCGCAAAGTGCTGCCAGTTGTCGTAATGAAGAGGCTTGTATATCAATCTTGATGCGTTCCGGACATCCCAATTCCTTGTAGATATTTCTTGCATCTTCTTCTTCATACCCACATCTTCCCGCTTTGCCCCGATCTCCGCCGCGATTTCGCTGACAGTCGGCTC
>OHBJ01003641.1_pt1 | contig 10099 bp, 6 predicted proteins | sample 1577241 | NCBI WGS metagenome assembly OHBJ01 (sample SAMEA3541594, study PRJEB24748) | human gut metagenome | biome: human gut; feature: human-associated habitat; material: faeces | place: China | collected 2012
CAGATGATTATGAAGGATTAGAGAAAGAATTAGATGAAAATGGAGAAATTTCATTAGAAACAAGATTTAAATTATCTGCTAAAACATTTAGACACACAGCAGCATATGATGCTTTAATTGCAGATTACTTAAGTAAACAAGCTGGTGAAAATAATCCAGAAAAATTAACGCTAACATATGATTTGATTTCTTCAATGAGATATGGAGAAAATAGTCATCAAAAAGCATGGTTCTATGAAGATGCTATGCCTAAAGCATACTCTATTACACAAGCTAAGCAATTAAATGGTAAAAAGCTTTCATTCAATAATATACGCGATGCTGATGCTGCAATTAGAGCAGTTAGAGAATTTGATACACCAACAGTTGTAGCTTTGAAACATATGAATCCTTGTGGAATAGGTCAAGCTGATAATATTGAATTAGCATGGGATAGAGCATATGAAGCTGATTCAATCTCAATTTTTGGTGGTGTAATTGCTTTAAATAGAAAAGTAGATTTAGCAACAGCAGAAAAAATGCATAAACTATTTTTAGAAATTATAATTGCTCCGGAATTCGATGCTGACGCTTTAGAAGTATTATCCAAGAAGAAAAATCTACGTTTATTACAACTTGATTTTACTAAAAAAGATGAAGATGTTCGTGATGAAACAGTTTCAATTATGGGTGGTTTGCTTCGTCAAGAACAAGACGTTATAGATGAAGATCCTAAGAATTGGGAAGTAGTAACAGAAAATGCTCCTAGTGATAGTCAATTAGAAACATTATTATTTGCTTGGAAAGCAGTTAAACATACTAAGTCTAATGCAATTGTTGTAGCAAATGATGAGAGAACATTAGGTATAGGAGCTGGACAACCAAATCGTATTGATTCTACAAAGATAGCAATTAAGCATGCTGGCGATTCACTAAATGATAAAGCTGTGTTAGCAAGTGATGCATTCTTCCCAATGGATGATTGTGTTCAATATGCTGCTGAACATGGGATTAAAGCAATAGTTCAACCTGGTGGATCAATTAGAGATAAAGATTCCATTGCTATGGCTAATAAGTATGGGGTAGCAATGGTATTCACAGGTGTAAGACATTTTAGACACTAATTAATGGAGTTATAAGATGAAAGAAAACGTAAATTTATTAGTTGTAGGTTCTGGTGGACGCGAACATGCAATTTGTAAAGCATTATTGAAAAGCGAGAAAGTTGCTAAAGTTTACTGTGCACCAGGTAATCCAGGAATGACTTTTGATGGCATTGAAGTTGTAGCAATAGATGAGTTGGACTTCGATGCGTTAAAGGGTTTTGTCTACGATAATGATATAGAATGGACTTTTGTAGGTCCTGAAGATGCTTTAGTTGCAGGAATTGTTGATTCCTTTAGAGAAGATAATCTAAAGATTTTTGGCTGGAAGGACGACATGCAGCATGGCAAAGGTATTTACTTTTTCCATACCGGCGACCGTTACGAAGGTTCTTATGTTCAAGGTGAACGTACCGGAGAGGGCATTTATTACCATGCCAGCGGCAACAAGTATGTGGGCAGCTTCAAGGATGGAAAGCAGGAAGGCCACGGCACATTTACGTGGGCAAGCGGCGCCGTTTACGAAGGTAATTGGAAAGATAACCAACGTGACGGATACGGTACTTACAAATGGAATGTAGGTGACTCTTACGAAGGTGAATGGAAAGACAATAAGTTCAACGGCCAAGGTACCCTGATTCAGACCGATGGAACCAAATATAAAGGCGGTTTTGTGAACGGTATGGAAGAAGGTAGCGGTATCCAGGAGGACAAGAACGGAAACCGTTATGAAGGCTTCTTCAAACAAGGCAAGAAACACGGTCCGTTTGTAGAAACAGACAAGAACGGAAAGGTGATACGAAAAGGAACCTACAAGATGGGAAGGCTGGAGAATTAGAATTAAAAATTAGAAATTAAAAATTAAAGGCTGCGCGGTTCTGAAGTGAACATTGCGCAGCCTTTAATTTTTAATTTCTAACCGCGGAGCGGTTAGATAATGTATTGTGAACTGATTGATTCATTGTTCATCACCCGCTTGATGGTTTCGGCGAACATATCGGCAATGCTCAACTGTTTAACCTTGTCACATTTTTTAGAGTAGGGGATACTATCAGTAAATACCATTTCCGTTAGTGCGGATTCTTGTACACGGAAAGAAGCAGGGTCGGACATTACGCAGTGGCTAGCAATGGCACGGACAGATTTGGCTCCTGCTTCCAGCATGATGTTGGCAGCCTTGGTAATGGTTCCTGCTGTATCTACAATATCGTCTACCAATACTACATTCTTGTCTTTTACATCACCGATGATTTGCATGGTGGCAACCACGTTTGCTTTTTCGCGTGTCTTGTTGCACAATACCAGAGGTACACCGAGGTATTTGGAGAATGTGCTGGCGCGTTTTGAACCGCCGACATCCGGGGTGGCGATTACCAAGTCTTCCAGTTTCAAGGATTCAATATAGGGGAGGAATACTGCTGATGCATACAAATGATCCACCGGAATATTGAAGAAACCTTGAATCTGGTCTGCATGAAGGTCCATCGTAATCAGACGGTCGATACCTGCAACAGAGAGCAGGTCGGCCACCAGCTTAGCGCCGATGGAAACACGGGGTTTGTCTTTTCTGTCCTGACGTGCCCAACCGAAGTAAGGGATAACGGCTACAACGCTTTTTGCCGATGCTCTTTTAGCAGCATCAACCATCAGCAGAAGTTCCATCAAGTTGTCAGAATTAGGGAAGGTTGATTGAACCAGGAATACATGCGAGCCACGGATAGATTCCTCATAAGAGACTGCAAACTCACCATCTGCAAAATGGGTGATGTTCATCTTTCCCAGAGGGCAATCAAGGCTAGCGCAGATTTTCTCTGCAAGGTATCTCGAATTTGTTCCGGAGAATACCATAAAGGGTGCTTTTTCGCTCATTTGTGTAATAGATGTTACCTATTTGTTAATTTGCATGCAAAGGTAGGAATTTCCCGTTACATAAAACAAGAGTTATTGTATAAAAATTATTTTTCTTTCCCGGATTTATTCGTAGCTTTGCTTTATGAAACGACTTTCTTTTATATGGTTTGCGGGGTTGTTGTGCCTTTGTACAACAATGGTTTCGTGTGTGGGAACGGCACCCATGAAGGAAGTACGCCTTATCGACTCTCTAAACCAGGTGGCTTATGCTTTTCGTTATAAAAACCTGGATTCATCCTGCCATGCGGCATCAAGGGCCTACCGTGAAGTCAGCCTCTATAAACAAGGAAAAGCGGAAGCATCCAATAATCTGGGCTTTTGTGCTTTTATGCGCATGGATTTTGAGCAGGCCGAAAAGTTTCATATGGATGTCTATAATCTGACCAAGAATGAACTGGAACTCCTTATTGCCGACATCGGTTTGATGAAGATTTATCAGCGGACGGCGTTGAACAAGGAGTTCTACGATTATCGCAATAGTGCCTTGCACCGTATGAAAAGAATAGCGGAGGATGACAATCTGTTTGTGGACCAACACGAGCAAATGCGTTTGAATTATGCCCGTTCGGAATTTTATATTGTATCTGCTGTGTATTATTATTATTTGCAACAGCGTCCGGAAGCTGTAGCCTCTATTAATGAAGTTACTAAAAAACAAGAGTTGCTGGCAGATACCAATCAGCTGTTGTATTATCACTACATCAAAGGTTCTGCTGCCTTATGCGAGGGTGAGACACCGGATGAGCGAAGACTGAGAGAATTTGATGAGCTCTATACCGCATGGCAGTTGGCTTCGCGCAAGGGCTATCTTTACTTTGAGGGCAATGGAGTGCAGGGACTTGCCAACTTGATGGCTTCACCGGATAATTACGCATTTTTTCAAGACCGCCGCTCCCATGCCTTGACACGTTTTGGAGTACCGGTAGATTCGCTGCTTCCCATGCGTCTGGGGCAGTTGGCATTGCAAAAATTCAGCCAATACAAGGATTTGTATCAGATAGCAGGTGCATATGTATCTATCGGCAAATACCTGAATGCCCACAGTCACTATACAGAAGCTCTTGACACGCTAAAACTTGCTCTGGAATGTGTAAATGACCATCACCGCCTTTTCTATGACTGCCACGATAGTTTGGACTGGCTGAAAGCATTTGACCGTCGAGATACGATTTGTGCGGAGAAGGCATGGATGGAGCAGAAACTGAAAACCGTGCCCGAGTGGATTTCACGTATTCGTGAACAGTTGAGCGTTTCGTATGCAGGACTCGGGATGAAAGAAAAATCAGACTATAACCGCAATATTTACCTGGATATCCTTGAAGATACACGCCAGGATAAAGAGCTGGAAAGCCGCTATCAAGCATTGGAAAAGGAGGCGGGGCAGCTCAACGTCGTGTTGTCACTGGTCATTGTGGGCTTCGTGCTTGTATCCCTCTTCTTCTGGTTTTTCAACAAGCGTTCCAAAGACCGGAACAGAGTGCATCTCCGCCGTCTGCAGCTGATGCTGGATATCTGTCAGAAGATAACGGCATCCATTCCGGCAGATGCACAGACTGAGGAGGAAATCGTCGACTCTATCCGGACGGCTGTCTGCCCGGAATTGGAAAAGCTGTTTGGAGTGAAGGACATCCGCATAGACAACGGGCAATTAGTGTTCCCGCGTCGGATGAGCAAGGATGAGCAGGCGATGGTACGGGTGATAACTCCCTATATCCAATGGGCAATCGACAACGGCATGACGTCCATCTCCCTTGGCGACGAACGCCGCAGACTGGAAAAGCAACGCTACATTTACGAGCAGCACATCGCGGGGAACAAACGGCAAAATCTGATAAAGAAAGCATGTATGGCTATTGTCAACGGAATTCACCCGTACATAGACCGTATCATCAACGAAGTGCAGAAACTGACTCAAAAAGGATTCATTAAAGAGGAGCGGATCAAAGAGGAGAAATACCAGTATATCGACGAGTTGGTTACTACCATCAATGAATACAATGATATTCTTGCCCTTTGGATAAAGATGAAGCAAGGAAGCCTTAGCCTGAACATAGAGACGTTCGAATTGAATGAACTTTTCGAGCTGCTTAGGAAGGGAAGCCGTACATTCGAGATGAAGAGACAGTCGTTGGAGGTGCAGCCTACGGATATCCGGGTAAAGGCAGACAAAGCCCTTACATTGTTTATGATAAATACACTGGCGGAGAATGCCCGTAAATATACCCCTCAGGGCGGTATGGTGAAAGTATATGCACGGCAGGAGGAAGATTATGTGGAAATCTCGGTAGAGGATAATGGTTGTGGATTGTCACCGGAAGATGTAGCCCGCATTGTGGGAGAAAAAGTATATGACTCGAAAGCCATCGGTATGAGTGACGCTCCCGACAAGGAGGAATTGAGGAAGAACAAAGGAAGTGGCTTTGGACTGATGAACTGTAAGGGCATCATTGAAAAATATCGCAAGACGAATGATTTGTTCAAGGTCTGTCTATTTAATGTGGAGAGCGGGCTGGGAAAAGGCAGCCGTTTTTATTTCCGTCTGCCTGCCGGTATCCGTAAGTCCGTGTCGGTGTTGCTCGTCGTGTTGTCTTTGTGCATGTCATCCTGCCGGCATGCTGTGGAACAGCCTGCTTCCGGAGAGGTGTTACCGGATTCTTTGGCACTGCTTGCACAGAATGAATACGAAGCTTTGCTGGACGAAGCCTCCGATTATGCCAATGAAGCTTATTACTGCAATGTAGACGGAGAATACGAACTGGCTTTACAATACATAGATTCGGCAATGTATTGCCTGAACGAACATTACAAGCAATACGCCCATCCTATACATCGCTATATGACGCTGACGGGAGACGGGGCGCCTGCGGAACTGGATTGGTGGAACCAGATGTTCAATTCGGATTTCCATGTAATTCTGGATATCAGGAATGAAGCGGCTGTCTCATTTCTTGCATTGAAGCAATGGGATGACTATAGTTATAATAATGCTGCCTACACCACCTTGTACAAACTGTTGGGAGAAGACCAATCCTTGGAAGAATATTGCCGGCAGCTGGAGCGTTCCACCAACAACAAGATGGTGGGCATTTTGCTGGCGGTGATTTTGCTGTTCGTATTGCTGTTGGGATATTACATACTCTACTTCCGTAAACGTCTGGTGAACCGCTGGAATCTGGAGCAAGTACTGGAAATTAATGGAAAGGTGTTCAATGCCTCCTTGTTGCCGGTTTCGGATATGGAGGAAATGTTGCAGCGTGAGGAGGATACATTGAAGGAAATCCCGCGGCAGATTGTAGGTTCCGCTTTTGATGCAGTGAACGAACTTTTGAGTATCGACCGGTTAAGCATAGCTGTATACAACGAGACTACACATAAGCTGGAATACACTTCCAATCCAGTGGAAGATACCGCCGTGGACGAGTTGCCTATCTGGAGGAAATATATGGAGAATTGCTTTGAGCAGCAAGAGTACATATCGGAAAAGGGTATACAAACATTGCCGCTTGTTGTGGATGCGGGAAATATGTGTCGTTGCATAGGTGTGCTGTGTCTGGAACGCAGGGAAGGTACGGAGCAGGAGACCGACCATTTGCTTTTGGAACTGATAGCCCGTTATGTCTCCATTGTAATCTTCAATGCAGTGGTTAAGTTGGCTACGAAATACCGGGACATCGAAGTGGCTCAAGATGAAGCCCGGCGAGCTTCCTGGGAAGACAGTTTGCTGCATGTACAGAACATGGTGCTGGATAATTGTCTTTCGACCATCAAGCATGAAACAATTTATTATCCGAACAAGATAAAGCAGCTGATAGGGAAACTGCGGTCCGGCAAACAGACAGAAGCGGAGGAGCGGGAAACGGTGGTTGCCATCAGCGAATTGATAGAGTATTACAAAGGTATCTTTACGACACTCAGTTCATGCGCTTCCCGCCAGTTGGAAGAGGTGACTTTCAGGCGTGCGACAATATCTGTGCCGGAACTTATGGCTACTGCCGGGAAATATTTCCGCAAAGTGTATAAGGGAAACAAGGCGCATATTGATTTTAAGATACAACCGTTGGAAGGACGGATTACCGGTGACTGGAACCAGTTGCGTTTCCTGCTTGAAAACCTGATAGACGAGGCTTGCTCCGTAACTCTGGATGGAGCTGTCTGTCTGTCGGCCCGGGAAGATGGGGAATTTATACGTTTTCTGTTTACAGATATGCGCAGGGAAAAGACCCGTGAAGAATTGAACCAATTGTTCTATCCCGACTTGTCCCGCATGACGGCCGGTGAGAAAGGAGAACTGTATGGTACGGAATATCTGGTGTGCAAGCAGATTATCCGCGACCATGACGAGTTTGCCGGACGCCGGGGATGCCGTATCAATGCCGAACCGGGAAAGGAAGGAGGTTTTACAATATATTTTACGCTACCGAAAAAATGAAATATGGAAGACAAAAAATTTAAAGTAATCATCGTTGAAGATGTCAAGTTGGAGCTGAAAGGGACGGAAGAGATTTTCCGCCATGAAATTCCCAATGCGGAGGTAATAGGTACTGCTATGACTGAGCAGGAGTTCTGGACATTGATTGAAGCCGGCGTGCCGGATCTTGTTCTGCTGGACTTGGGACTGGGAGGTTCGACCACAATCGGGGTGGACATCTGCCGGAATATCTTCAAGCGTTATCCGGGAGTACATGTGCTGATATTCACGGGAGAAATATTGAATGAGAAGTTATGGGTGGACGTACTTGAAGCCGGTGCCGACGGCATTATCCTGAAAACCGGAGAGTTGCTGACCAAAACCGATGTGCAGGCAGTGATGGCCGGCAAGAAGCTGGTCTTTAACTATCCGATACTGGAGAAGATAGTGGAACGCTTCAAGAAATCTGTCCTGAATGATGCAAAACGTCAGGAAGCAATCATAAGCTATGATATTGATGAGTATGACGAGCGTTTCCTCCGTCATTTGGCACTGGGCTATACCAAAGAAATGATTGCCAATCTTAGGGGAATGCCTTTTGGAGTCAAGTCGCTGGAGAAACGGCAGAATGACTTGGTCGGCCGTCTTTTCCCGCCTAGTGAACGGGTGGGCGGTTTCTTTGACTTGCGGCGCAGAATCAGGCAGATTTTTACCAATGCCGTCAGTGCCACTACGAAAGCCGAGGCAGGAGCGTCAAGCAGGGTGGAGAAAACGAGAAAGAGCAAAGCCACATCTGTCAGCCTCCATGCTGACCAGAGGTCGCCGTTCTCAAGCCATTTGTAATAACGACTGATGCGGTAGCTGTTCTGCTGAAGCATCTGTATGTCGCGTTTGAAATTCAGCAGCATGTAAATACCGCAGATCGAGTATATTACAATGATATATGCGAGCATAAGTATAAGTGTGAAATCATTTAATCAGGCATTGGAGGAGCAGACGATATTTCTTTTTTGAGAAATTCCCGGATCACGGCGCGGAAACCGGCAGGGTTGTCGAGAAAAGAATAATGGCCGCATCCGGCAAAAGAGACGAGCCCTGCATCGGGAATAAGGCGCTCCATGGTCTTTGCGTCAGAGAGGGGAGTGGCGGTGTCAGCGTCGCCCCATATAAGTAGCACGGGAGCTTTGATTGAAGGCATCACATACTTAAGGTCTTCATTCACGCACTTACTCATCACTGCGCGCATCATCGGCGAAGAGTTGCGGTAATCAGCCGAACCTGCTTTGCCTCTCATGCGTTCTATCACCTTGTCGGCACGCTTGCGTCCAAGCAACAATGGCAGCAGATGACGGGCAGTCTTAAAAGAATATACTTTGAGATAGTATTTCGGTTTGCGGCGTGGCTTTATACCTGCTGCATCCACAAGCACTACCTTGCTCACATTTCCTCTTGATGAGAGGAGGATTGATATTCTTCCCCCGAAGCTATGCCCTATGAGGATAGGTGCCTCAATGCCAAGACGTTGTATGAAAGTTTCTACCAGACGGGTGAAATCCTCTACGCCCCATACTTGGGGAGGCTCATCACTCTGTCCGTGACCGGGCAGATCGAGGGAATATATATGCAGCCCATCGGCGAGCGAGCGGGTAATAAATGCTACCGTGCTGTGGTCGCATCCCCAGCCATGCATAAGGATTACCGGAGCTCCTTCAGGATTTCCGGTCTCTTCATACCACAGGCGTAGACCGTCGATGTTGATTTCCTTTTCCATTCGCGTTCTTTCATTCGCGTTTTTTTGTCCGCACAATAGTGTGCGTTCCAAAGTGCAAAGTTAACAAATTTCCCTCTTATTTCCTAAATAAGAGGGAGTAAATTCGTCTGGTCGGTAAAAAAGAAAGTGTGAACGCCAATACCTGTATCAGTATATGATATCCCTTATCTTTTTTGGGTGGAGGGTTGCTTCCGTCAGCTTCTCAAGTAATTATTCTCGGCCGAGAAGACGGTCAAAGAATCCCTTCTTCCGCTCGGGCTTAATATGCACCCTTATGCTGTCGTCCTCTTTTCCAAGGAAAAGGATGTGATTTCTGAATACAAATCCTACAAGTTTATCAAACTCTATTATTGCGAAAAGACTTCGGATAAGAAAACGACGAAATGGATTGAACTCCTCAAGATTGCCGATTATCACTTCATCCGAATCAACGGAAATATCGTGATGTGCATTGAGAAGATCTACAAAATAATCCAGATTCAAGTCTGCAGCTCTCTTGTTAGGCTTGTTGAATTTCTTGTATATTTCCTTTATTACTTCGTCAGTTATCATCTCTATAGTGAGATTTCAGCAGTGGGAGAGACACAGGTCAATCAGGTTAACATACCGCAAAATCTGCATAGGATAATTATGATGAGATCAGCAAAATTATCTGCAGAATTGGCGACTCATAAGATCAAGACCTAAGGTCATATTAAAATGAGCCTGCCTACCCTCGAAATTTATAACATAAATCTTTGGGAAAGGTTTTGTTTTTATGCAAAAATCACGTTAAAACCAGCCAATTTAACATGAAAACGTTTTAATAATTCTGCTTTGCTTACGCAATAGAGTGTGAGAATTATTTGCACGTAGCCAAAACCAGGATAAAGTCGCCGTCCTTGGAAAAGACGCAGTCGCCCTCGATATTGGCGAGCAGCTTGCGAT
>OHBJ01003652.1_pt1 | contig 10084 bp, 8 predicted proteins | sample 1577241 | NCBI WGS metagenome assembly OHBJ01 (sample SAMEA3541594, study PRJEB24748) | human gut metagenome | biome: human gut; feature: human-associated habitat; material: faeces | place: China | collected 2012
GTGGCTCACAGCGCCTGCGACACAGAACTGGATGAAGATGCAGATCAGGTGCATGGCAACACCGGCTTTACGTTTATTCAGAAAAAGAAAGTTATTTTTTCAACAGTTCAAGCATTTTGCGAGCGGCATGCTGGGGAGCACCTGCAGGTCCCAACCGATCTGCCATATACTCATATTCGGCAAGCATACGATTCTTATACTCCTGATCTTCAATCAGTTTCTTTAGTTCATTCTGCATATTTCCGACTGTCATTGTATCTGCAACCAACTCCTTTACGACCTCACGGTCTGCAATCAGATTGACCAGTGAAATAAATTTCACTTTCAATATATGACGACGCAAAAACGAAACCACTTTTCCAATCGGTGTATAGTAACAAACCACCTGAGGAACACGGAACAAGGCTGTCTCAAGAGTCGCCGTACCCGAAGTGGCCAAAGCCACCTCCGCATGTTGTAGCAAACGATAGGTCTGGGCAAAGATTATTTTCACTTTAGCCTGCCCTACATATTGCTTGTAATACTCCGGAGCGATGCCGGGAGCACCGGCCAGTACCAGTTGATAATCGGGAAAAGCAGAAGCCGCCTTCAGCATATCCGGCAGATTATCCTTGATCTCCTGTTTCCGGCTTCCCGCCAATAGTGCGATTATCGGTTTATCCTCCAGGTTATTATCCGCCAAGAATGCTTCCGGATTTTTGGGATGAGCTTTCTGATAGGCAGTCACTTCATCTACCGTAGGATTTCCTACATAATGTATAGGATAGCGGTGTTTCAAAGTATAAAACTCCACTTCAAAAGGAAGAATGGAGAAAAGTTCATCCACATCACGTTTGATATTCTTTATGCGGTACTCCTTCCATGCCCATATCTTCGGAGAAATATAATAGAAGACAGGAATCTGCGTCTCGAAATGCACAAACTTAGCTATGTTAAGATTGAAACCGGGATAATCGACCAAGATCACCACATCGGGATTCCACGCCACAATATCTTCCTTGCAACGTTTCATATTTGCAAAAATCGTACGCAAATGAAGCAGTACTGGAATAAATCCCATATACGCCAGCTCTTTATAATGCTTCACCATCGTTCCTCCGACGGCAGCCATCAAATCTCCACCGAAAAAGCGGAAATCGGCCTGAGGATCTTCCGCCTTGAGGGCAGTCATCAAATGGGACGCATGCAAGTCTCCGGAAGCTTCACCGACAATCAGATAGTACTTCATGGGAATTTTGAATTAGGAGTTTTGATATTTGAAATCAGCACAATGCGTATGTCAGAATTCCAGTTGCTGACAATAGCCATTCAGTTCATCTATAAAGCCGTAAGCAGTCATATCGACTGTCGTTGGCGTGATAGCCACATATCCGTTTTCCAGCGCCCAATGATCATTGTTCTCATTTTCAAGTTCATGATCGGTGAATGAACCGGTCAGCCAAAAGTAATTATGGTCATCAAGACGGGGACAAGTTACCCATTCATTCACCCAGCATCCCTTTGCCTGTTCACAAACCTTCACTCCTTTGAGGTCGGGAGTATCGGGAAAGTTCACATTAAGACAAGTCAACGGGGGCAGTCCTTTTTCCAATATCATGGCAGCTATCTTGCGTATATAAGGACCCGAAGGTTCAAAATCAGCATCGGGCTGATGATTGCACAGAGAAAAACCAATCGAAGGAATTCCCTTCAGACAGCCTTCAATCACTACTCCCATCGTTCCTGAATAATGCACGTTAATAGCGGAATTATCTCCATGATTGATACCGCCTACGATCAGGTCAGGCTTCCGGTCGAGCACTGAGCCCAATGCCAGCTTGATACAATCGGTCGGCGTTCCTGTACATTTATATACAGTCAGTCCCACTTCTCTTTTGACCAGTTGATAATGAACCGGATGAGTCACCGTCAATGCACTGCCGCTGCCGGAGCGCGGAGAGTCGGGTGCCATTACAACAATTTCCCCCAACGGACGAAGGAACTTCACCAGTTCACTAATACCTTTAGCCATAACACCATCGTCATTCGAAACGAGGATCAACGGCTTCTTACTTTCCATATATTCAATCCTTTCCTTTTTAATGTTCGCACAAAAGTAGCAAAAAGTAACCGTACTGCCAACCGCTTATCTCCGAATATCATATTAATCACATCGCTATCTGACGAATATACACCCGTTTACAAATCTTAATCTTCTGCAAGCGAGTAAAAAAAGAAATAGATATCCAATATAAATATGTATATTTGCAAGCTCAAACAGAGAAAGTATGATGATAAAATCAACCAGGTTTCGGAACTGTTTCGTCCGGCAGTTATTAACAAAACCGGTGACTTATCAACAGAAAATGCAAAGTTTCTCTTTTTTCGTAGGCGCTCTAAGGAATTATCACTTATTTCGCTGCCAATAAATTTAGAGTATATGGGAAAAATAATTGCTTTGGCTAATCAAAAAGGGGGTGTAGGAAAGACCACGACTACGATTAATCTCGCAGCGTCACTTGCTACACTTGAAAAGAAAGTACTCGTGGTAGATGCAGACCCGCAAGCAAATGCCTCTTCCGGCCTGGGAGTGGACATCAAGCAGTCGGAATGCACTATCTATGAATGCATTATTGACAGAGCCAATGTACAGGACGCTATTCTTGACACAGAAATCGACTCTTTGAAAGTGATCTCTTCGCACATCAATCTTGTAGGAGCAGAGATTGAAATGCTGAACCTCCCAAACCGCGAAAAGATACTGAAAGAAGTGCTCACACCCTTGAAGAAAGAATATGACTATATTCTGATAGATTGTTCTCCTTCACTCGGACTGATTACCATCAATGCCCTGACGGCAGCCGACTCCGTGATCATCCCCGTGCAAGCTGAGTATTTTGCTCTCGAAGGCATCAGCAAACTGCTGAATACGATTAAAATCATCAAGTCGAAACTGAATCCCGCTCTGGAAATCGAAGGTTTCCTGCTGACGATGTATGACTCACGTCTGCGTCAGGCAAACCAGATTTACGACGAAGTGAAAAGACACTTCCAGGAATTAGTTTTCAACAGCGTGATCCAGCGAAATGTGAAACTGAGCGAGGCTCCCAGCTACGGTATCCCGACCATTCTTTATGATGCGGACTCTACCGGTGCCAAAAACCATCTCGCCCTTGCCAAAGAGATTATCAACAGAAATAAATAACCGAAGAAGATATGGCAACACAAAAAAGAAATGCATTAGGACGCGGACTTGACGCCCTGCTCTCAATGGATGATGTGAAAACCGAAGGTTCTTCTTCCATTAGTGAAATAGAGTTGGCGAAGATTACCGTCAACCCCAATCAGCCACGCCGCGAATTCGATCAAACGGCATTGCAGGAACTGGCTGATTCCATTGCGGAAATCGGTATCATACAGCCTATCACTCTACGCAAGCTCTCGGACGATGAGTATCAGATCATCGCGGGAGAGCGTCGTTACCGTGCTTCACAAAAAGCAGGACTGAAAACCATCCCTGCCTACATCCGCACTGCCGACGACGAAAACATGATGGAAATGGCGCTGATTGAAAACATACAGCGTGAAGACCTGAATGCGGTAGAAATAGCATTGGCTTATCAACATCTGCTGGACCAGTATGAACTGACACAGGAACGCCTGAGCGAACGTATCGGCAAGAACCGGACCACTATCGCCAACTACCTGCGTCTGCTGAAACTGCCGGCTCCTATACAGATGGCTCTACAAAACAAACAGCTAGATATGGGACATGCACGTGCATTGATTTCATTAGGCGACCCCAAACTTCAAGTAAAAATATTCGAAGAGATACAGGAACACGGATACTCCGTCCGCAAAGTAGAAGAGATTGTCAAATCGCTGAGCGAAGGAGAAGCTGTGAAAAGCGGCACACGGAAAATAACACCCAAACGTGGCAAACTTCCTGAAGAATTCAACTTATTGAAGCAACAACTCTCCGGCTTTTTCAACACCAAGGTACAACTCACCTGCTCTGAAAAGGGAAAAGGCAAGATCAGTATTCCTTTCGGGAACGAGGAGGAACTGGAACGTATCATGGAAATCTTCGATACGCTAAAGAAGTAAATGACAAGAAAAAGTAAGAAATATCAGTTACTAGTCAGCGCCCTGCTTCTCTGTTTTTTACAGGTGGCAGGGATTGATGTGTATGCACAATCCACTGTTACTCCGGCACGGAAAGATACAACAATCATACAGCGCGAAGCGCCGAAAGCCCGTGCACGAAGGCATCGTGATCCGATTATACAGGACTCGGTGAAGAAGGATTCTATCCAAATCATACCATCCAAAGAACTTCCGGCCATCGACAGTTTGTCAGCTGCTAAAATACAGATAGCGGACAGCTTGGATGCAGCCAACAAGAAAGAGCTGAAAAAGATAGAGCAACCTGCCTCCATTGTTGTAAAGACCGACACTGTGCCGCCACCTGCTCAAGATATTAACAAGAAAATATTTATCCCGAATCCGACCAAAGCAACGTGGTTGGCAGTCGTATTCCCCGGTGGAGGACAGATTTACAACCGTAAATACTGGAAATTACCTATTATATATGGAGGATTTGCTGGTTGTGCTTACGCCTTAAGTTGGAACGGTAAGATGTACAAAGACTATTCGCAAGCCTATCTGGACATTATGGACAGCAATCCGAATACGAAAAGTTACGAAGATTTGTTGCCCCCGAACTCCACTTATAATGAGGAGCAGCTAAAAAACACACTAAAACGAAGAAAAGATATGTTCCGTCGTTATCGGGACCTTAGTATATTTGCCTTTATCGGAGTTTACCTGATCTCTATCATCGACGCTTATGTAGATGCAGAGTTGTCTAACTTCGATATAACCCCCGACTTGAGTATGAAAGTAGAACCGGCTGTAATCGACAATAACAACCAGTTCCGCTCCAGCAGTTTAAAAAGCAAGTCGGTTGGTCTGCAATGCGTATTACGATTTTAAAAACACAATTTAGATTGATCTTATTATTGAAGCATGAAGAAATTAGTTAACTATTGTTCGATTATTTTTCTTTTACTGGTGGCAACGTCGCAGGTAAAAGCGCAAAGTGTAGATGTAGTGATTCGTGAAAATGGAACTGAACGCAAAGAAAGCATCGACCTGCCTAAAAGTATGACATATCCACTTGACAGTCTGTTGAACGACTGGAAAGCCAAAAATTATATTGACTTAGGCAAAGATTGCAGTACAGCTGAAATCAACCCTTTATTCAGCGACTCTGTCTATATCGACCGCTTGTCACGCATTCCGGCTATCATGGAAATGCCTTATAATGATATTATCCGCAAATTCATCGATATGTATGCAGGACGCTTGCGTAATCAGGTTTCTTTCATGTTAAGTGCCTGCAACTTCTATATGCCGATTTTTGAAGAAGCATTGGATGCATACGGACTTCCACTGGAACTTAGATATCTCCCGATTATCGAATCTGCATTAAACCCCTCTGCCGTGTCACGCGCAGGCGCTTCTGGTCTGTGGCAATTTATGATTGGTACAGGTAAGATCTATGGCTTGGAATCAAACAGTCTGGTAGATGAACGACGCGACCCGATTAAAGCAACTTGGGCTGCCGCACGTTATCTAAAAGATCTTTATGCCATCTATCAGGACTGGAACCTCGTATTAGCTGCCTACAATTGCGGTCCGGGTACCATCAACAAAGCAATACGACGTGCCGGCGGTGCAACAGACTATTGGACTATCTATAATTACTTACCTAAAGAAACCAGAGGATATGTACCTGCTTTTATTGCAGCCAACTATATTATGACCTATTATTGCGAACATGATATTTGCCCGATGGAAACTCAGCTCCCATCGGCAACAGATACTATCCATATCCATAAAGACCTTCATCTGCAACAAGTAGCAGAAGTCTGCAGCCTCAACATTGACCAATTACGCAGCCTGAATCCACAATATAAAAAGGATATCATTCCCGGCAACAGCGAATTATGCGTACTGCGTCTGCCCAACAATACAGTCAGTAGTTTTATTGACCGTCAGGACAGCATCTTTGCATATAAGGCAAACGAATATCTAAAAAAGAGGAAAGCCGTAGCCATCAAAGACAACACCGGCATCCGCACTTCATCCAAAGGAGCTGTGTATCATAAAATCAAATCCGGTGATACGTTGGGAGGAATTGCAGCCAAATACCATGTTTCCGTCAACCAACTGAGACGTCTTAACAATATAAAAGGCAATAATATCAGAGCCGGAAAATCATTGAGAATACGCTAATTAGTAAAAAAGAACGATTTAACACGATAGATTTACCGAAATCGCTTGCATAAAGATGTTTTTTGTATATTTTTGCATTATAGATTATATAGGAGGCAGATATGACGGATGAAAAACAACTTCAGGAACAAGCTGACGAAGAGATGATAAACCAAGGTTTTCAAGAACTTTTGGACAGTTATCTCGCAACCAAACATAGAAAGAAGGTAGAAATCATCACAAAGGCATTCAATTTTGCCAAGCAAGCCCACAAAGGAGTAAAACGACGTTCGGGTGAACCTTATATCATGCACCCGATAGCAGTTGCCAAAATTGTGTGTACTGAAATCGGACTAGGTTCCACCTCTATTTGTTCGGCCTTGTTACATGATGTAGTTGAAGATACCGACTACACAGTAGAAGATATTGAGAACCTGTTCGGCTCGAAGATTGCCCAAATCGTAGATGGACTAACTAAAATATCCGGCGGCATATTCGGTGACAGAGCTTCGGCTCAAGCAGAGAATTTCAAAAAACTGCTGTTGACCATGAGTGATGACATCCGTGTCATCCTTATCAAGATAGCCGACCGACTCCATAATATGCGCACATTGGGGTCAATGTTACCCAATAAGCAATATAAAATAGCCGGTGAGACCTTATATATCTATGCTCCGCTTGCCAACCGTTTGGGTCTTAACAAAATAAAGACAGAATTGGAAGATCTCAGTTTCCGATATGAACATCCCGAAGAATACGCTCAAATTGAAGCGAAACTGCAAGAAACACAGGCGGAACGTGAAGAGGTTTTTCGTGAATTTACGGCTCCTATCCGTGAGCGACTGGACAAAATGGGCATCAGTTACCGACTGATGGCGCGAGTCAAGTCTCCTTACTCCATTTGGAACAAAATGCAGACTAAGCATATCACGTTCGAAGAAATTTATGATATACTCGCTGTCCGCATTATCTTCACCCCCAAAGATCCCGAAGAAGAACTCAATGAGTGCTTTAATATATATGTGTCGGTTTCCAAAATTTACAAGCCACACCCCGACCGCCTGCGTGATTGGGTAAGCCACCCAAAATCCAACGGATATCAAGCTCTACACGTCACGCTGATGAGCAATAAAGGGCAGTGGATTGAAGTGCAGATACGCAGCGAACGTATGAACGACGTTGCCGAACAAGGCTTTGCCGCACATTGGAAATATAAAGAAGGAGGAGGCAGCGAAGACGAAGGTGAACTAGAAAAATGGTTACGTACCATCAAAGAAATTCTAGAGGACCCGCAACCGGACGCTATGGATTTTCTAGACACCATCAAATTAAATCTATTCGCATCCGAAATCTTTGTTTTTACTCCGAAAGGAGAAATAAAAACGATGCCGCAAAACTGTACGGCACTGGATTTTGCATTCTCTATCCATACTTTTCTGGGAAGCCACTGCATCGGTGCTAAAGTGAATCATAAACTGGTACCCCTCAGCCACAAGCTGCAAAGTGGAGACCAGGTGGAAATTCTGACTTCTAAGTCACAGCACGTCCAACCGTCATGGATTAACTTTGCTACCACAGCTAAGGCTAAAGCCAAAATTATGGCCATATTAAAGCGTGAGCAACGCGGCATGCAACAAAGCGGAGAAGAAATACTACGTGACTTCTTCAATAAAGAAGGATTGGAATTTACTCCCGACAATATACAGAAGCTCTGCACTTTCCATAACCTAAGAACACAGGAAGAGTTGTTCTCCGCCATTGGTTTCAAAACCATTATTCCAGGCGATAACGATAAAAACGAGTTAAAAGACAAGCCTGCCACAAGCAATTGGAAAAAATACATTTCTTTTGCTTTCGGTGGCAACAAAAGTAATAAGGATAAGTCCGAAGAAAAAGAGCCGATACAAAAGATTGACAGTAAAAAAATCCTGAAGCTTACTCCTGAAGCTATTCAAAAGAACTATGTAATAGCCGAATGTTGTAAGCCTATTCCGGGAGATGACGTATTGGGATATATTGATGACAATAATCGAATCATCATTCACAAACGTCAATGTCCTTTAGCTACCAAACTAAAAAGCAGCTATGGTAACAGACTTTTGGCTGTTCAATGGGAAACAGGCAAGTCTCTATATTTCCCCGTCAATCTATATATCAAAGGAATAGACCACATAGGACTACTAAATAAAGTCACAGAAATAATTTCCCAGCAACTGAATGTAAATATTCATAAGTTGACTATAGAAACAAACGATGGTATTTTTGAAGGAAGAATCCAATTGTTTGTGCATGATGTAGATGATGTAAGAACCATCTCTACAAACTTACGGAAAATCAGTGAAGTGAAGACAGTCACACGCATCGAGAAATTTGAAGATCTACCTAATTAGGTATTGTGTATAATATCATATTTCGTCACTGTAGGGAAACTAAACCGGCTTCCCTACGGTGTATGGATAATAACGGCTGTTTGATAAATGGCAGGAGTATTATGTCAGATAATCTAATTCTTTTCGCATACTTGCCAGTTCCTCGCGCACAAGCAACAAACGGTCGATAATCTCCGTTGTACGGATAGACGTATCTTTGCTTACCTTCAATTTCTGCTTAGCTCCCTGAAGTGTAAGTCCTTTCTCCTTCACCAAATGATACACTAAACGAATATTCTCAATATCCTCTTTACGATACTGACGCACATTCCCCCCTGCTTTTTTGGGAGTAATGAATGGAAATTCTTTCTCCCAAAAACGCAATAGCGATTCGTTAACATTAAACATCTTTGCCACCTCACCTATTGAGTAGTAAAGCTTTAGCTCTTTATTCGGATTATATGCCATTTTATCAAGAATTTATTTAGCACACACTGCAAATCATAAATCAGTCGAAAACCTTACCATGATTAGCAGCTATCTGCACCATCTTATCATAATCTTCCGCACTCAAATCCATGAAATAATAATTCACCGGATTCTGCACTTTACCCTTCACATGCACCTCATAATGCAAATGAGGTCCCGTGCTCTTTCCTGTATTCCCCACTTCGCCAATTACTTCGCCACGCACCACTTTCTGGCCCGGACGAACTTTATATTTACTCAGATGTGCATACCAAGTCACATAGCCGAATCCATGATCGACCTGAATCAAATTTCCATAACCGGTCTCCCACCCTGCCTTTATCACTTTACCGTCTCCGGTGGCATATACGGGTGTACCGATATTGGCAGAAAAGTCCATTCCGGCATGAAACTTAGGCGTATTGTAAATAGGGTCGATACGTGTACCATACCCCGAAGCTGTTTTCTTTAAATCCTTATTGGATACCGGCATAATGGCCGGAATACACTTTAACATTTCATCGTGTCCTTTACACAAATCCACCACCTCATCAAAAGATTTCGACTGAATATAAAGTTGGCGATTCAACATATCCATCTTTTGAGTGGTATTCATTACCAGCTCGGCATTTGCCATATCCATCAACTGCTCATAACGATTCGTTCCTCCATAACCTGCTTTACGAATCGCATCCGAAACAGGATCGGCCTGCAACACCACCCGATACAAGTTGTCATCACGCTGCTGGATATCCTGCATCACTCCCAGCGCCTCGTCCAAACGATGAGACAATACATTATACTGCGCCAGCAAACGTGCATTCTCTATACGAAGTTCCTTTTCGGAAGGTGAACCAAAAATGAACAATAGAATGATAAAACTGCCTGCCCCCAGACCCATCCCCACAAACAAACGGCGCAAGATGCTTATGGCACGTTGCCTCACTGTGGGGTAAATACGGTCGTAAGTTCTGGTTTTAGGATTATAA
>OHBJ01003653.1_pt1 | contig 10083 bp, 10 predicted proteins | sample 1577241 | NCBI WGS metagenome assembly OHBJ01 (sample SAMEA3541594, study PRJEB24748) | human gut metagenome | biome: human gut; feature: human-associated habitat; material: faeces | place: China | collected 2012
CCGGGGATCACAGCTATTTGTCCCCTTTGCCGCATAGATATAAAGGGATCGTATCCGATTTTTTTGCGGACAAAGGAGTGCTGACCTATGAAAAAACACCTGTGCAGAGCTCTGCTGGCTCTGACGCTGGCACTGGCGGTAACGGGAACCACCCTTCCCACCGCCTGGGCCGCTGAATCAGAGGAGAATGCCCCTCTGGACTGTGCCTCCGCCCTGCTGATGGAAGCGGAAAGCGGACGGGTACTGTTTGAATACAATGCCGATGACCGCCATGCCCCGGCCTCCATCACCAAGATCATGACCATGCTGCTGGTCTGCGAGGCGGTGGACGCCGGGCAGATCTCCCTGGACGACACTGTCACCACCTCCCCCTATGCCTCCTCCATGGGCGGATCGGAGATCTGGCTCGAGCCCTATGAAACCATGACGGTGGACGAGATGCTCCGGGCCACTGCCATTGCCTCCGCCAATGACGCCGCTGTGGCCCTGGGGGAACACCTGGCGGGCACCGAGGCCATGTTCGCCGATAAGATGAACCAGAAGGCGACACAGCTGGGCATGGACTCCACCCACTTTGTCAACGCCTGCGGGCTGGACGAGGCAGGGCACCTTTCCACCGCGCGGGATGTCGCCCTGATGAGCCGCGAAATGCTTCTGCACCACACCGAGGTGCGGGACTACTGCTCGATCTGGATGGACACGCTGCGCGGCGGCGCGACCCAGCTCGTCAACACCAACAAGCTCGTGCGTTTTTACCCCGGCGCGACGGGGCTCAAGACCGGCTCGACCGATTCGGCCAAATACTGCATCAGCGCGACCGCGGAGAAGGACGGCATGGAGCTCATCGCGGTCATCCTGGGCGGCAGCACGAGCGACAAGCGCTTTTCCGATGCCAAAGCGCTTTTGAATTACGGCTTTGCGGCGTACTCGCTCGTCACCGTCACCCCCGAAGCTCCGCTGCCCGCCGTGCCCGTGACGCTCGGCACGCAGAAGACGGTGCAGAGCGTTCTGACGAGCGAAAACGCCCTGCTTCTCGAAAAGAGCCGTGCAAACGGCCTGACGCAGGCCGTCTCGCTGCCCGAGAGCATTGATGCGCCCGTCGAGGAGGGCGAACCGCTCGGCACGCTCGATATTTTCGACGCAGACGGCACGCCGGTCGCGTCGCTCCCGCTGCTCGCGGGCGAGAGCATACCGCACCTCACGTGGAGCGAGCTTTTCTGCCGCCTGCTCAGGATCGCATACTGCGGTGCGTAAAGCCTCTACGTTTTCCACAAAAAGTTCTTCAAAATTTCTCCATTTTGTGCTCATGCGTATAATTTTTAGTCATTTTTCGGCAAAGCATGCTTTTCTTGCTTGACAGAATCGAAAAAAGGTGTATACTGCAAGCAATTTCATAAGTCTTGATAGAGGCGCGGCTGACATGAGTAGCCCCCAACAAAACGGCAGGAGACCGTGGGGTGCGGAAGGGGACGCCGCCGAAGGGTCGATAAAATCCCTGTTTTGTCGATACTTGGGTCGTCGGGAAATACCCGGCGGACTGTCGTCCGGAAGGACGGAGTGCTGTCATGATCGACGCGATCAGGAGCCTTGATGTGTTTCACATCGGTTGTTTGATGTTTTTGTGTTAAGTCATGATGGAAATCATGGCTTAATTTTTTTGTTCTGTGTTTGTATCACAGGAAAGGAGAAACATCATGCAATTCGTCGGAACCTTCTGGGCGCTCGTGCCCCCCATCATCGCCATCACGCTGGCGCTGATCACCAAGGAGGCGTACTCGTCTCTCTTTATCGGCGTCGTGATCGGCGCGCTCTTCGCCTGCGACTTTGCCCCCGTCGCCACGATCGACATGATCGTCAACGATGGCATCATCGCCGCGATCGCGGACAACGCGGGCATCTTTCTCTTCCTCGTCCTGCTCGGCATCATCGTGGCGCTTGTCAACTTAGCGGGCGGCAGCGCGGCCTTTGGCCGCTGGGCGGAAAAGAACATCCACACCCGCGTGGGCGCGCAGCTTGCGACGTTCATCCTCGGCATCCTCATTTTCATCGACGACTACTTCAACTGCCTGACCGTGGGCTCGGTCATGCGTCCGGTCACTGACCGCCACCAGATCTCTCGTCCCAAGCTCGCCTACCTCATCGACGCCACTGCCGCTCCCGTGTGCATGATCGCGCCGATCTCGTCCTGGGCGGCCGCCGTGTCCTCCACGGCCGAAGACCTCGACACCGGCATTTCCGGCATCCAACTCTTCATCCGCGCCATTCCCTATAACTTCTATTCCCTTCTGACATTCGTCTTCATCATCACGCTCACGCTGCTCAAGTTCGACTACGGCCCGATGCGCGGCTTTGAAGAGCGCGCCCGCAATACGGGTGACCTCTCCGGCAGCGCCGGCAGCACCGAGGAGAACGCCAACCCCAAGGGCCGCGTCATCGACCTTGTCATTCCCGTCATTATGCTCATCATCCTCTGCACCATCGGCATGCTCTACGTCGGCGGCTTCTTCGGCGCTGACACGTCCGGCTGCACCGATTACGCCGGCGACTTCATCGGTGCGTTCGGCAACACGGACGCGTTCGTCGGCCTTCCCTGGGGCGGCATCATCGCGCTGGTGCTTACGGTCATCTACCTCGTCGCCCGCCGTGTCGTCGGCTTCCGCGAGGCTATGGGCTGCATCCCCAAGGGCTTCCAGGCCATGATCTCCCCGATCATCATCCTGACACTGGCCGTCTCCCTCAAGACCACGCTCAACGCGCTGGGTGCCGCAGACTATGTGCACGATCTGATGTACGCTGCCTCTGAGGGCCTTTACAATATGCTGCCCGCCGTCATCTTCCTTGTCGCGTGCGTGCTGGCCTTTGCCTCCGGCACGTCCTGGGGCACGTTCGGCATCCTGATCCCCATTGTCACAGCCATCTTCCCCAGCGACAGCGCGCTGCTCTACATCGGTATTTCCGCCTGCTGCGCGGGCGCCGTGTGCGGCGACCACTGCTCCCCCATCTCCGACACGACCATCATGTCCTCCGCCGGTGCGCAGGTGGAGCATGTCAACCACGTCGCCACGCAGCTGCCCTATGCCATCACGGTCGCGTGCCTGAGCTTTGTGTGCTTTGTGCTCGCGGGCTTTATCCAGAACTGGGTCGTCTGCCTCGCCATCGGCGTCGTGCTGACGGTCGGCACGCTCTTCGCCATCCGCAATGTCGAGGCACAGAAGGCGCGCTTCAAGGATTAACTTTGCTCTCTACTCTCTTTTCTCTCATAGGAACGGGGCGAACCGGTCGGTTCGCCCCGTTCCCCCTTATATTCTCCGCTTTGCAATCCCTAAAAAGCATGGTATACTGAGTATAACACTTAACTTCGGAGGACGTTTCCATGAGTATTGTCGTGATGGGCGCGGTGTTTGTCGATATCAAGGGCTATCCCCTCTCTTCCTACATCCCCGGCGGGCGCAACGCGGGCCGCGTCGTGCAGGTGCACGGCGGCGTGAGCCGCAACATCGTCGAGGACATCGCAAACGTCGAGCTGCGCCCGACGTTCGTGAGCCTTGTCGACAACACGAGCGCGGGCGCGGACATCGTCAAAAAGCTTCAGAGCCACAAGGTCGACACGCGCTACATCCGCACAACGCCCGACGGCATGGGCATGTGGCTTGCGATCTTCGACAACACGGGCGACGTGACCGCGTCGATCTCCAAGCGCCCCGACCTGAGCCCCATTGCCGACATTCTTGACGAGCAGGGCGATGAAATTTTTTCGCAGGCCGACAGCATTCTGCTCGAGATCGACATGGAAAAGGACATCGTCAAGCGCACGTTCGCGCTGGCGGAAAAGCACCGTAAGCCCGTCTACGCGGTCGTGTCCAACATGAGCATCGCCATCGAGCGGCGCGACTTTCTGCGCTCGGTGCACTGCTTCATCTGCAACCAGCAGGAAGCGGGCATCCTGTTTTCGGAAAATTACGACGGTCTCTCGCCCGACGAAATGCTTCCCATCCTGCGCGACAAAATTCGCGGCGCGCAGATCCACCGCATGGTCGTCACGATGGGCGCTCAGGGTGCGGTGTTCGCCACGCTCGACGGCGAGGACGGCTACTGCCCCGCGAAGAAGGTCGATGTCAAGGACACGACCGGCGCGGGGGACGCGTTTTTTGCCGGCGCGGTCATCGGCCAGACCTACGGCAAAACGATGATGGAATCCTGCGAGATCGGCACGCGCCTTGCTGCGTCCGTCATCACGACGGGCGAAAACGTCTGCCCGCGCTACCTGCCGAGCGAATTCGGGCTGGACGTCTCCACCGTCGACAACGCGCAGATCGCGCTCGAATTCTGACCGCCATATTTTAATAGGAGGGCCCGCCATGAAAAAAGCGCTTTTTCTCGCTCTTTCCCTCGCGTTTCTCCTGACCGCCTGCGGCGAAACGACGCTGCCGGACACGTCTGAGCAGAACCCGGTCGACAACACGCAGGAAACGTCGCTGCCCGAGAGCTGCCTGCTCTACTACGACCTCGGCAATGTAAGCATTCTCGCGGAGGACAAATCCCTCCCGCTCGCGCAGAACGCGGGCGACGGGTACGCGACCTCTTATAGCGTGTGGTACGATGGGGAGTATCAAGACCTTGCCTTACAGGACGGCGACAGCGGCATTTCCGTCGCCGACATGACCGGCGGCAGCGCAGTCTTTGACTACGGCGCGGGACTCGTCGTCTGGAACGGCGAGCGCTACCACTGCGCGCACCTGACCGCGCAGGACAGCTACATTCCCAACATCTCCCCCAACATCCCCGGCGGTATCCTGCTGCTTGAAGTGAGCGGCGACTGCTGGGCCGACGGCGGCACAGCCGACGTCGCCTGCTTCACAGGCTTCGGCACGGTCGTCATCTGTGGCAGCGGCACGCTGCGCATCGACGGCGCGGGCATCGGTGTCGGTGGCGACAACCTCCCATACCTTCCCGGCCTGATACTCGATGATGTCTCGTTCAGCAGCGGCGCTATTTTCTTAAATGAGCGTTCGTACAGCGGCGCGCCCGCGCTCTTCGTCCGCTCGGGCAGTCTGGAAACGGATACGCTCGTGCTCTCCGGCGATCTCTGCATCGCAGGCGGCAGCGGAACTGTGCAGTACCTCGACGGCGTTGAAAATGCAGTGTTCCGCGACGGTTCATTTGAAGTGAACCAGTGGGGAGACACGGTCATTCCCCAGCTCATCCTCTCCGGCGGCGACGCGACGTGCACCGACTGGCTCCCGCAGGGAACGAGCATTGAGGTCGGCGCGGGCACGATGACCGCGAACGGCATCCGCTACTGGGATACCGTCCACGTCTACGACGGCGGCAAGATCGTCGATCTGATGGATTGAACACATATATACTGGGAGAAGGCTCCGGTCTGCCAAAGCAGACCGGAGCCTTCTTTTACCAACAGCCAATCATTCCTTCAGCTTTTCCTCTTACTGCCCGCACAGCGCGCTGCGGTTTTCTTCCGCAAGGCGCAGCGCCGCGTCTCGGTCCACACCGTAGGCAAAGCGGAACGCATACGGCTTTGTCATCGTGATCGCGCTCACCGTGCCGTCCTTCAGGTAAAACGCAATGTCGCGGACGTCATAGTTTCCGTCGTCCTGCGGCGTCTGCGGCTGCCAGACGTAGGCGCGGTCGAAGTCATACGCAGGCTCACTGTAGCCGCTTTCGTCGCTGTAGCCGTCATAGAGCTCGGACTCGTCTGCCGCGATGCAGTAAAGCGCTTCCGGGTATTCCGTCAGCAGCGCTTTCTCGCTGTCGCCGACCTTGACGCCGCGCGGCGTTCCCACGCCCACAGCACTGGTGCGCAGATAGCTGATGACCTCGCGCCCCGTTTCGGGGTAGTAGTCCGTCCCGACGACGAGCTGCGCGTCCGCGTCGTAATGGCGCGCAAAGTCGTAGGGCAGCATCCCGTCGCTGTCGTAGGTCGTATTCTCCGTTTTCCCGTTCGGCTCGTAGTCCGCTCCAAGGCTCAAAAATCCGCCCGGCAGCTCCAGCGTAAAGTTCGCGTCCGGCTGCGGCTCGACCGTCAGATCTTCCTCCCGCATCAGGGGCTCGTCCGGTGCGCCGTCCGGCGTTTCCTGCTTTTCTCCGCAGCCTGACACCAAAAGCGTCAGCGCCGCCAACAGTGCAACAAGCAACAGTCCGGTGTTTCTTTTCATGTTTTCTCCTTTCTCACGGCTCTCGGCCCTTATGCTTCCTTCAGCTTTTCTTCCAGCAGCTTGAAGGCTTCATCCGCCGCTTCCCCGCGAATTTCCTCGCGGGAAGCCGCGCCGAAGTCAAAGCGCTCGGCGATCGTCTCCTTGGGCGACGAAAATCCGATGAATACCGTGCCGACGGGATTTCCCCGCTCGTCGCGGTCGGGTCCAGCGACACCCGTGACGCTGACGGCGCAGTCCGCCGTCGTCGCCTTGCGCGCGCCCTCCGCCATTGCGCGGGCGGCTCACGCTTGTCTGACAAGGTCATGCTGTCGATTGCCACAGTACTTGCCAGCAGGAAAAACAGCGCACCTGTGACATAGGCAAAGGTGCGTCTAGGATGCTTCCTTGCCCAGATGTTGGCCAGACGGATGCGTCCTGCCAGGCGGTATTTAGTGCCGACGGCTCCCAGCTTGGGTTGCAGCCAGGAGCGTATCAGGTGATGCGTCTTGAGCCTGCTTTCCTGAAGTGTCTTTCTGAATGATTTCATGTATACAATGATTTTGAGTTTATTATCCGGTTATTTTTCAGTAATCTAGGTCTTTGTTCTCCAGTGTCCTCCAGTTCGTAATCATCAGACCGTGCGGATTATTACGGGTACGGGGGACTGATTCGATGTAGCCTGTAGTGACCATGGAGCGTTTCAGGTCCCGGGTACGGCGCTTGATGAGCTGCGTCCCGTAGTAGGTGAACTTCCGTTCATGTTCGTCAAACTGAATAGAGTCACACATGATGGTACATACCGCTGAAGAGGAGATGATGTCGGAATAGAATCCGTTCTCATCCAATGCCTGCTTCTGCTTGAGGGCAGTACCATCTGCCATATACATTGCCTTGCCGACCGTCCACTTGATGTAGTCGTTGTCGGGAGGCAGGTTAAAGAAATACTGATGGAAGAGCTGGATATGCGCCTTGGCTTCCATCGTGAAGTTCGCTTCCAGCTGGGCACGCTGTGCCAGGAAGGGAATGTCACCGTCCAGTATGTAAATCTGCTCCCGTTCTTTTGTCACGAGCGAGATGCAGCACCAGACGGTGAACCCGCAGATGAGGGTGCAGCCACCTATCGTGGCCAGCACCGTCATCAGGGCGAGTTTCGTTTTCTGTGCTAAGGATTCTATAAGCATAGGGAATGGTTTGAGTGATTACTTCTTGTTGTTGCTGTTCTTGGATTTGCTCGGTCTGACCAGAGAAGCGGCACCGCCGGCTGCAGAGCCGACCACACTTCCTGCCATACCTCCTGCCATCGCTGTCATGCCCATCACGGTACTGCCGGCTGCTGAACCTGCACCGGAGCTGACACCGCCCGGAATCAGCCACGAAGCCACTTCGGGCACAAAGCGGATGATATAGGCACCCACCAGCATCCCCATGGCATACATGCAGTTGGAACCGATGCCCTGCAGTCCCAGTGCGCCGATCTGTTCCCAGGAGTTTACCGAACCGTGAAGCAGGTGGTTGTAAGCTATGAGGTCCTGCTGCAGGTTATAGAGCAGAATGAAGTCGATGTAGTAGATGCACATATAGGTGACGAAGCCCCACAACGAGAGGGAAAGGAACTTCGACATCCACTGGCTCCAGGCCGAATTCCAGGGCGGTGCCAGGGACAGGGCGAACATGATGGGACAGAAAATCATCATGATGGCCATGAAGATGCGCTGCGCCACCAGAATGCCGTAGTAGGACATCTGGAATATCAGTTCCCCCACAAAGCGTATGACATCGTTGATCCATTCGCTCATCTTGGTTTCAGCCGCCACCGCTGCCCGCTGGGCATAGTTGTTGATGGTGTTGCCCAGATTCTCCACGTTGTAGATGAGTTTGTCCCACCAGGCAGCATCCTGTCCGATGGCGGCTACCTGCTGGGCGGTGGAAATGGAGTCCTGCACCTCCCGCAGGCGGTCGAGGTATTCACTCTGTTTCTGCGCCACCTTCAACTCGAAAGCGGCCACTTCCTTGTTCTTGGCTTTTGCCATGGCCTTGGTAGCGGTTTCCAATCCTTTGCCGGGAACCTGCAGGGCCTGACAGATCCACGAGGAAGAAGAGATACAGATGGAAATGCCGATGATGCGCAGGAGTTTCATCACGTCCATACCGCGCCGTCCGAGCATCATCATCCAGCATTCGTAGGAGCCTACACAGAGCGCCAGCAACAGGCCGAGGATGCGTGCCAGTCCGATGGCATCACCCAGCACCGCCACATTGGGAAAGGTTTCCATGGCGACCAGCAGCTTGTCCAGACTCTCGTCAATGGCAGGCAATCCGATGGTTAATGGTACTAACAGTAGATTCATAATCTGTTACATTTATCTTTGTTATTACTTCTTTAATACTATTCATTATGTAATCATTTATCAATAATGTGTGGAAGCCACCGCACAGAGGTTGGCGATCCGTTTGACCAGTTCCTCCATCTTCTGCCGGGCTTCCTCGTAAGCCTTCTGCCGCTTGGCATTCTCCAGTCCGTAGCCGACTCCCATCTTGTGGATATAGGCGATGTCGGCACAGAGGATTTCATTCTGGCGGCTCAGTTCGTCCACCTGGTACTGGAGCTTGCCCTTGCTTTTCTGCATGCAGTAGAGCAGTCCGTCGGTGATGCAGTCTTGCATCCGGTTGAACTCGTCCTTGTAGGAAGGAAACATCAGATCCACGTTGCGGTCTGCCTCGCGGAGCAGTTCCTCCTGATAGAGTTCCTCCATCTTCTGCCGCTCTTCCTCCACCTTCTTAATTTTCTGTCGCTGTGTCTCTTCCGCCGTTACCCGGGTAGGCATGATGCGTTTCACGTTGGATTTGTGCTCCTTGAAGCGCACCCGGAATCCGGATTGGAATCCTGCCCACTTCCAGTACATTTCTGCACCCGAATATTTCTTGTGCAGCAGGAAGTAGTACCAGTCCGGTGCGAAGTCCCAGGGACCGTTCTCCATGGACTTCCACTGCCGGGCCTTTTCCTTGTCCTTGGTCGGACGCTGGGCATGCAGACCGGAAGCCACCGTCATGCCCAGCAAGCAGAGTAATAAAATTCTATACCGCATATCCTTTGTTCCATTGATTGATGACACGATTCGCTATCTCGTCCTTCACGTTGGAGTTAAGTATTTCCCAGATGTAGTCGGGCTTCCAGCCGCAGTCGGTGATGAGAAAGCAGTAGAGGTTCGCATTGTCCACGATGTAGCGGGCCTTGTCGATGGTGGCTTTGAGCGTCATCACCAGGTTCAGCTTCTCGTCCATGGAAGCCTTCATCAGGTTGATGCCCGAGGCGGCCACGGAAGCGTAGAGCTTGTAGCAGTGCTGCACTTCCCGGGCTATCGCCACGTTGGCATCGGCATAGTACCATCCCACAAAAGGCTTCTTCTTGACATGCTTGAAAGTGTTGGAGGTAAAGTCCTTGTATTCCTTTACCAGCATGTAGAGCGAGTTGGCGGTGGAGGAAATGGCTCCGGCCAGTACCAGGTACGAATGGGCATTGCTCATCTTGGTGTTTAGCGTGGTCCGCACTTCGTTGAACTTGTTGGCGCCTTTCGTTACCAGCGACTGTTCCCCGAAGCTGGTGGCCACTCTGCCCAGTGCCTGGTCCTCGTCCTTCTTGATGCACTTGTGCAGGGCTATCAGCGCTTCAATGGTCGGCAGGTCCTTGGGTATGACTACAGCGGTGGCCGTACCCGGCACCAGAAGGAATAGCATCAAACAGATTGCGCCCAATTTCTTTTTCCAGTGTTCCATAGCTTTTTCATCTTTTAGTTAGCAGCCACCAGTCCGTTCCAGTCCGATACGAGTCCGTCCACCTGGTTGCGCATGGTCATCACGTTGGCCCATCCCTCGGGGTCGATGGCAAAGCAGAGGTCATTCAGCGTGGCATACTGTGCCATGAGCATCATGC
>OHBJ01003656.1_pt1 | contig 10080 bp, 10 predicted proteins | sample 1577241 | NCBI WGS metagenome assembly OHBJ01 (sample SAMEA3541594, study PRJEB24748) | human gut metagenome | biome: human gut; feature: human-associated habitat; material: faeces | place: China | collected 2012
GACAACAACTCCCTGATACTTTCCGTTGAGTCCTTGCGGTTCATACGTTTCAGCAGCGCGAGGAGCGCGTGCGTGAGCGGAATCTCTACGCGGACAAAGATGTCCTCAAAAATATCCACCGGATCGACCGGGAACGCCGCGATTATAATCGTTATTATGCAGGGCGCGACTGGGAGAAGCCGGAGAATTACGACCTTTTGATCAATACGACACAGATTGGTGTGGACGGGGCGGTTCAGTTGATTAAGGATTATTTAAAAATGAGGGGGCTTTTGTAAGGGAAAAAGAATGACTTCCACTTGCAATTCAATATAGTATCGTGTAAAATGGCACATGCAGCCGGGCGAATACGAGAGTGTTTGGACGGCTGTATGTGCTGTTTTGCTATTATTACAAGTAAGGGGAAAATATGAAATATCAAAATGATATTGACAAAATGAATACGAACCGGAATTTATTTCTGATGTCGCTGCCGATCTTCGTGGAACTGTTATTGCAGCTTTTGGTCGGAAACGTCGATCAGATGATGGTAAGCCGGGTGTCGCAGCCTCCAAAACCATCTGTGCTGCATCCTTTGTAAATGCCGCTGTGATCCAAACGTTCGGTATCGCATCTTCCTTATATGTAAGATATGGTTTTATCATATTTCCTTCATTGCAAAATGCAGAATACATACAAGCCATATGCAAAGGATTCACAAGAATCTGACCTTGTCCATAGCCACTATCAGCCAACTGTACCTCTTTTTCAATTTTTTCTGTATTGGAAAACTGCGATTTTGCCATCTTAATATCAAATGGAAGTACATCATTGAATCCCAGTTTTGTTAATGAACTTTCCATATCGTTTTCCCCAATTTTTAATGCCGCCTTTGCAAAATAAATATTATCTGAATAAATTAAAGCATTTTTTAGAATAACCGGCTCATAAGCATGAAGCGTCGTTACATAATAAGATCCCCATGAGGAATCTTTCTGCCAGCTCAATCCTTCATTCCCATAATCCTCATCTGGATCAATCGCCCCTGTTGTTAATCCAATAGCAGCTATAATAGGCTTAAACGTAGATCCCGGACACCAGACCTGTCGAAAACGATTATACATAGGTTTGTTCTCATCTTCATTCAGCGCATTCCACTTTTCACTTGACATGCCCCTAATAAAATCGTTGTTATCATATGAAGGTGTACTGACTAAAGCCAATACTTCTCCCGTATACTGATTCATAGCAACTGAACAGCTCTTATCATCTTTAAATTGTTCATATAATTCTTTTTGCAAATTCGAATCTATCGTTAGTTTTATATCTTTTCCATTTTCTACAATCGTGCTTACTATGATTTTTTTCTTATTGCCATTTGAATCAACAATAGTAATAGAACACCCATTCTGTCCCTTTAATTCTTTTTCAAATAATCCTTCCATTCCACTTTTTCCAATCACACTGTTCGATGTATATCCCTCTCCGGCGTGTTCTTCTAAATCTTCTGCCGTAACGTTTTGAACATATCCCACTAAATGTGCAGCAGCCTCCCCCAGTGGGTATTCCCTTACAGTGATATCTGAAATTTTCACACCTGGAATCTCTAATAATTTCTCCTGTCGGTCTTTCTCTGCCAATGTTTCCTGATCTGGCTCAATCGACATCAGTTTTAATTCATTCACCTTTGGAACTGTTTTTAATGGTACAAATGAATCATCTTTTACCCATTTTGCCGCTAATTTTTTTTCTATATCTTCTGTTTTCATTTCCAATAATTCTGCCAACTGGCTGATAGCATCATTCTTATTCTCTAATTTTCCGGGAACTACGCCTATAGAAGAAGCCACTCCCTCGCCTGCAAGCAAGTGACCATTTCGGTCTATAATCTGCCCTCTTTTAGCACTTGTTGTAGACACTTTTACTTTATCTGTGGAATCCAGTTCTGGAAATATCAAAGAATCATTCCATATCAGCTTATATTTGCCTTTTTCCAGTATAAATGATGCCTTATTTTCAAAAGTTACTTTTCCTGCAACAGTATCCATAGATGTTTCATAACAGATCTCTTTTTGTTCTTTATCATAAGATGTGATATGAACTTTCATATTATCTACATCAATTCCCTCATAAATAGCAGAATTACGTTTTACAAAATCTTCCTGACTGATATTCCCAGATATTCCTGCATCAATCATCTCATACATTTGTTCATATTCTCGATTTGAAACATGATCCATATATGTTTTAAGAACCTTCTCCGGTGATACATCAGGTACACTTTCATACCATACAAACAAGGCAACCACAGCTGTAATCAAACATAAATTCACGAGCCATATAATGTATACCCTGCTTTTTTTCTTTTTTTTCGTCATAGCATCTCCTTTTTCTTACAGTTGTAAGATTTCAATTTAAAAATTTTTCCCATTGTATTTCAAAAATTTGAATCTATAAATTCCATCAAATTTCCTATGTTAATTATAATAATCATCTGGATCACCATATTTCAAAACTGCCTCCTGCAATTCATCATCACTTAACGTTCTCATGATTAACCAGTTTTCTTCATACATATAATGCGGATATCTAAATCTGGTTCTTACAAATGTATTATTCACATATAAAGCGATATGTTCATCATATTGCTCTACTTTTTCATCAAACTTAAAACTATATATCAACCAATTCCATGCGAGAAACAAAACAAGACAAAGAGTACCGGAAACGGTTACTATCGTCATCATCATTTTGACTACACCATGAAAAATCTTTTTAATCCGCCTTCCTAACAGACATGCCACTGTTATCAATGCTACCTGCCAAAACACGCATAACATCAAAGCAATCATAATTGCTCTCTGCGGTATATAACATCTCCCGTCCCCCAGCAATTTCTCAACTAAAAAGAAGATAATTGTAATCATGCCCATCATACCAAGTACAATTATCAATATATAGTTCCATATTTTTCTCTGTATCTTCATGTGCCTTCCTCCATTCCTTTTTAAAATTTGAAATTGATATCACCCTATATCTTACGCGTGTAAGATTTAAACGTCAAGTCTTTATTTACTTTTTCTAAACTAATGAAGCATCCGGCACACCCTCCAGGAGTGCCAAAAACAACCTTAGCAAGCACTGCCTGTGTCATGACACAGGCGAAATCCCCCACACTTTCCTATCGTCTGTGTGGTTGAATTTCCATAGGGAAGTATCCCTAACCCTCTCTCGATTTTTCTTCGATTACTCTTCATTTTACCGTCGAAATGCATTGACCTTTCCTGCCGTTTTTGCTACAATTTGCTACGGGTAATTACACCCAAAATTGAATAAAACATGAAACAGACTGTTGTAAAAATCGAACATTTTACAGCAGTTTTTTTGTACCCAAATTTAGAAAGGACGTGGCACAATGGCAAACCGAAACCGCACTAATCCGGTGCAATTTTATCTCAGTGATGATGAGCAATACATTCTCAATACCAAGTTCAAAGCATCCGGCATGAAAAGCATGTCAGCCTTTTTACGCAAACTGATTTTATATGGATATGTGTATGATGTCGATTACAGTTATCTGCGAAATTATAATACAGAGCTTGGACGAATCAGCTCCAGTCTGAATCAGATTGCAAAGCGGGTAAACAGTACCGGAAACATCTATCAGGACGATATGAATGAAGTATGGCATACACAAAAATCCATGCTATCAAAGCAACCGTTGATAAAGCAATAGATTACATCTGCAATCCCGACAAAACAGATGAGCAAATCTATGTTTCATCTTATGCGTGTGCGCCAGAAACAGCAGCGATTGACTTTAAGTACACCCTTGACCATTGCAGGGAGAACAGTCCTAACAAAGCCTATCATCTGATACAGGCTTTTGCTCCGGGAGAAGTCAGTTATGAGGAAGCTCACCTCATTGGAAAAGAACTTGCTGACAAGGTTTTAGAAGGGAAATATTCGTATGTTCTCACCACACACATTGATAAAGGACATATTCATAATCACATCATATTTTGTGCTGCTGATAACATCGAGCATAACAAATATCACGACTGCAAACAGTCGTATTACCACATCCGGAAACTAAGTGATGAACTATGCAAAGCGCATAACCTTTCCATCATCATTCCGGGTGGTGAACGTGGTAAAAAATATAAAGAATGGCAGTCTGAGCAGAATGGCTCTACTTGGAAAACCCAGCTTAGAAGAGACATCAATTTTTGCATCAAGTCAGCTTCCACATACGAAGATTTCTTACTTTTAATGAGAGCCAAAGGATATGAAATTAAAGGGGAATCTTTTGAAGAAAGTGCTGCCAAATACATCTCTTTCCGTCCTCTGGATAAAGAACGTTTTGTCCGTGGCAGTACGAAATCGCTTGGTAAGGAATACACAAAGGAACGTATCCGGGAACGCATCGAAATGAAGCGTGAGCGAAAATCTGTTATTCCGAAAAAAGACTACTCTGCCCGCAGGCTCATTGATACCTCGGATGAAAAATTTCAAAACGGTCCCGAACTCCAGCAATGGGCAACTATCGAGAATTTGAAGATTGCTGCACAAAGCTATAATGAAGTTGGTTCTCTCTCCGATCTGAAGCATCAGATTACTGTGATAACCGAAACCGGAAAATCTGCCAAACAGAGCGTTGTGAAACTGGAACACCGCATGAAAGACCTTGCAGAAATCATCAAATATGCCGAGCAGTACAAAACCAACCGCTCCTATCACATTGCCTATAAAAGTCAAAGAACCCAGACGCATATTTCCGCCGATACGAAAGCCAGCGCATTCTATATGGCGGTGCAAGGCGTGTACTTGAGCAGGCAGGGATAAACTTAAAGGGATTGAATGTTGATAAGCTAAAAGCAGAATATCAGGAACTGATGAAACAGAAAAATGAACTGACTTCCACCTACAAGAAATGTGAAAAAGAGGTTCAATCATTAAACCGAAAACTGGAAAATCTGAATCAATACCTCGGTCAGACACAGCCCGATTTTACCTCAGAGCAGTCTAGGAAAAAGAATAATCCCATCTTGTAGCTTGTTAATGTTAAACCCATGTATTATACTTAATTTATTATTACAAATGTTTAGGAGAGACTATGGCAAATACAGATTATAAATCACCCGATGCTTTAATGCGGCATCTTAGGGATAATGGAATTTCCATCTCAGGAAGTTCACAAAAACAACAGCTCATCAATACCGGATATTTTCACGGATATAAAGGATACCGTTTTTTTGTATCTTCCTCTAACAGACTTCCATTCACTTCATATAATGAGATTAACGCAACCATTCAATATGATACAAAATTAAAATCTCTTTTATATGGAAAAATGATGTTTATAGAAACTGCGCTTAAAAATATTGCTTTGAACACCATTATGTCAGAAATTGATTCCAGCAGTATCTATGATATGTACGATAAAGCAATCAGCAGCTACAAAAATGCACCAGCCGGAACCCGTGAAGATATAAAAAAGAAATACCAGAACAACAAACTAAATCTTCAAGGCTCCATACAAAATGCCATTGCTGCTGCATACCGAAAAGAGAATCCGAAAATCACTCATTTTTACAATAATGTCAATTACAATGAAGTTCCTTTATGGGCAATATTTGAAATTCTCACTATGGGCGATTTTGGATATTTGCTTTCATGCCTGACCATTGATATGCGTGAAAAAGTATCCCGTGCAATCGGCATCAATCTATCAAGTGATACTTACCGGGAATTACTTTATAAATATGTATATGCCTTAAAAGATTTAAGAAATGCCATTGCTCACAACGATGTTGTATATGATACCCGTTTCAAAAAAATGGACCCTTCAAGACCAATGAAACAATGCCTGATTTTAGAAATGGGGATGCCGTACATAAATTTCAAGACTATCGGCGATTACATTATCCTTATCTGTTACTACTTAAAATTACTGAAAGTCTCTAAAACAGAAATCAAATCATTCATCCGTGAATTTGAAAAGATTACAAGAGAATACGAATCTTCTGTAAACCCGAATGTTTCAGCTATCACGATTCATCCTGATTTGTTCTCTCGCTTAAACATCTTGAAAAATTCCATATAATGCTTGCATATTTTACCTGCCTATAGTATATTATAGATAGCAATTGGGGTATGTGTTTGCGGACACATACTTAGAGGAGTCGGAGTGATCCGGCTCCTCTTTATTTTTTAACAAAAAAACGGTAGTCAAAAGGGGCACCTAATGACTACCATATTTTTATTCTGCCGCTTCCAACACTAATCTGGCATATTCTTCATCACTTATGCCGCATTCTCTGATGGATAGATGCCAGGCACATCTGTTATCTGTTACCTGTTTCTTATATACTGCAATAGAAGTCGCTGTATCTGTTTCAGCTGCTCATTTACCTCCTGCACATCTGACTTTGAGATAAATACATTCGTATTTGCCATTCGTGCTATCTGGTTGATGTTGTTGCCGATTGTAGATAGCTCATACATCAGCTTCTGCCTGTCCTCATGACTGGTCGTATCCACATTTCCACCATCCAATGCCATCGTACGGATATAGGCAGATGGTGTCATTCCTGTAGCCGCTGCTTTCTCCTCTATCTCTCTACGCTCACGCTCCGATACCCGGATGCTCATTGTCGTTCTTGGTGCCTGTCTGCTCTTTGGTCTGCCCATACGCATCCCTCCTCTCGTGTAATTCTTCTTATCTGTTTTGCTGTGATAGTCACTCTGTCGGTCTTTCGTATATCCACTTCCGCTGCTTTGGAAATTCCTGTAACATAGTAGGGTAACATAGTAGGCGAGATACGGTTTTCGTGTTACAAAAACCCATCTCGTTAGTGGCGGCTGCCCCTAATACCCTGCTGTTACATCCCTGCGGTGTGGTATATATGACTGCATAGAGCAAGCTTCGCTAAGACTTGTTGCTGCCTTTTTGTCGTATGCTGGGCAACAAAAAAGCAGACACATGGAATATTTCCACATATCTGCTTCTTTCATTGTGTATATTCAATTTTATATGATTATAGCTATATATGGCTACATACAATACATTTTCTGTAGCCCAGTTCCTTTTATTATGATTGGTTTCTTTGCGATGGCTATCGTTTTTACATCAGATGCAGCCTTTTTACTGATAATGGTATTAATATACATTTATCTTGCAACCTTTCGCAATCACATCGCTCCAATAATGCATATCAGAAAAAAGAATCCAAAAAAGATCAGCCAGCTTCTAAACAAACTGTTGACTTTTCCACATCTCAATGATAATATGTATTCAGAAGCGGTTTTGTACCACTTGACTACTTGATAGTCTTGAGTGGGTTACTCGCTTCTTTTTTTATGCCCACTACATCATACAGATACATTTTTCCATTAGCTGCGTGGTTTACAACCAGACACGCAGAATAAACATTATATTCTCCGGTCTTTTTCTCATTGTTATATAATGGAATTGCAAATCTTGTCACATAATAAAACCATCCATTGTGAGCATCCTCGGAATGCTTTTCCTTATGATTTTCCCGATATACTTTATCAGTAGCTATCTCAACCATTTCTCGGATTCCCTGTGCCGCATTTGCCTTTGCTTTTGCTCTTGCGCCCTTTGTTTTTCTTGTATAACTAGAACCGCCATATTCATCCGGAAATTTGTTTCCAATATAAATAATGTCTCTTGTCTCTGCTATTTCAATCAATTCTCCTACATATTTTCCCAAGTAATCCTCTACATCATTCCAATTAATATTCTGTTTATTGGAAAATTTCACGAATTCGTTCTAACTGCTCATCAAAATACTTTTCTGTCAGATAAGTTCCGCGTTTGAGACGCTCGTCATCCATAACCCAGCCTTTGATGGTATAGTCCTTTGCAATTTGATTGACCCATTTACGAAACTGCACCGCACGCTCAGAATTTACCTTAAATCCTACTGCAATGATCATCTCTAAGGAATAGTGATTTGTGCTGTAGCTTTTTCCGTCGGCGGCAGTTATTCGAAATTTTCGAATAACTGAATCCTCTTGTAACTCACTGTCCTCAAAGATTTTCTTAATATGATAATTTATAGTGTTAGTGCCGACATCGTACAATGTTGCCATCATCTTCTGTGTCAGCCATATATTCTCATCCTCATAGCGCATCTCAATACTGTCCTGCTGATCGCCAACTGAGGCAACATAGGTCAAGTATTCTGCCGCGCTGGAACGGATGGTAATGTCGTCTTTTTTCTTTTTCAAATAGGAGGCCTCCTTTATAAATCAAAATGCGTTTTTGCTATTGTATTTAGCTGTCCTGCTATTTCATCAAATGGTAAATTCAAATCCAGAGTCCTGACAGTAATCTGGTTTCCACTCATCTGATACACATTATTCGGATATATCTCTTCATCAGTCTTGGCATACAAAAGCATTCCCGAAACCGTGTGGTTCTTCTCTCTCAGTTCATATTCCTTGTTTTTCACATAAGTAAAAATCTGATAAAGATTGCCTGAATGAAGTGTATGCTTGTCAAACTGCACCTGTGTGCTGTGCTCATAATACTTTGCGTCAATAATAAGAACTTTCTCACCACTTTGGAGCATGATGTCACTTTGCATCACAGGCAACATAGAGTTTTCTTCATTGTCCAGCTGCCAAGGAATCTGTGATGCATTTGCGGTAAACTGATTTTTAAACTCTTTCCTATAATATTCCAGGATAAACTTCTCATACAATCGACACATTCGCTGCTCGTCTAGAAAGTCCATCAACTCGGTATGCCCATTCGATTGTGTTTGCAATAGACCCTTTACTACCAGGTAGCATATCGAAATTAGCATACGATAAGTCTGGTTATTTCGATTGTACTGAACATTCCAATTTACCGTATACAAATCAATAAAATCCACCTCGCTGAAATACACCATTAACTTTCTAAGATTTTTCTTGCGCTGTTTCGATATATTCGAACGAAGGAGAAGTTCAACTGTAGATTTGATGATCCGATTCATGATGCTGTTAACCGAAAACTCATCATATGTACAGATTAGCTGTTTCCGTAACATCGACTGTGTCTTGATGGACTCTGCAATATCAATCTTTCCTCTCAGAGAAGAGAGCGCCTCCGTCTGCAGAATATATTCTTTACCAAGTCCTCGCTTTAGCTGAATCGCGATACCTTTTTCTAAGATAGCTGCCATCAGCTCGCCAGTATTATTAAATTGTTCTGTGGCTATATTCTTATAGCCTTGCTCATTCAATACCTGAAATGCATAGGACAGCATATAATAGATGTTTTGAATCGGTATCACTTAATCGTACTCCTTAGATTTTCGCTCCAATCTTTCACCTTCATAGGTTCATCAAACCAGTATTCTTTCAATAAAGGTATCAACTCATATTCCACAACACCATAAAGCCAACTATCATCAATTGTATCAGGCTGTAAATTACAGAAGTAGCTGTGACCAATACAGAACCCTTCGCCCAGAGATTCATCGACGGAAATCTCTCTATTCAAGCTCTCGACGCAACTGATCAGTTTGTTGAACTTCTCATTATCTAATGCCATGCGGTACTCACGGAACCCCGGAGTCTCAAACCCCGGCTTGATATCAAAGAAAGCAAACCTTCTACGAAGTGCATAATCCAGCATAGCCAGGCTTCTGTCTGCAGTATTCATCATGCCAATAATATAGACATTCTTCGGCACTGCAAACTTTTCATCCGAATACAGAAGCTGTAGCGCATTTCCTCTCTTATCATTTTCAATCAGCATAAACAGCTCGCCAAAGATCTTACTCAGATTGCCGCGATTGATTTCATCTATGATAAAGAAATACTCATTATCACTATCTACCTCGGCCTTCTTGCAGAAATTGTAGAACGCCCCCTTCTTCAGTTCAAATCCTGTGGCAGATGGACGAAAGCCCATAATAAAATCTTCATAGGAATAACTCTGATGGAACTGTACCATCATGACACGCTCTACATCTTTTACACCCATCATAGAATAGGCCAAGCGCTTAGCAGCATATGTTTTTCCTACACCCGCTCGTGTCAAGGGTGTGATGGGGAAATTTTTAACTTTTTTTGATAGGG
>OHBJ01003659.1_pt1 | contig 10078 bp, 9 predicted proteins | sample 1577241 | NCBI WGS metagenome assembly OHBJ01 (sample SAMEA3541594, study PRJEB24748) | human gut metagenome | biome: human gut; feature: human-associated habitat; material: faeces | place: China | collected 2012
GCTGTGAACGCTGGCCGCAGGCCCGTGAACGCTGGCCGCAAGTCCCGAACGCTGGCCGCAGCCTGTGAACGCTATAAAGCTTTCACTTCGTCTCGCCGTTGCGAAGAAACAACGCTGTCCCTATACAGGACTTCAATACGGTTGTAGGTGGTCTTTGCCAGTTCGAGATCCGACTTCGATTTGTTCCAGAGCTGCTGGACAGTGGCAATGATCTGCTTGCGCGTTCCCCCGTCTACCTTCTGGTTTTGGAAACGGGCGATACTTTCGAGAGCGTTCACTTGCTGGTATTTAGCAAGCGCTTCAGGGCTGTTGATGACAACAAGGGTGTCTCCGGCCTTTACATTCTGTCCTTCCTTTACTAGGAATGTATCGATACGGCCAGGCAGTTTTCCGGAGATACGTATCTCGGTTGCTTCGATTTGTCCCTGCAAGATCACAGGTTTATCCTTCAACAAGAACATACCCACGAAAGACAGGATAATTACGGCGATCAGCACTACTATAAAGGAGATCGCCAGATATTTCTTCGATTTGTCCATGATTATACGGTTTTATGTTTATAAGATCTCTGTTTTACCGTCCATCCGGTATTGGTGGAAAGCTTCGGGAATACCACAAATGGACAGGAGATTGGCAAGCGCCACATCGTATTGGTAGTAGGCGAGCAAGAAGGCGGTCTTCACCTTCGAGAGCACCACCTCAGCGTCTACCACATCCGACGAGGTCGCCATTCCTTCCTTGAAGGATTTCTCGCGGATACGAACCAGTTCGTTGCTCATCTCAAGCGTAGTATTTAACGCTTTGACATTGTCCATCGCATTCTGCATCTGGGAGTAGAACTTATCGACTCCTACCTGCAAATCGGTCACGGCTTTCTCTTTCCCGATGGCTAGCGACTGACTGGTCAGACGCGCCTGCCGGATACGTTTTTCCCGGTCGAGTCCGTCGAAAATGTTCCAGGTAAAGCCAACCCCGATCATCGTGCGCGGCATGAGATATTTGTCGACTCCATCCGCATAGAGAGTCTGCTTGCCGATCAGGGCGATATTGGGGAGATAACCTGAACGACCGATCTTCAACTGGTCGCCGGCGATATTTTCCTGTAACTTCAGTTGGTTGACCAAGTAATTATTAAAAGGGATCATCTCCTTGAAATAGTTGGCCGAGGGGATACTCTCGTTGATAAAAAGGGAAGTCGTCGTGCGGATCACCTGTTCTTCTCCTATGTTGATCAGGCTCTTGAGTGCCTGACTGGCGACTTCGAGGTCTTTCCGGGCGGATTCGAGTTCGCGCTTCGCCTCTTCCATGCTTACCTGGGCTACAAGACGCTCAGCCCGGTTGATCATCCCTTGTTGCTCTAACTTCAAAGCCTGGTCATAATGGATTTTCAGGGAGTTGTAAGTTTCCGTCTTGACCTCGACAACCCGCTGGCCGAGACGTAAGCCAAAATAACTTTCGATCAGCAAAGCCTGTTGGTTCGCGCTTACCTGTTCGCGGTTGACTTCGGCAACGGAGACAAGTTTCTTGCCGATCTTGCCAGCATAAATGCGCTTGCCGCCAGTAAAAATGGGCCAGGTCAAGTTTGCATCGATCGACGTGATATTTTGCGAGATGAGCGGCAACGTCAATGTGTTTTGTCCAATCTTATCGAGAAGTGATGAGATAAACTGGTCGTTGGGCAGGATGGAATGGACATATTCTTTCGCCGGATCGGTGAACTGGTTCAGGGATTGGCGTACCTCGATCGGGTTCGACATATGCACATAAGCTCCCGCAGCACTGATAGTGGGATACCAAAAAGCATTGAGCTTCTGATGTTCATTCTTCGCCAGCTCCACTTCCTTCCCGGCAATCCTGAGGCTTTTGTTCTCGCTTCGCAAGAGCGTAAGAGATTGCTCCAGCGACAAATCCATCGGCTCTGTCTGGGCAGAGGAAAAGACAGGAAGAAACCACAGCAGGGCGATGCTGAAGTGAGTAAAGTTACAAATCATAAATGTGTCTAAATTTAGTTTGTGCGAATTTTATGACTTATAACAAGGCGATCGCCTTTATTGTTCCCCAGCTACTACCGTTTCTTCTTAAGGTCAGGCAAGAACCACGTGACCAATCCGATAAGGGGCATATAGCCACATACGTTATAAACCGCCTCTATGCCATACCGATCAGCCATATTCCCCAACACAGCCGATGCAATCCCCGCTACCCCAAAGGCAAAACCGAAAAAAAGACCGGAGATCAGACCTAATTTATACGGTAATAATTCCTGTGCATACACTAGAATAGCCGGGAAAGCCGACGACAAGGTCAAGCCGACACAGAAGCTGAGAACCGTCGTCAGATATAGGTTTTCCACGTGAGGCATGATTAGTGTAAACGGGGCTGCACCTAAGATAGAAGCCCAGATCACGTACTTCCGTCCTACCCGGTCACCGATCGGTCCGCCTAACAGCGTTCCAATTGCCGTCGCAATCAGGAAAACAAAGAGATAAAGTTGAGAAGCTTGCACACTGACCCCGAACTTATGAATCAGGTAAAAGGTGTAATAGCTATTCAAACTCGCCATATAAATATATTTGGAGAAGATTAGGATCAACAGGATCGCTATCGAGAATACGGTCTTTCCCATCGGGAGTGGTCTGCTGACACTCGTCTTAAGCGTTTCTCCTTCCGCTTTCCTCAACCGGAGCAGGAAACTTTTATACCAATGCCCAACAGGGATCATCACCATAATCGCAGTAAAAGCCAGGATCGTAAACAAGGCGATATGCCTCCGCCCGTAGGGGGCGACAAAAACGGCTGCAAGCAACGGTCCCAACGATCCTCCCAAGTTTCCTCCGACCTGGAACAACGATTGCGCCAATCCTCGCTTTCCACCCGATGCGAGTGAAGTCAACCGGGAGGCCTCCGGATGGAAGACAGACGAGCCGATCCCTACCAATGCCACCGAACAAAGGACTAATGGCAGCGTATTGGCAAAAGCCAAGCTCAACAACCCCACAAGCGTAAAACTCATCCCTGTCGGCAACGACCATGCCGAGGGCCATTTGTCAAAAAAAAGTCCAGTCAACGGCTGACATACGGATGCAGCCGACTGGTAGACAAGCGTTATCAACCCGATCTGGGCAAAGCTCAACCCTAAATCTTCCTTAAATAGTGGATAAACAGCCGAGATAACGGACTGTAATGTGTCATTCAAGCAGTGACATATGCTCAAAGCGACCAGTATACGGAAAGTGATCCCCGTAGTGGCCTGTACCTTGTTCTGTTCCATTAATTAACCTCATTGCCTCTTTCGATTACAAAAGTACATATAAAAAAGAGATCTGTCAGAAAGATTGTTCGAAATATCCGATTTAACACTTACATTTTAATACAACGCCAAGATTACAGACTAACTGATAGCCTTTTAAGGTCTATTTGACCATAATTTATGAAACTTTCGTTTAGTATATTTGTAGTTCTTTATGTAAAAGGGCGTGAGCCAAACCCGATATGAGTTGTTTTATATTCGAAGTCGAATACAAAAGCATGAATAATGATTCTTTAGCTTAGTTTACTGCCCCCGGAGTCGAAAAGGATTTTTGCATCCATCTCTCCCGAAACCTACGCCAATTTCCCTATCTCCCTTATCGCCTTGATGTAGAGGTCAGTTTCACTCCGGACAGTATCTAAGTTCAAATAGAAAAGGCTACTCTTCCTCCCCTCCCGGTACATGAAGAATAAAGGTGGTAGCACCGATCGTTACAATGGCGCCTTCTCCAACCCGCACCTGTTCTTTCTTTCCGACAAGTACGCTGCACAGAAATGTTCCGGTAAGACTCGGGAAATCGCGCAATGTATAAATGAGCTTTCCTTCCTTATCTTCTTTCACATTGATCACACAATGTTTACGCCCCATGCTAGGATCGCTCGTGATGATGGGGACATCGACCCCGTCAGTATCTTTATTGCGGCGGCCGATCACGTTATCGCCCATTACAAGTGGAAGTTCCTGTTTGAATCCAAAGACATTTTCGATTACCGTAATATAGCCGCAGGAGAAGTCAGGTTCCTTCACCTCTTTTTCCTGTCCCGATTCGGTACGGACTATTTTTCGTCCTAACTTGATCTTAAACTGAGAACCACATTGCGGGCATACGAACGCCAACACTTTACCTTCCGGATATTTCGTTTCGTCAAACGCTAACTGATTATCACACTTGGGGCAGAAAACTCTCTTCATATCTTATTTTTGGATATCGACATATAATTCTGCGCAAAGATACGGTTTTTATTCATAAATAGATTTCATCTCGCAGGTGAAAGAAAGAATATTGGATGCGATTTGGGCTTGATCCGGAATCGCATCCTGTGAATTCTGACAAATTTCCTTTTATAGTTCCTTAATTAAGGAGTAAATTAAAATCGATAAGCAAATCCCAAATTAAAAACAGCTTGATCAAAATCACTAACTAACTGATATCGCAATTCGAAATTCATAATCCAATTATTTGTCAACACAAAATCGGCTCCACCACCAATATTCACTCCTACTCTACATTCATTATGATGGTCATCGTCCTTGTCAATATGAATATGATCTCCATCCACATCTATATCAAATCCATCGCCCAAATCAAACATCCAATTGGAAAATGTAAAACCAAATAAAGGATATAATTTGACACTCCTCCCCACAGGACATAAGTAATGAAGATTCATATTCACGTCCAACATACTAACATTGTCATTTTCTATAAAATAATTCAAAGACGGTTCGAGACGTATGGGGTTAGTTATGTTATATTGGTATTTCAACCCTAAACCAATACTTTCAATTTCTGTCCCATAACTCAATCCGAATCCAATCGCTTGTCTGCCTTTTTGAGCATAAATGTTACTCAACATAACAAACAATAGTCCTAAAAAAATTAAAATCTTTCTCATTTCAATATACTTTTATATCTATAAATGTTAATCATCATCGTCATCCCAATCATCATCGTCATAGCCATCGTGCCATTTATGATGTTTATGATGTTTGTGGTGTTTATGTTTTTTATGATGCTTATAATGGTGTTTATCGTGATGATCACAATACGAGCAATAATGTTCATGCCAACAGTTACTATGATAATGAATCCTGTCATAAAAAGGCTTGTAACATGTTGATCCCGGTCTTATACCTATCTCTATCAATACGCGATCCCAACCATGTCGATGATAACGTTTATAATAATCACAAACATCCCGCATATGCCTACCGGAAGTTCTGGCTATTTCAAGAGCCAAACCGACATTCCCCCAATTTCTTCCGCACCGCCTGTAATAATCATCCAATGAATTATTGGACATATTATATTCTACACATAAACGCTTTCGATAATCTGATAGCTCCACTGAGGCATATTTATTTGCCCTGCTTATAAACAGAGATAACCTATCCTGTGCAAATACGGAACAAGAAAAGGCTACTAATAATAGTATGATTTTAAGCTGTCTCATATTTCGCAAAATTATTGAATTGATAAATACTATTAAAGTTGCAAACATAAGCATAAAAAAAACAATAAACAATCTTTTCTTACTAATCACGGCAAGTCTTAACCATCAATAAAAATAAATATCCAACAGCAGCAATATCATTTTTTGCATTAATCTTTAATATTCAAATACAAACAAAAAAGGCTATCCTAATTTAGACAGCCTTTTTTGATTTCTTATTAAAACAGTATCAATAATACTCCTTATTTACTTTGCAGTTGTCGATACACTAAAATTTTCTATCAATATCTCACCTTTAGTTTCATATTCTTTCACCAATTGGTTTACTTCTTTTCCATCTATATAAGCAGTAACCAGCACCTTCAGTTTTTTACCTGATACATCTGAAGTACTTGTTACAGAACCTGCACAAGTCATAAAGAAAGCATCATCCCCTGTCTGACAGGATACCTTAGCATCTTCCATTCTTGTTACTGAGTGCGATTCTCCTAAATACTTACCGTCCTCATCATACAATTTCGTAGGCCCACTAGTCGTATTAACCGCCCCAAAAACAAGTCCTAATTCAAACGCGTCTATATCACCAGATTGTTCCACTACAATTTTGTGTATACCTGTATCAATTACTCCTCCCTGATCATCATCGTCACTACAACTAACCAATATCAGACCTAAAAACAAAGCAACAATGCCTAACAATGAAAATCTACCTTTCTTCATACTTTTGTCTTTTTTAAATTTACGGCACAAAAGTAATACATTCATTCAAGAATGCAACATTATTCAATTTTAAACAACCCACTTATCTTCAAAAATATAGAAACAAAAAATAACCCTCCCTTTTACATATTCCAATAACATTTGATTATCCGAATATTTCATTCGACCATTTTAAAACATCTATATAAAGTTCCTATCTCTTAACAAAGAACCTACGCTAAAAAAATATTATATACCCAAAATAGCAAAACAAAAAAAGGCTATCCGTCACGGACAGCCAATCTCAATTGTTAACCTTAAAATCTAATACCATGAAAAACACATTGCAAAGGTACGGACTTTTGGGATAATAGCAAATAATTGAAGCTAAAAAATATGTTGCATAACATTGTTTAAGATTTGCTTTTCTTAAAAAGGCATCTTTTAATACTTCTTTTACTTATCTTTGCACCCATTAAACAGTAATCGATATGGCATTTGAAGCAACAAAGAGAGAGTGGGGCGAACTTTACGCCTTTTTCCGCTTGCTGGCGGATGGTTATGTATATGCGGGAACTCCTGAAGTGAAGAAGAATGAGGCGCAACGATTGCCCGTTGCCATGATTCAGCGGGAGGAACACGACGGAACCCGCCGATATATTATTGAAAGTGAGGAAAATATACATATCTGTGGAGAAAAAATTGATAAGCTGGTGGCACGCGAGGACTTTTCTGCTGTGGCGGAACTGATTTTATCGGCTGTGAAAGCGAGTCGTGAAAATGATGTTATGTCACCCGATGGGGTGGAGGAGTTTTTGGATGAGGTGGCTATCTTTGATTTGGAAGCAAAAACGGATGACCGTACCGATTTTTATGTTGCTTTTTACAGTGCGGATGCGCCTTTGACGGGTTTCTGTGTCCGTTCTCGTCTCAGCTCCATGTTTCCTTTACTGGACGGTGGACGAACTGCTAACCTGAAGTTTGAGCAGACCGGCATCAAGTTTGCCACTCCCACAGTCAATAAAATCAATGCATTTGGCGAGGAAGACGATGTGGCGGGACGTATGTTGATGATAGAACGTCTGGGAGGTGTCTTGAAGTATAGCGATGTGGCCGACAAAGTGTTCCGTAGCAATTTGAGTATGATAGACCTGCATTTTCCCCGCATGTTGGGCGAAATGCTGCGCATCATGCATCTGGACGGCATCACCAGAGTGAGCGAGCTGACGGAGGTGATGAAGCAAGTCAATCCGTTGAAGATTAAAGAGGAATTGATTACCAAGCATCATTATTACGAATATAAGATGAAGCAATTCCTGCTGGCACTTGCCTTGGGAATGCGTCCGGCAAAGCTCTTTACCGGAGTTGATTCGGCTGTATCCGGCTTCTTACTGGTGGACGGCAGTGGTGAAATATTGTGTTATCAAAAGGCAGACCGTCAGACCTTTGCCGATTTTCTGTTCAATAACTCTCGTTTTGAGAAAGGTTCTACCGAAAAAGATAAATATGGTTATTTGGAGCGCGAAAATGGAGTCTATTATTTTAAGCTGAACGCAAAAATCGGTTTGGTGAAACGATAAGATAATGCAGCAGAGAGAGTGTGCCGGCATGAGACGCTCTATTCTATCTGCATTCGGGCGAAAGATATTTCTTGCGACTGTAGGGGTAATGATAATATTGTTATTTTGTCAGTAGGGGCAGGGCTTGCCTGCCCGAAGACACAAAGCAAACTGTTTTCGGGCGAGCGGACCTTGCCCCTACGAACTAAACGACAGCATTATCCACGTTTTGACACACCCCTTTCGATAGATCGGTTTAGTTTTGACATTCCTCTGCTATTCATTGTCTGTTTCGTGTTTACAGCTTGAACTTCAGAATCTTTCCATTCATGGCATCCAATAAAACAGGCGTCGTCTTGTCGGGTGACAATACCAGTTTCTCTGTATTTCCTGTCAGCAATTCCACTGCATTATATTCTAAGTTATAAGGTATTCCCAAGAAATCAAAAGCATGTTGCGGAATGTTGACTGCTGCCCGCACCGGAATGCTGTCAAAGTTGACCATTATCAGCAGCAACTCATCATCCAGCTTACGCATGAAAGCATACTGCTTATGTTCGTTGAATACCCATCCTGCCAGGTTAGCGTATGTTAAATCAAAGAATACTCCTTCGCGTATCGCCTTCTCCGTGTTGCATAAATTTAATAGTCTGGAATAGAAAGTACGTAGTTTCTTCTCTTCTTCAGTCAGCAGCTTGTCATCGAATTTGCCGTTATTGCGCCAACGGCGGATACTGTCCACGCTCCAATAATCGAAGATGGTCGTACGTCCATCTCGTCCGCTGAATCCTTCCGTATCCATTCCCTGTTCGCCTATTTCCTGTCCGAAATAAATCATGACCGGATTGTCATTCATACAAGCAGAAACAATCATGGCAGGGATAGCGCGAGCACCGTTTCCGGCAAAGAAATCGGAAGCAATGCGTTGTTCATCGTGGTTCTCAAGGAAGTTGAGCATACGGTGTTCTATTCCACTCAAGCTTTGCCAGCGACTGGGAATGGAGGTAGCCGATTCCCAACCCGAAGTGATGGCTCTCAGCGTATCATACAAGCCTACCTTATCATATAAATAGTCGAATTTTCCATTGAAAAGATAGTTGCGGTATTCTGCCGGATTATAAACCTCGGCAATGAATATCAGGTTGGGGTATTGCGCTTTGACCTGTGGAATGACCCATCCCCAAAATTCGACAGTCACCAGCTCGCGGAAGTCCACGCGGCCGTCGGCGGTGAAGAAGAACAGGATCTTGGAACCGTCGAAGCTGCACTCCACCCGCACCAGCTTCATCTCCAGCTTGTGCTGGGCGATCTTCTTCTGGCAGATCTCGAAGGCCTCCTTTTCCCGCCCGCGGTTGTAAGCGGCGGTGTGGCGGTCGTTATCGGTGGCGATGCGCAGTACCGCCCGCAGCGGCTGCACCACCTGCTGGTCCGGTACCTCATGGTTGCCCTGACTGCACTGGGCGAATTCGGGGCCCTGGGCCGTCTCCACGATGACGTCCTGACCGGTCTCCACCGTCAGCTCCCTGGGGTCAAAGAAATAGGTTTTGCAGCCGCTGCGAAAGCGGACGGAAACCACAGTTGTCATAGAAGTTCCTCCCATTCTACGGCGAGGGCACCAAGAACATGGCCCGCGCCCACATTGTATTCACATTCGCCGCTGTATTTCTCCAGCAGCGCCGTCAGCTGCCGGAGCTGTCGGGCCGTCAGGCCACGGGCCAGCGCCTGGGCCGTCTCGCCGCAGGCGGGGTCCGGCGTCTGCTTGCCCATCTGCAGCAGCAGTGCCTCCGCTGCGGCGCACCACGCGCCCCGCAGCACGTCCCGCAGCTCCTCGCGCTTCATCCGCCGGTTCTCCAGAGCCACCAGATACGTTGTCACCGGCAGCACCTTTCCCCGGGCGAAGGCGCGGCACAGCTGCTCCGCTTCGGTTGGCAGGGCGTCCTCCGACACGGCATCGTACTTCAGCAGCACGCAGCGGGAGCGCACCGTCTCCAGCAGCGCCGAGGGGCTGTCCGTGCAGAAGACGAAGGCGGCGTAGGGCGGCCCCTCCTCCACGATCTTCAGCAGCACGTTCTGGTCCCGCTCGTTGAGCTGATGGCTGTCGGCGATGATGTATACCTTCCGCGCCGCCTCGTTGGGCCGGATGTACACATCCTGCCGCAGGGCGCGTACCGCGTCCACCGTCAGCTCCCGATGCTCCGTGTCCCGCACCACCGTGACGTCGGGGTGGATGCCCTCCAGCACCTTGCGGCAGTGGCGGCACCGGAGACAGGGCTTGCCCTCCTCCCCGCAGACGTGGGCCGCAGCGATGAACCGCGCCGCGTCCAGCAGATCGCCGT
>OHBJ01003661.1_pt1 | contig 10077 bp, 8 predicted proteins | sample 1577241 | NCBI WGS metagenome assembly OHBJ01 (sample SAMEA3541594, study PRJEB24748) | human gut metagenome | biome: human gut; feature: human-associated habitat; material: faeces | place: China | collected 2012
TTTGAGAGAGTGTTATTCCATGAGGTCGGAGTTTTCTTCGTCTTCCGCTTCGGGGGTGAGGGCTTTGGAGATACGGTCCATCAGGTTTCGAAACTTGGATGGACGTTTTGTTTTCTTCTTATCCTCGGGTTTCTGCGGTACATCATCGGGATGGTCGGAGATAGTACCTGTGGGCGGCACCTCCTCGGCACGCGGCATGGAGAGGCATTCGGCGTCGGAGTGCGTGGCGCCGGCGTAGAGCACCGAAATCACCTCGTAGGCTTCGGGCGCCGGTGTCTTGCCGCTGAAGGAGATGTAGTTGGAGGGGAGTTGTCCGGGATGCACGGGGAGCTTGCAGGTGCGGCGCATGAGTTCTGCCATGTTGTTGAGCTGCGCGCCGCCGCCGATGAGGATGATTCCGCCGGGCAGGTCGCTGTCCTTGAAGCCGGCGTAGGTGACCTGCTCCATGATGTTGACCACTATCTCCTCGGAGCGGGCAACTATGATGTTGGAGATTTCCTGCAGGTCCACGCCGTGGATGTTTACGGCGGCGTTCGAGTTGCCGGCAATGGCGTTGCCGCTCTGGATCTTGATGTCTTCGGCGCTCTCTTCCAGGAGGTTGAGCGAGGTGATGTCGCGCGTGATGTTGCGCGAACCCAGCGGCAGGGTGGCGAAGTACTGCAGGTTGCCGTCCTTGTAGATGGTGACGGTAGTAGTTTCGGCGCCCATGTCCACGAGCATGCATCCGAGGCGTTTCTCCGAGTCGTTGGGGATGAGCGCGCCGGCGGCCAGGGCCGTAACTATGTATCCGTTTATGCGTATTCCGAAGCGGTCGGAGATGCCTGTGCGGCCGAGGTTGCGTTTTAGCTGCGGGCGGCACGCTATGAGGTCGTAGGTGGCCTTTATGGAGGAGCCTACGTTGCCGGTGGGCTCTTTGGTGACGTTCTTCCCTATGGTGTAGGAGCGGGGCACGGCATCGATGACCTCGAGCGACGAGTCGATGGCCTTGCTGACGGCCTTGTCGCGGAGTTCCTCTACGATTCGGGCGTCGATGACGGTCTCTTCGGGTAGTGTGAGCGAGACGTCGGCCGAGATTGAGCGCATGGAGCGTCCCGAGAGGCCGATAAAGACGCCGGTGATCTGGCGCGGTTCCACCTCGTGGTTGCGTTCCAGCTGGCTGATGATGCGCGAGATGCGCGTGGCGGTCTCCTCGACGTTCTGCACTATGCCGAAGCGTACGCATTCCACGCACTTCTCCTCGGCGGTGGCGATGACGTTGAGTTTGCCGTCGGGGAATATCTTTCCTACGGCTCCTATCACTTTGGAGCTGCTGACCTCTATGGCGGCTACATATCGTGGTTTTGTCATAATTTTGTCTTATGTTATGGGCCGGCTACACCTGTGTCAGGTGGCCTGATTGGTTTCTTTTTTCTGTGCTTCCTCTTTTCGGGGTCGCTCCTTAGGGGGGGCCGGTTTCTTTTCAGCGGTCTTTGCTTCGGGCTTGCTTTCCGGCTCGTCTGCGCGGCGTAAGTTGCGCGGAATGTCGCCGCGGCTCTGCTTTGCCACTCCGCTTTCGGGGGTGGAGTTCTCGCCGCCGTAAGCCGAGTTGGCGTCTTCGTCGAAGTCTATGCTTTCCTCAAACTCGGGTGTATGGCTGATGATTGTCTTGTCGCGGCGCGTGGCCACGATGCGGCTCAGGAACTTCACCGAGATGGTGTCATAGGTCTGCCATCCCTTGTAGGGCATGATGCCGCGGTAGGCCAGCAGCAGGTTGCTGAACTTGCGGGGCAGGTTCTCGGTGTTGCCGATGTTGATGACGTGCCCCGTGATGCGCGGGATGAGGATGATGTCGTTGGGAGAGTCGACTTTTATCATCATCACCAGGGAGCTCAGTGTCGGGTCGTTCTGTATGTAGTGGACCAGCGGCACGAGGCGCGAGGCGGGGAACTTCTCGGTGAAGTGCCCTTCCACTATGGGGACATCGGTGAAGAACTTGGCGTTGGCTTCGATGCGCTTGCCGTCTTTGTTGATATAGTAGCTGGAGCCTCCGTCGAAGACGCGCAACTCTGGCACCATGGGAACGACGCTGATGAGCAGTCGCCCCGTGGAGGTGATGGCACACTGCACGCTCTCGAAGTTGGATAAACGGCCCAGGAAATTCTCTATGCTGTGCGTGTTGATTTCATCGAGCCGCTTGTTCATTATGTTTTTGTCGAAGCGTGCAAGTTCGGAGATTATGCCCTTGCGCGTGATGGAGTCGCCGAGGAAGCGTCGCCCCTCGATTGAGACCTCTATGCCGGCGCAACGTGACTCGGCAACACGGCGGTTAGCCCACACCGCTATGACGGCGAGGTAGGCCAGCAACACTATGAGTATCACCCATTTAAGTATCTTGTTGCGCATCTTGTTCAGTCACATTTCCCACTGTCGCGCCCGGTGAGCGCGGCGTGTATCTCGGGCAGCAATACATCGAGGTTCGCCGCCCCTAAGGTCATTAAGATTTCAAAGTTACTATTTTTTATGTGATTTACCAAATCTTCACGCTCTATTAACACCCTTTTTTTACATTTCAGGCGGTCGTATATGATTCTGGAGGTCACTCCCGGGATTGGTTTTTCGCGTGCGGGGTATATCTGGAGCAGCACCACGCGGTCGGCGGCGGAGAGCGCTTCGGCAAATTCCGGGGCGAAATCGCGCGTGCGTGTATAGAGGTGCGGTTGGAAAACCACGGTGAGTTCGCGCCCCGGGAAGAGTTTCTTCACCGAGCGTATGGAGGCCTCCACCTCGTGGGGAGAATGGGCGTAGTCGTCTATGAGGGCTACGCCGAGCGGGTTCTGGTCCGGGAGCTCCCAAATCTCGAAGCGGCGTTTGGCGCCAAGGAAGGTTTTCAGTCCCAGGCGTATGTCGTCGTCGTTGGCGCCGGCGATGCGTGAGGCGCATGCCGCCGCCACGGCATTTGTGATGTTGATTTCGATGGGGACTCCAAGTTCTACGTCGGTGATGCGTCCCTCGGGATGCACTATGTCGAAGAATAGGTGGCCATCGTCGTAGCGCACGTTTTCGGCATACCACTCCCCTTCACCCTCCGGTCCGGAATAGGTGATGAGGCTTACGCCCTCGGCCAGACGCGGACGCAGCTTCATGCCGACGTGGGCTATGAGGCAGCCGCCCGGCTGAATGAGCGACGTGAAGTGGGCGAATCCTTCCAGATATCCTGTCTCGTCGCCGTAGATGTCGAGGTGATCCGGGTCGGTGGAGGTGACCACGGCGATGCGGGGGAGCAGCTGGTGGAAGGAGCGGTCGTACTCGTCGGCCTCTATCACCGACCAGGGGGAACGGAGGTTGAGCAGCAGGTTGGAGTTGTAGTTGCGGGCTATTCCGCCCAGGAAGGCGTTGCACTTCACCTCCGAGCCTTCCAGGATATGCGCTATCATAGTGGAGACGGTGGTCTTGCCGTGGGAGCCGGCTACGCAGATGGACTGCGAGTGACGGGTGATGCGTCCCAGCAGCGCGGCACGCTTCACCACCTCGAAACCGCCGTTGCGGAAATAAGAGAGGATATGGTTGTCGGCGGGGACGGCCGGAGTGTAGACCACGAGCGTTTCAGTCTGGTTGCGGAACTCTTCGGGAATAGTGGCCGCGTCGTCGGTGTATGTTATCCGTGCGCCTTCTTTTTCAAGGGCGTGTGTGAGGTCGGAAGGGGTGAGGTCATAGCCTGCCACGCGTGCGCCGCGCGCCAGGAAGTAGCGCACCAGGTTGGCCATACCTATGCCGCCGGCGCCTACGAAGTAGAGTGATTTGGGGTCGCTGAACATAGCACTGTCAGGATTTTCGGTTTTCAATGATTTCCAGAATGTGGTCCACTATTTTCTCGTCGGCATCTCGGAGCGCCATTTTGGCTATCTCGGCACGCATGGAGTAGAGTTTCTTTTCGTCGGAGAGGGTTGCGAGAGCAGTGTCGGCAAGTTTCTCTCGCGCTTCGGCGTCGGTCACCAGTATTGCGGCGCCGCGGTCGGAGAGTGCGCGGGCGTTCTTGGTCTGGTGGTCTTCGGCCACGTTGGGCGAGGGGACGAGGATAGCGGCTTTGCCCAGAAGCTGGAGCTCCGAGATGGAACCGGCGCCGGCGCGCGACACCACGAGGTCGGCGGCGGCGTAGGCCGAGGCCATGTCGGAGATAAACTTGGTGACGACGATACCCTTGCGTCCGGCGGCGGCTTTCTCGCCGCGGTCGCCGAAGTATTTTCCGGTCTGCCATATAATCTGCAGCCCGGCGTCTGCCAGGCGTTGCACATCCTTCTCCATGGCTTCGTTGAGCGTGCGAGCGCCGAGGCTGCCGCCCACCACCAGCAGGGTGCGTTTCTCTCCGTCGAGGCCGAAGGCGCGGCGTGCCTCCGTCGGACTGAGGTGCTTGCTCAGCAGGTCCTTGCGCACGGGGTTGCCGGTAAGCACTATCTTGTCGGCGGGGAAGAAGCGGTCCATTCCCTCGTAGGCAACGCAGATGCAGTCGGCACCCTTGGCCAGCATCTTGTTGGTGACGCCGGCGTAGGAGTTTTGTTCCTGGAGCAGTGTGGGGACGCCGAGTTTCTGTGCGCTCTTGAGCGTGGGCCCGGAGGCGTAGCCGCCTACGCCGATGGCTATGTCGGGCCTGAAGTCGCGCACCACCTTCTTGGCCATGCGGACGCTCTTGGCCAGCTTCAGGAGCACGGCGAAGTTCTTGAAGAGGTTCTTGCGGTTGAAGCCGGCCACCGGCAGCCCAACTATCTTGTAGCCTGCGGCGGGTACTCGTTCCATCTCCATGCGGTCTTCGGCACCTACGAAGAGGATTTCGGCACCCGTGCGGGCTTTAAGCGCGTTGGCGATGGAGACGGCGGGGAAGATATGCCCTCCCGTGCCGCCGCCCGATACTATCACTCGGAGTTGTTTGTCGTCTTTTTTCATATCCTTCAGTTTTGCTTCTGCGGCAGCATGGCGGGGTTGTCTGCCTGCAGGTCTTCAGGCAGCGCGTTGAGTTCTGCCTTTATGTCCTTCTTGTTGTTGGTGGTGACGGCGAAGCGGCTGACGCTCAGCATCATGCCGATGGCCATCGACATGGTGAGGATGGAGGTTCCGCCTTTGGAGATGAGCGGTAAAGGCTGTCCCGATACCGGCCCGATGCCCACCACTATGACCATGTGGACCAGCGCCTGGAGCACTATCATCACCGCGCATCCCATGATGAGGATTGCGGGGAAGGCCCTGCGGCACTTGGAGGCCACCCTTCCGGCGCGCGCTACCAGACACAGGTATATGAGCAGCAGTATCACGCCACCCACGAATCCGGTGTCTTCCACTATGATGGAGTAGATATAGTCGGAGTTGGCGAGTGGCAGACGTACGCTCTCGCGAGAGTTGCCGGGACCGTTGCCGATGATGCTGCCGCGGGCCAGCGCGAAGCGCGAATACATGGTCTGGCGGTTCTCGTCGTTGATGGTGTCGCCGGGCGAAACACCTTTCAGGTAATTCTCCAGGCGGTGTTCGTGCACCTTGGCGCGTGTGCCGGTGCTGTCGGCGTTTTCGCCGTATTTCTGAATTACCACCACTGCCGCTATCATGCCGAAGACGGCCACCACTATGCCGAATTTTTTCCACTCGATACCCCCGATGAGCATCATCGCTATCGAGACGAACATGAGCATCAGCGCGTTGGTAAGGCCGTTAATCCACAATAGCCCGGAGACCACCAGCACCATGACGGTGGAGATGATTATGCCGCGGTTGTTCACTCCGCCCGGTTTCTGGTTGGTACCCAGCACTTTGGCCAGGAAGAGCACCATAGCGAGCTTCATCAGTTCGGGAGGCTGTATGTTGACGGGGCCGTAGATGTGTATCCACCGGTTGGCGCCGTTGATGTTGGTACCGGCAATGGTGGTGTAGACCAGCATACCGAGGGTCAGCACCATGACGGGAGTGGCGTATTTCTTGAACCACTTGTAGTGGAGCTTCTGCAGTCCGATGACTATGGCGAGGCCGCCGAGCAGGAAAATGGCCTGCTCTATCAGCGGCTTGTAGATGTTCTCGGAGGTGACGCGCGTGGCGGAGGCGCTGAAGACCTCTATGCACGACACTATCATAAGCACGATGTACACGCCCCAGATGTATTTGTCTGGTTTCGAGACGACGGGTTTGGACGCCCGCCGTTTCTTTTCGGGCGCCTTTCCGGAGCCGTCGGCCGTCGTGGCCACCGGCTCCCCGTCAACTGTCTCTTTTATCCGGATTTTTTCCGCTGTCGTTACGTTGTCCATTTATGAGGTTTGAGGGTGGAGATTTGATTCGGTGAATAATCGGGAGTGAGCCTCATTCCGGCCGCCAGAGAATCGTTACTTGTTTTTAACGGCCGGGAAGTCGGTTTATTTTTCTAAGGCGCGGACTTGCTGTTTGAACTGCTCGCCGCGGTCTTCGTAGCTCTTAAAGAGGTCGAAGCTGGCGCAGCATGGCGAGAGCAGCACGGTGTCGCCCTTCACGGCCAGGCGTCGGCAGGCACCTACGGCATCTTCGATGCTGTGGGTGTCCGCGATTGTCGGCACTTCGCCCGAGAAGAAGTCGAGCAACTTCCGGTTGTCGGCGCCCATGCAGACTATAGCCTTCACCTTCTCCTTGACGAAGGGTAGAATCTCGTTGTAATCATTCCCTTTGTCCTTGCCGCCGAGGATGAGCACGGTAGGGGTCACCATCGATTCCAGCGCGTACCATGTGGAGTTGACGTTGGTAGCCTTGGAGTCGTTGATGTAGCGGACGCCGTCGATTTCGGCCACGAACTCAAGACGGTGTTCCACGGCCTCGAAGTCTTCAAGCGCGGCTTTCACCACATCGTTGCGCACATGGAAGAGGGAGGCGCTGAGGCCGGCCGCCATCGAGTTGTAGAGGTTGTGGAGGCCCTGGAGGGCGAGGCGGTCGCGCGGTATCTCGAAGACGTCTTCGGGAAGCTGGAAGTGTATGATTCCTCGCTCGTCGGTCCACGCGGCGGTGTCTTCAAGCTTATGCTCGCCGAAGGGGAGCATAAGCGCCTCTATCTGCATGGCGCGTATCTGTGCCGTTACGATGGGGTCGTCCTGCCAATAGATGAAGAAGTCCTCTTTGGTCTGGTTCTGGAGGATACGGAACTTGGCTGCCACGTAGTTCTCCATCTTGTGGTCGTAACGGTCCATGTGGTCGGGGGTGATGTTCATGATGACGGCCACGTGAGCCTTGAAGTCGTACATGTTCTCGAGCTGGAAGCTGGAGAGCTCGATGACATAGATGTCATGCGGGTCTTCGGCCACCTGGAGCGCCATGCTCTTGCCTACGTTTCCTGCCAGACCCACGTCGAGGCCGGCTTTCTTCAGTATATGGTATATGAGCATGGTGGTCGTGGTCTTGCCGTTGGAGCCTGTTATGCAGACGGTCTTGGCGTCTGTGTAGCGTCCGGCGAACTCTATTTCGGAGATTACGGGAGTGCCATTTTCGGCGAACCGTCTGACGAGCGGCGCCGTTGGGGGAATGCCGGGACTTTTCACTACGGTGTCGGCGTCGAGCAGGCGCTCCAGGGTGTGGCCTCCCTCTTCGAAGGGGATTCCACGGCTTTCCAGCATTTCTTTATATTTTGGAGCGAGGCGTCCGGAGTCGCTGAGGAACACTTCCCAGCCGCGGGCTTTGCCCAGCACGGCGGCGCCGCAGCCGCTCTCGCCGCCTCCCAGTATCACTAATTTTTTCATTATGTCGTAAAAAGTTGTTATTTCTCAGTGCCGCGGGGCACTTGGGTATTATCTGATTTTAAGGGTCACGAAGGTGAGGGCCGCCAGCAGGATGCCCACAATCCAGAAGCGGATAACAATCTTAGGCTCGGGGATGGCGTGCTTGGGGTAAGGCCATAGCACGGCGGCTCCGGGGTCAGCCTCTTTCTGGAAGTGGTGGTGCAGCGGTGTCATCTTGAAGATGCGCCGCCCCTCGCCGTAGCGTCGTTTCGTAACCTTGAAGTAAACTACCTGCATGAGCACCGAGAGATCTTCGAGGAAGAAGGTGAGGCATAGCACCGGGATGAGGAGCTCCTTGCGGATGAGGATGGCGAAGACGGCCAGGATGCCGCCGAGCGTCAGCGAGCCGGTGTCGCCCATGAATACCTGTGCCGGATAGGCGTTGTACCACAGAAAGCCAACCAGGGCGCCGATGAAAGCCCCGGCATAGACCACGAGCTCCTCGCTGCCGGGGATATACATTATGTTGAGGTATCCCGAATAGATGATGTTACCGCCCAGATAGCCCATGATGGCCAGCGCCAGGCCTATCACCGCGGACGTCCCCGCGCAAAGACCGTCGAGACCGTCGGTCAGGTTTGCGCCGTTGCTGACGGCCGTCACTACCAGGATTACCACGAGCACGAACACCAGCCAGCCAAGGGTGTTGGCCGCCTCTGGATTGTCGACCCACGACGTCAGCCACTCGTAGTTGAAGTTGTTGTTCTTGACGAAGGGGATGGTGGTTTGCGGCGACTTGATGTCGTTGCTTCCCATCACCACTTCCACCTCGTGGGTGGTTTCGTTCATTACCTCGGTGTTTTCGCGCATCACGATTGCCGGGGAGAGCCACATGGTGACACCTACGAGCAGGCCGAGGCCTACCTGGCCTGTTATCTTGTATTTTCCTTTAAGCCCGTCCTTATTGTGGTATTTGAGCTTGCGGTAGTCATCGAGGAAACCGATGGCACCCATCCACACAGTGGCCACCAGCATCAGTATCATGTATATGTTTCCGAGGTTGCCGAGCAGCAGGCACGGCACCAGGATGGCCATAATTATGATTACGCCTCCCATGGTGGGGGTGCCTTTTTTCTGCATCTGCCCTTCAAGCCCGAGGTTGCGCACCACTTCGCCAATCTGCATTTTCTGCAGTTTGCGTATGATGACGCTGCCCAGCGTCAGTCCCAGCAGCAGCGCCAGCGCGAAGCTGATGCCGGCGCGGAAGGTGATGTAGTCCATCAGCCGGTGGCCCGGAAAGTTGAAGTCCTCCAAGTATTTGAAAAGTGAGTAAAGCATGAGGTGCGGGGTTGAGTTCGATTATTGTTCTGTGAAAGCGTCGCGCACCTCTTCGCGGTCGTCGAAATGGTGTCGCACACCTTCCACTTCCTGATATGTCTCGTGTCCCTTTCCGGCAATTAGCACCACCGTGCCGGGCCGGCCGGAACGGAGGGCATGGCGAATGGCCTCGCGGCGGTCCACTATCACCTCGGTGCGTTCCAGCTGGTATGGGTCCAGGCCGGCTTTCATGTCCTCGATGATGGCTGCGGGGTCCTCGAAGCGGGGATTGTCTGAGGTGAGGACGAGACGTTCAGAGCGCTCGGCGGCGGCTTGCGCCATCTGCGGTCGCTTGCCGTGGTCGCGGTTGCCGCCGGCGCCGACAACGGTGATTACCTGAGCCTTGTCGCCGACAACCTCGCGGATTGCGTTGAGCACGTTGACAACGGCGTCGGGGGTGTGGGCATAGTCGACAACGGCGACATATCCGCGCGGCGAGCGCAGGGTCTGGAATCGGCCGGCAACGGGAACGAGCATGCTCATGCAGCGCAGAATGTCGTCGACCGGCCATCCGAGAAGCACCGAGGCGCCATAGACGGCCGTCAGGTTATAGGCGTTGAAGCGGCCGGTGAACATAACCTCCACCTCGCGGCCGTTGAGGCTCAGCAGAGTGCCGTCGAGACGGCTCTCCACGATGCGGCCGGTGAAGTCGGCCTCGCTGCGCAGGCTGTAGGTCTTCACTGCTGCGCGGGTGTTCTGGGTCATGACGAGGCCCGTCTTGTCGTCGATATTGGTCAGGGCGAACGAGTCGGCGTCAAGATTGTCGAAGAACGATTTCTTAGCCTTGAGATATGCCTCGACGCTCTTGTGGTAGTCGAGATGGTCGCGGGTCAGGTTCGAGAAGACGGCGCCGGCGAAATGGAGTCCGGCGATGCGGTGCTGGTCGGCGGCGTGGCTGCTGACCTCCATGGCGGCGTAGCCGCATCCGGCGTCGACCATCTCGCGCAGAAGGCGGTTTATGGTCAGCTCTGGGCCGAAAATGGGAGTTTACTTTCACCACATTGGTTACATT
>OHBJ01003662.1_pt1 | contig 10077 bp, 6 predicted proteins | sample 1577241 | NCBI WGS metagenome assembly OHBJ01 (sample SAMEA3541594, study PRJEB24748) | human gut metagenome | biome: human gut; feature: human-associated habitat; material: faeces | place: China | collected 2012
ATTTTTCGGTATAGGTCAAGTGCATAGACATCTGTCATACCGGAAATATAATCGAGTACAGCCTGAATTTTTTCATATAAGGTAGGAGCCTGGATATGATATTGGCTGGACACTCGGTTGATTAACAGCTGGGAATACGCCTTTTCCGGGTATCTTACTGCTTCAATCATTAAGTCGACCAGCGTGGTGATTACCTGATAACCGGCCAGTTCAATGTCGACTACATCTTTCGAGCAATAAATCTTTTCAAAAGCCGTATGTGAGCAGTTTTCATAGGCATCTCTGACTCTTGAACTGAGTTTTTGAATCAGCGTTCCTTGAAATTCACCTTTTAGAATTTTTTCTTCGTGCAGAATAAAGGTGCGTACACATTCACTGATTAATACTCCGATGGCCGATGAACGCAAGTAGGCTATTTGCTCATTGGTATCGTCCACCATTTTGCATATCGATTGAATATGGTCTAACTTCTCGGGCGCAAAGAAACGTAAATACAATTCTTTGGTCTCCTGTGTAGTCAGTATTTTCAGTTTATGCGCATCTTCTATATCCATCATCTGGTAGCAGATGTCATCTGCCGCTTCTACAAGGTACACCAGCGGATGGCGGCAATACTTCAATGGTTCTCCTTCCTTGCTAATCTTTTTAAGTCCCAGTTCATGGGCAATTTTTTGAAAAGCCTCTTCTTCGCTGGTAAAGAATCCGAATTTTTGCTTGCTGCCGGCCAACTGTGAGGAAAATGGGTATTTCACAATAGCGGCTAATGTGGCATACGTCAATACGAAACCGCCGGGACGTCGTCCTTGAAACTGGTGGGTAAGCAGACGGAATGCGTTGGCATTTCCTTCAAAGTGAGTGAAGTCATCCCATTCCTTTGCTGAAAGATACGCTTGTAAGGTGCGTCCTTTTCCTTCGGAAAAATATGTGCCGATCGCTTTCTCTCCCGAATGGCCGAAAGGAGGATTTCCTAAGTCATGTGCCAGACAGGCAGCCGATACAATGGAGCCTATTTCTGAAATATGCGTATCATGCAGTTCCGGATGAAGCTTTAATAGCTCGGAGGCGATTTTATTGCCGAGTGAACGCCCTACACATGAAACTTCCAGGCTGTGTGTCAGTCGGTTGTGTACGAAGATACTTCCCGGCAAAGGAAAGACCTGTGTCTTGTTTTGCAAACGCCGGAAAGGGGCTGAGAATATCAGTCGGTCATAGTCACGTTGGAACTCTGTACGGTCTTCTTTTCGGGCTTCATGAAGATTCTCCAGACCGAACCTTTTATTTGATAGCAATTGTTTCCAGTTCATAATGTAACTCCTTTGTGATGTGGTACTTAAATTTAAAGAAGCTCTAAAAGTTAAGTGCAAAAATATAAAAAAATGGTAAACGTAACTATTAATTCTGTGGATTGTGTAACTTCGCAACTTCATAAAAGCATAAAATAGATGAAAATACAGATTATAAATACTTCCCGGCATCCATTGCCGCAATATGCTACTCCGCAGTCGGCTGGGGTAGATCTTCGTGCGAACCTGAATGAACCGATTGTGTTAAAGCCTTTACAGCGTTGTCTGGTACCTACCGGCTTGTTTTTAGCGTTGCCGCAAGGATATGAGGCTCAGGTACGTCCACGTAGTGGACTGGCTATCAAAAAAGGTATTACCGTATTGAATTCTCCGGGAACCATTGATGCCGATTATCGAGGAGAAATCAACGTGATATTAGTCAACTTGTCGGCTGAAGAATTTGTGATTGAAGACGGTGAACGTATTGCACAGATGGTGATAGCCCGTCATGAACAGGCTGAATGGGAAGAAGTGAAAGTGTTGGACGAAACGGAACGTGGGGCAGGAGGATTTGGTCACACAGGAACCGTATAAACCTGAATGTATGAAAAAACTATTAGGAATTATCGGGATGGTTTTCCTGCTGTTTGCTTGTGGTACCACCGGAAAGCAGCATTCGGCAAAGCGAAACTTGGCAAATGAGGAAAGGGATACTTTGTCATACGAACAACGCAGAAAGTATAACTATTTTTTTCTGGAAGCAGTTCGCTTGAAACAGAAGGGAGACTATGATGCCGCGTTTGAGCTTTATAAGCACTGTCTGGATATTTATCCGGGCTCTGCTCCAGCTTTGTATGAGATATCTCAATTTTATATGGTGCTGGGACAGGAACAGAAAGGTGAAGAAGCGTTGAAAAAGGCTGTACATTCTGACGAATCAAATTTTTGGTATAAACAGACTTTGGCGGCTTATTATCAGCGGAAGCGTGATTGGGCGAAAGCCATTGCCGTGTATGACGACATGGCACATCAGTTCCCGTCTCGGCTGGAGCCGTTAATGGCTTTGGTCGATTTGTATAATCAGACAAAGAGTTATTCACAGGTAGTTTCTGTGTTGAACCGTCTGGAAGAATTGGATGGCAAGTCTGAGCAAATCAGTATGGAGAAGTTCAGAATGTACCTGCTGTTGGATAACCAGGAACAGGCGTTTAATGAAATTGAAAGTCTGTCGAAAGAGTATCCCTATGATTTACGTTATCAAACGATTTTGGGAGATGTATACCTAAATAATGATAAGCCGGATGAAGCTTACGCAGTTTATCAGCGAATCTTAAAGGAAGAACCAGGATATGCACCGGCCTTGCTTTCGATGGCCTCTTATTACAAACAGTTGGGTAAGGACAGTTTGTATCGCCAACAACTGGATACCATTCTGTTGAATGAGGATGTAGAGTCGAATACCAAAATGGAAATCATGCGTCAGCTTATCCTTCAGTCGGAACAGACCACAAAAGACAGCACACAGATTGTATCTTTGTTTAAGGAAATTCTAGACCGGCCGCAGCAAAATGCCGATCTGGCCATGCTTTGCGCACAATACATGATCACAAAGCACATGGAAAAAGAGTCTGTACCTGTACTGAATCAGGTCTTGTCGCTTGATCCGGAAAACAAGCCTGCCCGCTTACAGTTGCTCAGCTATGCCATTCGTGACAATAATCTGGACGAAGTGATTCGTGTGGCTACTCCTGCGCTGGAATACAATCCGGACGCCATGGAGTTTTACTACTATTTAGGCTTGGCTCATTATCAGAAAGAAGAAACGGATAAAGCGATGGAGATTTTCCAGCAGGGACTGAAGCAGGTAAATGAAAAGAGCGATAAGGGAATTGTTTCTGATTTTTATGCCATTCTGGGAGATTTGTACCATTCTAAAGAAATGAAAGCGGAGGCCTATGCAGCCTATGATTCTTCGTTGGTTTATAACCCGAACAACATCGGTACACTCAACAACTATGCTTACTATCTGTCTGTAGAGCGGACTAACTTGGATAAAGCTGAGGAAATGAGTTACAAGACCGTCAAGGCAGAGCCTGAAAATGCGACTTATCTGGATACTTACGCCTGGATTTTGTTTGAGAAAAAGCGCTATACGGAAGCGCGTATTTACATTGAACAGGCTATGAAGAACGGAGGAGATAGCAGTCAGGTGATTGTGGAACATTGCGGGGATATCTATTATATGTCAGGTGAGAAAGAAAAAGCATTAGAATGCTGGAAAAAGGCGGATGGCATGGAAAATAAGGAAGAAGATGGTGCAACGCCTCGTACAGAAGCTGAGTTGAAACGCTTGAAACGTAAAATCGCATTGAAAAAATATATAGAATGAAACGACTGATTTACTGGATATATGTGGTATGCCTGATTGTATTGGCTTCTTCTTGTGGTTCTTTGCGTCATACGGAACGTGCTCCTATGATTGGAGGCCTGAAAGGAGAAGAATATCAAGAAAAGGTGATTTCCAGTCTTCCTCACTGGAACTGTGTGACGGGAAAGGTGGCCTTGAACTTGAACACGGGTAGTAGTAAAAATACAAAATTGTCGGCCACTCTCCGTATGAAAAAAGGAGAAGTCATACAGTTGTCGGTAGCTCCTTTGTTGGGGATTGAAGTGGCGCGCTTGGAAATTTCACCGGAACGTATTCTGGCAGTCGACCGTCTTCACAAACAGTATGTGGAAGTTTCTTTTGAAGACCTGAATCGGATGGCCAATTTGAATTTGAGCTTTAATGTGTTGCAGTCATTGTTTATGAATGAGATTTTTTTGCCCGGCAAGGAAACTGTTGAGGTGTCCGATTTGCACCGTTTCCGGATGACTTCGGAAGGAAATTATGCGTTGTGGAAAGTAAAGGATACCAAGAAACTGGCTTATAGTTTTCGAACTACAGCCGATAAGGGATGGCTTGAAAATACATCCGTAGCTCTTTCCGGTACTCCGTATGCGTTGAACTGGACATATGGTGAATTTGGCAAACTAGGAGCAGCTTATTTTCCTCAGCATATTTTGGCCGAATTGATGGGGAGTGGAAAAACTTATAGTCTGGATATGAAACTCTCCCGTATGTCGGTAGGAGAGGATTGGGAAACACGGACAAGTTTGTCCTCCAAATATAAAAAGATAGAACTGGCAACCTTGCTCAAAATGTGGTTGGAAAAATGAAACGTTTTGTAGTCATATCTTGTATTTGTTTTTATGTTTGTGTGCTTACTGCTCAAACAACTCCTAAGATTCGTCAACTGGAAAAACAGCGGAACGAGCTGAAACAGCAGATTGCCGAATCGGAAACCTTATTGCAGTCTACCAAGAATGATGTAAAAAGTCAGCTGGGTAATCTGGCCTTGCTTTCGGGACAAATAGAAGAACGACAAAAATACATTCAAACCATAGAGAATGATGTAAAGGCCATTCAGCAGGAAATTAGTCGTTTGGAGAGAGATTTAAAGAGCCTGCAGAAAGAACTGAAAGAAAAGCGACAGAAGTATGAATTGTCTGTAAAGTATATTTATCGTAACAAGTCTATACAAGACAAGCTGATGTTTATTTTTTCAGCTGAAGATTTCGGACAAATGTATCGGCGTTTGCGGTACGTGCGAGAATATGCTGATTATCAGCGTTTGCAGGGGCTTCAGGTACAGCGGAAACAAAAGCAAGTAACTGAAAAGGCAAATTCTTTGAAAAACAGCCGGAAGGCGAAGGAAGACTTGCTCAAGCAGGGAGAAGCGGAAAAAGCTAAACTAGAAGCACAGGAGCAGGAACGCAAGCAGATTTTGTCGGGTTTGCAGAAGAAGCAACGGAGCATTCAGTCGGAACTGGCCAAACAGCGTCGTTCAGCAGATAAATTGAATGCGCAGATTGACCGGTTGATAGAGATTGAAATTGAAAAAGCTCGTAAGCGTGCGGAAGAAGAGGCGCGTCGTAAAGCTGAAGAAGCTCGTAAGAAAGCGGAAGCAGCAAAGGGAAGTACTGAAACTTCAGCGTCCACTAAAAAAGAGACGGTAAAGACTCCTGTTGAGAAATTAGAAGCCTATAAGGTTGATTCGGAAGATCGCCGTTTGTCAAGTAGCTTTGAGAAAAATAAAGGTATTCTTCCCGTGCCAATTACCGGACCATACGTGGTGGTGGGACATTATGGACAGTATCAGGTGAAGGGGCTTCGTAATGTGAAATTGGATAATAAGGGAATGGATATCAAAGGAAAGGCGGGAGCCAATGCCCGTGCTATTTTTGATGGTGAAGTGTCGGCTGTCTTCCAGTACAATGGCTTGACTAATGTGTTGGTACGTCATGGAAGTTATATTTCCGTTTATTGTAACTTGTCTACTGTACGTGTCAAGAAAGGTAGCTTGGTACGTGCCCGTGATGTGTTGGGAGAAATCCATACTAATGCGGAAGGAGAAACGATTTTGCATTTCCAGTTGCGTAAGGAAACGGTGAAATTGAATCCGGAACTTTGGATACATCGCTGAGAATTAGTTGATTCACTCATATAAGAAGCTTCAGACTCATGTGTGTCTGGAGCTTTTTTCTTATTTGTAACCAGAATTACTGGTGAATGACTTGTAGCTTTTTATGTTTCTCGGGGCGAAACCCTATGTTTTTCTCGTGGAAAACGTAGGGTTTCACTTTGAGAAACATAGGTTTTCTATGGGAGAAACGTAGAAACTTATGATGCATTAGATGAAAAACATCAAGTAAAATACAGATAGTAACATTGGTTTCAGAGTTATTATTAGAATGTATACTTTAATTTTATTATCTTCTATTCCTTATAAAATAATAAAATGAAAAATGTTTGTTTTATTTCCTTTTTTTACTTCAATAATTAGTTATACATTCGTGCACTTTTTACAAGATTGGTAGAAAGTAATGTAGTAAAAGAAATCTAACCGTTAGTAACATTTATACTATGAAACTAAAGTATTATTCTGTCTTGTCTCTGTGTGTACTTGGGGGCCTGTTGACTACCCCTGTCTCTGTATGGGCTGCACAGCAGACTGAGATAACTATCAGTAGTGCCAGTGTGCTGAACCCGTCAGCAGTAGAGGTGGTTTTTTCCAACCAGCAGCGCATGACGCTTGATTTTTATGGTGAAAATATTTTCCGGATGTTCCAGGACAATCAGGGAGGCATTGTGCGCGACCCGCAGGCTTCTCCTGAAGCCCAGATTCTGGTAGACCGTCCCCGGAAGGAGGTTGGCGAGCTGTCGCTGACAGACAAAGACGGGGTAATTACGATTTCTACTGCCAGAATTCAGGTGGAAATGGACAAGCGTACGTCGCTGTTTAAGATTACGGATAAAATCCGTCAGAAAGTGGTAGTGGAATCAGTACGTCCGGTGGACTTTATGGAAAAACAAGTCTGCCTGTCACTCAAAGCGCATGATGATGAGTATTTTTATGGAGGTGGTGTACAGAATGGCCGTTTTTCTCACAAAGGGAAAAGCATCCGTATTGTCAATACGAACCAGTGGACAGATGGTGGAGTGGCTTCTCCTACTCCTTTTTACTGGTCTACAGAAGGGTATGGGGTTATGTGGTACACGTTCCGTCCCGGACTGTATGATTTCGGAGCAACCGATAAGGAAGTAGTGAAGCTGTCGCATGAGGAAAACTATCTGGATGTCTTTTTCATGGTAAATGACGGACCGGTAGCCTTGTTGAATGATTTTTATCAGTTGACCGGTAATCCGGTACTTTTACCAAAGTTTGGTTTTTATGAAGGACATTTGAATGCCTATAACCGTGACTATTGGAAAGAAGACGAAAAGGGTATTCTGTTTGAAGACGGAAAGCGATACAAGGAAAGCCAGAAAGACAATGGTGGTATCAAGGAATCGCTGAACGGTGAAAAGAACAATTACCAGTTCTCGGCACGTGCGGTAATTGACCGTTACAATGCGGCCAATATGCCGTTAGGATGGATTCTGCCTAATGACGGTTATGGAGCCGGTTACGGACAGACTTCTACGCTGGATGGTAATATCCAGAACTTGAAGGAACTGGGTGAATATGCCCGTGCCAAGGGAGTGGAAATCGGATTGTGGACACAGTAGGACTTGCATCCCAAAGAAGCTGTTCTATCAGCCGGTCAGCGACACGCTTGGCGTCAACGTAGGCCTTTTCGGGCTATATATGTCTGTGATGTATATCGCCGCCACCCTCACACTCCCGCTGGCCGGAAAGCTGCTTGAACGCTACAGCGCCCGATGGCTCTTTGCCGGGAGCTCAGCGCTGATGGGGTTTGTTTTTCTTGCTTTCTCGATAATGAATGCCGTGTGGCAGTTTTATCTTGCCGCATTAGGACTTGGTGTGAGTGTAGCCTTTCAGCTCTATCTGAGTTTTCCTACATTAGTCAACCGTTGGTTTCACGTCAAGGTAGGACTGATGATGGGTATATGCACGGCCGCTTCCGGTATAGGCGGCATGCTTTTCAGTCCTCTGATAGCGTGGCTCATAACAGACTTCGGCTGGCGCTGGGCCTACGCCGCCTGCGGATTGCTGATACTATGCGTAGTCTCGCCCGCACTCGGCATCCTGCTCCGTTCATATCCGCGCGACAAAGGCCTGGAGCCATACGGAGCAGGCAAAGCCTCCGCCGAAAGCAAAGGAACAGACTCAGCTGTCTCAGGCATACCATACTCCAAAGCCGTGCGTATGCCGGTCTTTTACGGTGTGCTTGTATTCTCTTTCCTTATGATGGCCGTTTCAACTCTCAACCTGTTCATACCTAACTTCTTTCTCTCACAGAGCTATACGCTGGAACAAGCCTCATACGCTGCTGCGGCCGTGATGGCAGGCGTTACAGTCGGGAAACTGCTTTTGGGACATATCAACGACCGCAACACTCTGGCCGGCGTACTGCTTTCTACCGTCGGTGGCGCTGCGGGCCTGGCGCTGCTGCTGGCCGGATTCGGTCTCTGGGCCGGTATGGCCGGATGTGCTTTCTTCGGCCTGGCGTATTCAGGGGTTACGGTACAGACAGCTATGCTCACCCGACGGGTATTCGGCACACTCAACTACGCACGCATTTACTCTATGGTATCTATAGCCCTGGCTGCCGGCGGGGCTGTCGCTTCCGGGGGCTGGGGACTCTTGCAGGAAGCCACTTCCTACAGCTTCATAATGGCTAACAGGGGCCGTAGCACTCATAATAAGCGCCATCCTTGGCGTGTCCGCGCTCAGAGAAGCCGGGAAATAGCTTCCGCAAGACGCTTACTGAGAGGCTGTGTTTCTCTTTAATGATACCATATTACGGATATTTAACCGATTTTTTGTAATTTTGCATTTCGCTGTGAGCATTTCGCTTCCCGGCGGCGTTTAAGTATATATGATTAACGAAACAGATACTCACGATAAAGAGATGAATCAGGAGCCGGAGCTTACGGCCACCGATACTGACCGGGACGGCGCGGCTGCGGCTGAAGAGCTGCAACATACTGAAATCCAAGAGAATACTTCGGCAATTCTTGCCGCGGAAGCAGAGGCTGTAGCCAATGTGGAAGCAAATGTATATGACGGCCATAACGCACAGGTGATGATAGTCGAAGAGTCAGGGCAGGAGAAAACTGATGAGCCGGACGATGAATTTGACACCCTCGGCATAGAACCTGCTCTGCTTAAGGCCGTCAAGGAACTGGGATTCGTGCATCCGATGCCGATACAGCGCATGGTAATCCCTCATCTGCTGCACAAAGAGGGCGATGTAGTCGGTCTGGCCCAGACGGGCACCGGCAAGACGGCAGCTTTCGGCATACCCGTACTACAGCGCACCGATGCGTCTCGGGCCGTGCCCCAGTCGCTTATTATCGCGCCCACACGCGAACTCTGCCTGCAGATAGCCGGCGATCTGGCTGATTTCGCAAAATATGTCGACGGGGTCAGGATACTTCCCGTCTACGGCGGCTCAAGCATCGAAAGCCAGATACGGAGCCTCCGCAAAGGAGTACAGGTAGTCGTGGCCACTCCCGGACGCCTCATCGACCTGATAAAACGAGGCGAAGTGAAGCTCGACCAGGTCGGTACCGTAATTCTTGACGAAGCCGACGAGATGCTCAATATGGGCTTCCTCGACGACATCAAGGAAATACTCACCCACGTGCCGGCTGAGCGCAAGATGCTGATGTTCTCGGCCACTATGCCCAAGGAAATCGCCGGCATAGCCCGCCAGTTCATGCGCGATCCGGTCGAGTTCGTGGCCGGAGTCCGCAATGAAGGCTCAAAAAATGTACGCCACATCTACTACCTTGTCAAGGCACACGACAAATACTTGGCACTCAAACGTATAGCCGACAATAACCCGAATATTTACGGCATCGTCTTCTGCCGCACGCGCAAGGAGACGCAGGAAGTGGCCGACCGCCTGATCAATGACGGCTACAACGCCGATTGCCTGCATGGCGATCTCTCGCAGGCCCAGCGGGATCTGGCCATGAAGAAATTCCGCGACCATGTAACCCAGCTGCTTGTGGCTACGGATGTCGCGGCACGCGGCCTCGATGTCGATGACCTCACCCATGTGGTCAACTATGGCCTGCCCGACGACGCGGCTGTATACACCCACCGTTCGGGACGTACAGGACGTGCCAACAAGACTGGCGTCAGCATAGCGATAATCCATTCGCGTGAACGCAATAAACTCGCCCTGATTGAAAAGAAAATCGGCAAGACTTTTGAATACAAGAAGGTGCCCTCGCCCGAGCACATCATCGAGAAACAGCTCTATAATCTGGCCGACC
>OHBJ01003667.1_pt1 | contig 10071 bp, 8 predicted proteins | sample 1577241 | NCBI WGS metagenome assembly OHBJ01 (sample SAMEA3541594, study PRJEB24748) | human gut metagenome | biome: human gut; feature: human-associated habitat; material: faeces | place: China | collected 2012
GATACAAGAGAAGTTATCGACATAGTTGTCCTTAACAAGCAAATATCTCAAATTGTTCAGCGTGAAAATATGTTGCGTGCCGAAATTGATGCGATTATAGCTGAAATTGAGGAGGCGCAATAAATGAGATTATCAGATGTGTTATCAAAACCGATAACAACAGATTATGTACAAATAGAAGGCTTTTTGGGCAGTAGAAAGCTTAAAACCGGAAACTCTAAAAAAATTGCCGTTGGCAAAGTTGCTTTAAACTATCATTGCAACAATTGCAATGATCAGCGAACATTTTATTCGGGTGAAGATTTGTTTTGTATTGGAGTCAACGAAAAAACCGTCAGTATTGATTGCGTTCTTGAATGCCCTCGTTGCGGGGCTTCTGTACAAATGTGGTTTTTGCTGGAGTGTAGAGACGACGATAATATACATAGTCAATATCCGTATGTTCGTATTTTAAAAAGAAGCGAAAAATTTTCTGAAGCAGTTTCGCTGAACACCGAATCTTACGGCGATTTTACAAACGCTTTAGAAAAAGCAAAAAGGGCAGCAAGAGAAGGATTCGGCGCAGGATCTATCGTTTATTTGAGAAAGGTTTTTGAAAGAATTATTACCCAAACAGCAGAGTCCTTGTGATCCAGCCTGGCATCACTTTTTTCAGCAGCCGATTCTTCCTTTTCGTGGAACACGTCCCAGAGCATTTTTCCGCCGATGAATACCAGCAGCACAAATGCGATCCAGTGGTCAAACGCCTGAATATAACGGGAAAATGATGTACCCAGCAGCCAGCCCAACAACGGCATCAGTGCCTGAAACACACCGAAATACAACCCGATGACCAACGCCTGATCGTACCGCATCTTCCGCATGCCCAGCCCCTTACAGACCGACACTGCAAATGCGTCCATTGACAGTCCGATCGCTGTCAGCAGCAGTTCTACAATTCCCATAAAACAGTTCTCCTTTTTATGCCTGAGGCATGGCTTTTTACAATAATTTATGCAATTACAAATCAGTATAGCACACGCCATTTCAGTTTGTCAAGGCAAATCATACTAATACAAAAAACCCGACACGGGATCGCTCCCGCATCGGGTTTTTCTTATGCTGTCATAGCCTTGTTGTCAGAAACGCTTACGCGTTCGAAATCAGAGAACCGGATTATTCAGCCCACATAGAGCCCTTCAGGTTCTTCAGATCCGGGCAAACCGGATTGTCCCAAGTAGTGCTCTTGTGACCAGCACCCATCAGAGCAATATAGTATGCCTGATAGTACAGGTCAGTAGCCTCGATCTTGCCGCTTGCAGAATTCTCTCCTGCCTTGCTTTCAGTATCGATATCGGTCAGGAAGTAAGACAGCTTCTCCAGATTTGCATCCTTTGCATAATCGGTGCCATCCAGCAGCTTTGCACTCTTGGTACCAGCACCCTGTCTTGCAATGTAGTAACTGCTGTAGTACATATCGGTAGCCTCTACCTTACCGGACAGGTCGGTGTCGCCCTTAATACCGATGTAAACCTTTGCAGTAGCAACCTTCTCGCCCTTATACAGGATATCGAGTTCGGTATCTACATATGCCTTGCCTTCCTTGTCGAACAGTGCCTTCGGGCTTTCTGCACCAAAGGTCAGATCGTCCATAACGCTTTCGCCGTTTACAGTTGCAGACTTCACGAGATCAGCAGCCTTGAACTCACGACCGTCAACAGACAGGTAGAAGTTTGCGTCCGGATTTGCTTCGATCTTCAGCTCAGCTTCAGTAGTTGTTGTTGCGGTTGTAGCTGCAGTAGTTGCTGCAGTAGTTGCTGCGGTTGTAGCTGCAGTGGTTGCTGCGGTTGTAGCTGCAGTAGTTGCTGCGGTAGTAACCTCAGTAGTTGTTGTGGTGGTTGCTTCTGTAGTAGTGGTAGTAGTTGCCTTCGGAACCTTTACACAGATGTAACCATCCTGCAGGTCAACAGTTTCAGCGAAGTCATACTTCACGTTGCTGCTGTTTGTCAGAGCGAAACGATCGATAGAAACCGGAACAACGTTGCCGTTGCCATCCTTGGAGTAAGAGATGTCGGTGCCCAGTTCAGCCCAGTTTACAGGGAATACATAGCCGCCCAGTGTTTCATCATATTTGATGCCATACTCAGTAGCCAGTGCCTGTACGGTTGCTTCGTCCGGAATTGCGATCGGCATGCTGTACAGTGTGCCGTTTGCAGAAGCCGGTTCTACGAAATCAGTGTTTGCATCACACATCAGACCGAAGTGGATCTTGGTGTTTGCTTCTTCCTTCCAGAAGTTCATCAGGTCGATCTGGAATGTCGGCATTGTTGCATATACCGTATTTCTCAGATCCTTGTAGTAACGGTTGAATACCTTGACCTGCATGTCGGTTGTACCATACGGCCACTGGAGCAGCTTCTTGGTTGCTTCCGGCAGATCAATTGTACCCTGCAGGGCACCGGTCTTCAGAGCGTTCTGAACAGTAATTGCATAGCTCAGGTTGTCACCATCAGTGGAGCCCTGACCCGGAGTTACTGTCAGTTTATCCAGAGCCCAAACCATCTTCTGGGTTACAGGCTCTTCTGTTGTGGTAGTGGTTGCAGCTGTGGTTGCAGCAGTTGTAGCAGCTGTGGTTGCAACGATGCTAGCTTCTGTAGTGGTTGCAGCAGTTGTAGCAGCTGTAGTTGCAGCAGTTGTAGCAACTGTGGTTGCAGCGGTGGTAGCTGCGGTGGTAGCTTCTGTAGTTGTGGTAGTAGTAGTGGTTGTGGTTTCTTCGGTAGTGGTAGTTGCGTCAGTTGTAGTGGTTTCTGCATCAACGTATACCTTGTATGCACCTGCTACGTAATCTACGCTGGTGTGGATATCGTTGTTTTCAGTATCACGATAGTCAAAACGCTTAACCTCAACCGGTGTCAGGTTGCCCTTACCATCATCGCTGTAGCCGATGTCTACGCCGTCTTCCATCCAGTTTACCGGGAACTCGTAGTAAGAACCGTTTTCATCAGACTTCAGTTCCAGATTGTTTGCTTCTGCAACAGACTTTACAGTTGCCAGATCAGCAATGTCCATGGTGAATGTTGCCAGTGTTTCGCCGGAAACAACGCCCATGCTGCCGTTGGAGCTCATGGAGAATACCAGACGACCAGTTTCGCTGTATTCCTGTGTATTCAGCATAGTCTGGCTCAGTGCCGGATATACATTACCAACCTTGAAGCAGTTGGAGATCTTCTTGTAAGAACTCGGGATAGACAGGATCTGACGAGTTACTTCCGGAACGAGCAGAGAACCAACAACACCCGGAGTGTCGATACCGTTGGTCTGTGTTACGTTCAGCTTTACCTTAGAATCGCTCGGCTTGCAGTTAACCTTGTCGATTTCCCACTTGATGGTCTTTTCAACCGGATCAGTGCTCTTGTCAACATAAACCTTGAAGCCGCCGTCGATGTACTTCACCTGTGTATGAACATCGTTATCTTCGGTGTCACGATAGTCAAAACGCTTAACTTCAACCGGTGTCAGGTTGCCCTTACCGTCATCGCTGTAGCCGATGTCTACGCCGTCTTCCATCCAAGTTACCGGGAACAGATAGTACTTACCGTTCTTGTCGCTCTTCAGTTCCAGACCAGCTTCCTTAGCTGCTGCTGTAACGGTGTCCTTATCAGCAACGTCCATGGTGAACGCAGCCAGAGTGTTACCAGAAACAATGCCCATGCTGCCGTTGGAGCTCATGGAGAATACCAGACGGCCAGTTTCGCTGTATTCCTGTGTATTCATCATGGTCTGGCTCAGTGCCGGATATGCATCGCCGATCTTGAAGCAGTTGGAGATCTTCTTGTAAGAACTCGGAACAGACAGGATCTTGCGGGTTGCTTCCGGAACGATCATAGAACCAACGATACCAGTGGTGCTGATACCATTTGTCTGTGTTACTTCCAGCTTAACCTTCTTGTCGCCCGGTTCGCAAGCTACTTCGCCGATCTTCCAAGCGAATTCATCGCTCTTGTCATCGGTGGTAACAGTAGTTGCAGCGGTTGTTGCAGCAGTGGTGCTGTTTTCAGTGGTTGTGGTTTCTGCGGCAGTGGTGGTGGTATCTGTTACAGTACCGTCGCCAACTACGATCTTTACGATTGCCTTGGAAGGATCCTGCGGCAGAGAGTAAGTAGCTGCATCCTTCTTACCCTGAATTGCAGTGGACATATCTTCCAGCGGACCTACTGTTGCACGATAGTTTTCCTGATCTGCCTTTACGCTGTCGAAATCAGCAGCGGCTGTCTGGCCTACAGATTGAAACCCGAAACTCTTTTTTTGGAGTATAACTATGACCAAAGCTGAGCTTGTTGAAAAGATCCATGCCAAGGCCGGCCTGCCCACCAAAGCCAAGGCCGAAGAAGCCCTCGACGCCGTCGTGGCTGCGCTGCGCGAAGCCCTTGCTTCCGGCGAATCCGTGACCTTCACCGGTTTCGGCAGCTTCAAGGTGGTTGAGCGCGCCGCCCGCAAGGGTCGCAATCCCCGCACCGGCAAGGAGATCACCATCCCTGCCAGCAAGGTTGCCAAGTTCACCCCCGGCAAGGGTCTGAAGGACGCCATCAAGTAGTATTTCGCTCAGCGGATCCGGCGGCGTCCTCTTCTGGGGGCGCCGCTTTTTTTATGGTCCGGCGGGCCCGTCGGCAGCTTTCCCTTTACGCTCCGGGGCCAAAAATGCTATATGCTTCTGGCTGTTCTGACGGGCAGGCCCTGTGCCGCGGCCCGGCAGCCCGCAGACGAAACACCGTCCCCGGCCATGATCGCCGCCCGTAGGGCAACCCGGCCAACACGGTGCAGTATTTGCAGCTGGGCCTGCGCAGCTTCTCGGTGAGCCCGCAGAACCTTTTGAATGTGAAGAAAGCTCTGCTGGAAGCAGAGACATAAACCCTGAAAATAACAAAAAAGCAGCTGCAACGCAGCTGCTTTTTTGTTATTCCAGATTCCCCGTCAGGGTCATGACGGACGCAAGCACGGCCAGCGGGGCGGTCTCGCACCGCAGGATGCGGGGGCCAAGGCCCACCGTTCTGGCACCGGCCTTTGCGGCCATCTCGGCTTCCTCGGCGGCAAAGCCGCCCTCGGCTCCAGTCACGATGGCGATTTTCAGTTTTTCACCATCGGCGGGCTTTGCTGCGGCCAGCAGGTCGCGCAGGGGCGCGCCGCCGCACTCGTAGCAGAACAGCACAAGGTCGTACTGTGCAAAGGTGCGGCACACGGCCCCGAAGTTTGCCAGCGGCAGGGCCACATCCGGCAGAATGCCCCGGCCGCACTGCTTGGCGGCTTCCGCCGCAATGCGGTTGTAGCGCTCGTTCTTCTGCTCCTCTTTTTTGGGCGCGGCCACGCAATACCGGCTGAAGAAGGGCACGATGTGGGCTGCGCCCAGCTCCACGCCGTGCTTGATGATCTGCTCCAGCTTGTCCTGCTTGGGGTAGCCGGCCAGCAGAGTGACCTCCACGCTGGGTTCGGCGGCGCTGGGATAGCCCGGCTCCACCCGGAACTCCACGCACTCATCGCCAAAGCCGGTGATGGTGGCGGTGTATTCCACGGCGTTGCCGTCGCATAGAATGACAGTATCGCCCAGCCTTGCGCGCATCACGCGGGCAAGATGGTGGGCATCGGCCCCGCGCAGGGTGGCGGTGCCGTCAGAGATCTCGGTGGTAAAATAACGGTGCGGCATAAAATCTCCTTACGCTTTCTTGCAGACGATGCACTCCCAGCCGCGCTTCTCCTTCACTTCCACAACGGCAAGGCCGGCTTTTTCCAGCCCGGCGATCACTTCGTCCTTGCGGCTGTCGATGATGCCGCTGGCAATAAAGGTGGCACCCTCTGCCATCAGGCCCGGCACGGCAGGAGCCAGAGACAGGATGGCGTTGGCCACGATGTTGGCGGTGATGATGTCGTATTTGCCGCTGGCCTTATCGGAAAGGTCGCCCACCAGCACGGTCAGCTTGTCCTGCACGCCGTTCAACGCGGCGTTCTCGCCTGCGGTGCGCACGGCCACAGGGTCGATGTCCACGCCCTCGGCCACAGCAGCGCCCAGCTTCAGCGCCGCAATGGCAAGGATGCCGCTGCCGGTGCCGATGTCCAGCACCCGCTCGCCGCCGGTCACCCGCTCGTCCAGCGCTTCCATGCACAGGCTGGTGGTCTCGTGGCCGCCGGTGCCGAAGGCAAGGCCCGGGTCAAGGATCAGCTTCACCCGGTCAGTGTCGTACTGCTGCCACGAGGGCACCACCGCCAGCCGTTTGCCGATCTCCAGGGGGTGATAATACTTGCGCCAGCCGTTCTGCCAGTCCTCCTGCTCCACGCCCTCGGTCGCTACGGTGTAGGCGATGTTTGCAGCTTCCATGCGGGCGGCAATGAGGGCCAGCGTCTCCACGGGGGAAGCGCCCGGCTCCAGATACATATGGATGATAACGGTATCGCGGGGCTTGTCCAGCAGCTCCTGCTCGATCAGATCCACATGGGCGATCTCGGCCACCTGCTGCTCGATGTCGCTGTAATCCTCGATATAGATGCCGCCTTCGGCGATCATGGTGGCAACGGCCTCGGCGTTGTCGGCATCGGCCTTGGCCACGGTCAGGCGGATATCAGTCCATTCCATAAAAAGAACCTCCCTGGGTCTTGTGTTTTCTATTTATAAGTATAGTACCCGATTCCGGCGCGGGGTGCAAGCGGTTTGGGGAGAAAGAGCAAAAGAAAAGTTTTTTCAAGATCCTGCTCTGAAATGCGCAATAATTCCAAAAAGTTTTTCACGAAAGATGCAAATTCAAGGATTTTTGGTGCAAAATTGCGAAAACGGGCGTGGACCCTATTTCTTTTTTTCGGAGGATGTGTTAAAATATTGTTACGCAATTATGGACAGCCTGCAACCAGAGGCATCCATAACAACAACATTCTTTAAGGAGGAATGTGTCTTATGATGAAGTATCTCCAGAAACTGGGCAAAGCTCTGATGCTTCCCGTCGCTGTGCTGCCGATCTGCGGCATCCTGATGGGTCTTGGTTATGCCCTTGCTCCGGGCGTTATGGGCGTTCCCGGTGCAGCAACCTCCGGTGCAGCTTACACCGTTGGCTTCCTGCTGGTCAAGGCAGGCGGCGCTCTGATCGATAACATGGCATGGCTGTTTGCCATTGGTGCCGCTGTCGGCCTTGCTGACAACGATGGTACCGCAGGTCTGGCCGGTCTGGTCAGCTACCTGATGATGCAGCAGCTGCTGAGCCCCGGCGTGGTCAGCATGGTGCGCACCCTGGAAGAGGGCACCGCTACCTACATCGCTTTCCAGAAGGTGGCCGGCAACTCTTTCATCGGCATCCTGGCCGCTGTGGTGGGTGCAGCCTGCTACAACAAGTTCAAGAGCACCCAGATGCCTGACTGGCTGGCATTCTTCTCCGGCAAGCGCTTCGTTGCAATCGCCACCGGCCTGATCTCCATCGTTGTTTCTGTCGCTCTGCTGTTCGTCTGGCCCGTCATCTTCGATGCACTGGTCGCCATTGGCAGAGGCATCGAAGGCATGGACGGCATCGGTGCTGGCATCTACGCTTTCCTGAACCGTCTGCTGATCCCCACCGGCCTGCACCACGCTCTGAACAACGTGTTCTGGTTCGACACCATCGGCCTGGGCGACCTGTCCCACTTCTGGGCAGGCGAGACCTCTGCTGATGTGGGCTGGAGCCTGGGTATGTACATGTCCGGTTTCTTCCCCTGCATGATGTTCGGTATCGCCGGTGCTGCACTGGCCATGGTCCGTACCGCCAAGAACAAGAAGGCTGCCATCGGTCTGGTTCTGTCCGCTGCTATCTGCGCCTTCGTCTGCGGCGTTACCGAGCCCTTTGAGTTCGGCTTCATGTTCCTGTGCTTCCCGCTGTACGTTGTGTACTCCGCTCTGTACGGCATCTTCACCATCATCACCTACTACTCCGGTTTCCGTGCTGGCTTCTGCTTCTCCGCAGGTGCTACCGACCTGGTGTTCTCCGCTTCTCTGCCTGCAGCTGCTAAGACCTGGATGATCATTCCTCTGGGCATCGCTGCATTCGTGGTGTTCTACTTCGTGTTCTACTTCGCCATCACCAAGTTCGACCTGAAGACCCCCGGCCGTGAGGACGAGGATGCCGAAGAGGCTGAGAAGAAGGTCGTTCTGGCCAACAACAACTACACTGAGGTTGCTGCTGGCGTGCTGAAGGCCATCGGCGGCAAGGAGAACGTCTCCAGCGTGGACTACTGCGCTACCCGCCTGCGCTTCACCATTAAGGACTACACCGCTGTGGACGAGAAGGCTGTGAAGGCTGCCGGTGCTGCCGGTGTCATCCGCCCCGACAAGACCACCTGCCAGGTCATCATCGGCACCAAGGTGCAGTTCGTGTATGATGAGCTGAAGAAGATGCTGTAAGCATCCTTCTGAGCACGTTTCCGTGCGGAAGGCTGGTTGCTTCCGCATCCATTCCCAAACTGTAAAAATGCCGCTGAGGGCGGGCGTTTACGCCCCGCTTTCGGCGGCATTTTGTTTTGTTCACAAACCGGCTACCCTTTTGGCCGGAAAATATGCTATACTGAAAACAACAAAGCAAAATAACAGGAGGTTCCCCATTATGAAGATCATTCGTGCAAAAGATTACAAGGACATGTCCCGCAAGGCTGCCAACATCATCTCCGCACAGGTCATTATGAAGCCTAACTGCGTGCTGGGTCTGGCGACCGGCGGCACCCCTGTTGGCGCATACGCTCAGCTGGTGGACTGGTACAACAAGGGCGACCTGGATTTCTCTGAGGTCACCACCGTCAATCTGGATGAGTACCGCGGCCTGCCCAAGGAGCACCCCGAAAGCTATTGGAGCTTTATGCACAAGAACCTGTTTGACAAGGTCAACATCCGCCCCGAGGCCATCCATCTGCCCGACGGCACCAACCCCGATGCTGCGGATGCCTGCAAAAAGTACAACGAGATCATCCACAGCGTGGGCGGCATCGACCTGCAGCTGCTGGGCCTTGGCCCCAACGGCCACATCGGCTTCAACGAGCCGGGCGAGGCCTTTGAGCTGGAGACCCACTGCGTGGATCTGACCCCTGCCACCATCGAGGCCAACAAGCGCTTCTTTGACGGCAACGAGGATCTGGTGCCCAAGCAGGCCTACACCATGGGCATCAAGACCATCATGCAGGCCCGCAAGGTCCTGATGGTCGCCAACGGCAAGGGCAAGGCCGACATCGTCAAAAAGGCGTTCTTCGGCCCCGTCACGCCGGAGGTTCCCGCCAGCATCCTGCAGATGCACCCCGACTTCATTCTGGTCGGCGACGAGGAAGCCCTGAGCGAGATCTGATTTGCGGAGGAACACTGCAATGATTATCAAAAATGCAAAAGTCTACAGCGACGGCTGCCGCTTTGTGGAAAAGGACCTCATCATCCGCGATGGCCGCATCGTCTTTGGCGCGGCCCCGCAGGAGGGCGAGGATGTCATTGACGCGGGCGGTGCCTATGCGCTGCCGGGTCTGGTGGACATCCATTTCCACGGCGCAGTCGGCCACGATTTCTGCGACGCCGACGAGGCCGGCCTGCAGGCCATCGCTGATTTTGAGGCGAGCAAGGGCGTGCTGGCCATCTGCCCCGCAACTATGACGTTCAGCGAGGAGATCCTGAACGGCATCATGGACGTGGCCGCGGCCCACAAGAACGAGCGCGGCGCGGATCTGGTCGGCATCAACATGGAGGGGCCGTACATCAGCCCCAAGAAGGTTGGCGCGCAGAACCCGAAGTACGTCATGGCCGCCGACGCGGGCATGTTCCGCCGCCTGCAGGCGCGCAGCGGCGGGCTGATCAAATTGGTTGACGTCGCCCCCGAGGAGCCGGGCAATCTGGATTTCATCAAGGAATGCCGCGATGAGGTGCGCATTTCGATTGCCCACACCTGCACCGATTACGACACGGCCAAGGCTGCGTTTGCGGCAGGTGCATCCCACATGACCCACCTGTACAACGCGATGCCGGGCATCACCCACCGTGAGCCGGGGCCGATCATTGCCGCGCTGGAGGATGGTGCCGAGGTCGAGTTGATCACCGACAACGTCCACATTCACCCG
>OHBJ01003672.1_pt1 | contig 10064 bp, 7 predicted proteins | sample 1577241 | NCBI WGS metagenome assembly OHBJ01 (sample SAMEA3541594, study PRJEB24748) | human gut metagenome | biome: human gut; feature: human-associated habitat; material: faeces | place: China | collected 2012
AAGCTATTACAGAATTAGGGGTGATAGATCAATGATACCTAAAGTTATTCACTATTGTTGGTTTGGCGGAAATCCTCTGCCCAAAGAACTTCAAGATTATATTGATACATGGAAAGAAAAATGTCCTGATTACGAAATAAAATGTTGGAATGAAAGTAATTATGATTATACAAAAAATGAGTATATGAAAAAAGCTTTCGAAAAAGGTAAGTGGGGTTTTGTGTCTGATTATGTCGGATATGATGTAGTATACAAATATGGTGGAATATATTTAGATACAGATGTGGAAGTTATTAAGAACTTTGACGATTTATTGGAAAATAAAATATTTATGGGTATTGAAAGTAATGAGAATGGATATTTTATCAATCCAGGTTTAGCATTTGGAGCTGAAAAAAATAATAATGATATCGGTAACCTACTTCATGAATACGATAAAATAAAGTTTATTAATGAGGATGGGAGTCTTAATTTGATTTCTATTCCAATATATGCGACAAACTATTTTTTAAAAAAAGGGTTCAAGAAGAAAAATGAATTTCAAAAATTGGATAACGGTATTTCAATTTATCCAATGGAATATTTTTCACCAATGAATTTTTTGACAGGAAAGATAACTACAACTGATAATACGCATAGCATCCACCATTATAGTGCATCATGGCAGTCTAAAACTAATTTAAAACATATTGAAATAATTAGGAAGAATAATGCTATATTTGGTGAAAAATTAGGGAGATATGTAAATTTAGTGTTCAGAATATTTTGGGCGATTTCTAGAAGAATTAAAAAAGTTATAAGGAGAAAAGATGACGAAAATTAGTATAATTGTTCCAATTTATAACGTAGAAAAATATTTAAAAAGATCCTTAGACAGCTTAGTAAATCAAACACTAGAAGATATAGAAATTATTTTAGTAGATGATGGAAGTACTGATAATTCTCATAAAATTGCTGAAGATTATAAAGAAAATTATTCTAATGTATTACTAGTTACTAAAGAAAATGGAGGGTTGTCTGATGCAAGAAATTTCGGTTTACAGTATGCATCAGGAGAGTATATTGCTTTTATTGACTCCGATGATTACGTTGAAAGTCAAATGTTTGAGAGAATGTATAATTTATCGGAAAATGGTCGAAAAAAAATTATTGAAAGCAATTTTCTTTGGGAATTCCCAGATAAAAACGTAAAAGATGTAGTAAAGAAATATAATTCATTAAATGAATACTTAGTAAAAGGTAGAGTAGTAGCTTGGAATAAAATTTATAAAAAGTCATGGTTAGATACATTGGATTTTAAGTTCCCAGTTGGACGATTATATGAGGATCAGGACTTCTTTTTCAAGATGGTTGCTAATTTACAAAATATAGAGGAACCGTCCGCGCCGCAGGTGACGAACACCAGCTTCACGGGGAAGGTATGGCAGATATGCTCCGCGCCCACCTCCGGCTCCAGTCCGAAAAGGAAACGCACCTCTTCCTCGCTGATCTTCACCACATCCGCCTGCCCCAGCCCCCAGAGGAGCTGCTCTTTTGCCTCCGCGAGATCCTTCCAGAGCGGCGGACGCAGATTCGGGTCATAGGTGACGAGCTTCCCCTTCGCTCTCGCGTAGGCGACGGCCCGCCGCGTGGCGGAGCGTGACGGCTCATCGGTCAGCGACAGCGAGCCGAAGTGAAAGGCCCTCGCCTCATCGATGAGAGAAAGATCGATCTCCGGGAATGAGAGGCAGGTGTCCGCGCCGGGCTTCCGGGCAAAGGCGAACTCGCGCTCGCCCCGCGCGTCCAGCGTGACGAAGGCCAGCGTTGTGAACACATCGGGCGCGGCGATCATGCCGCGCGTCTCAATGCCCGCGCACCGCAGCGTTTCGAGCAGGAGCCGCCCAAAGGTATCGTCCCCCACTTTGCCGAGCATCGCGGTCTTTGCGCCGTACTTTGCCAGCGCCGCGAGAAAGTTTGCCGGAGCGCCGCCGGGATGCGCCGCCATGGTCGGATAGCCGTTTTCGTCGGTCGAAAGGCACGTAAAGTCGATCAGCAGCTCGCCCAGCGCAGCAACGTCAAGCATGGTTTTCCCCTCACTTTCGCGGTCTGTGCCGCGGCGGTTTTATACGGTCTCCTGCCGGATGCCGCGAATGGCGCTGATGACCCAGTTTTGTGCCTGCTGCCGGATCACCGTGCCGCACGCTCGCGTTCACGTTGAGCGGCTCACCGCAGCACAGCAAACAGAGCAAGAACTTTCTTCAAAGCGGCATCCTATCCCCCATCTTTTTCTATGCGGGATATACGCTTTCCATTATATATTTTGCGCCCGCGCATGGCAAGAGCGATTTCCCTTTCCGCCGCACGTTTGAGCACAAAGCAGCCCCGCCCGGTACACACCCGGACGGGGCTGCTCAACCTGCCAAAGAAGCCTCGCAGAGTTTGCGCCCGCAGGCGCAAATAAAGTTTAACCATTTTCTCCGGCGGCGTGTACGTCGGAGAAAATACTTTACGGCTCGCAAACGTGCGAGCGTAAGCGAGTGCGCTGCGGCGAGCCGCAGCCTTTTCAAACGAGAGCCCAACGAAGTGGGTCTCGTTTGAGAGCTTGTCAAAAATACTTTTTTGACAAGCACAAAGACCCATCCGAAGATGGGTCTTTGTGCGTCGAAAAATTACCTCAATTGCCGGTTTTATCGAGCTGGCGCTGGCGGGCGAAATTCTGCATGCCGTCGGTCATGGAGTCGAGACGGCTGAGCATACGGCCCGCGCCGTAGGCCGTGCAGGAGAGCGCGTCGTCCGCGACGTGCGCTTCGATGCCGGTGCGCTCGGTGACGAGGCGGTCAATGCCGTACAGGAGGCTGCCGCCGCCGGACATGACGATGCCGTTTTCCGAGATATCCGCTACCAGCTCCGGCGGCGTGCGCTCGAGCACCATATGGACGGTCTCGAGGATGGTCTCCGTCGGCTCGGCGAGCGCTTCGACCATTTCGTCGGAGTTGAGCGTAATGGTGCGCGGAAGGCCGGTCATCAGGCAGCGGCCCTTGACCTCCTCATAGCTGACCTCGGGGCGTTCCTTGACGCAGCCGATGCTCTTTTTGAGTTCCTCCGCGGTGCGGATGCCGATGAGCAGGTTGTGCTTACGCCGGACGTATTTGACGATCGCCTCGTCAAACGCCGCGCCCGCTGTTTTGATGGATTCCGACTCCACCACGCCGTTGAGCGATACGACCGCCGCTTCCGTTGTGCCGCCGCCGATATCGATGATCATATGACCGTCCGCGCGGTTCACGTCCAGACCCGCGCCGACCGCCGTGGCGACCGCCGAGGGGACAAGATACACTTTTCGTCCGCCCGCCTCGATGACGGCGTTCACAATGGCGCGCTCCTCCACGCCGGTGATGCTGCCCGGCACGCACACGAGCACGCGCGAACGGAACAGGCTGAAGCTCGTCACGCGCCGGATGAATTCGCGCAGCATTTCGCAGGTCATGTCGTAATCGGAGATAACGCCCGCGGCGATGGGATGGACGGATACAAGGTTTCCCGGCGTGCGGCCGAGCATTTTCCGCGCATCCTCGCCGACCTTGAGCACGCGGCCGGTCGTACGGTCGATCGTAACGACCGTCGGCTCGCGCAGGCGAATGCCGATACCGGCGACATAGAGGATGGTCGTATCGGTGCCGAGATCGATGGCAATATCTTTTTCGATGATGGAGGACAGAATAGGCATAGTCAAATTCCCTTCAAATCAAAAGCGATTAAATTCTTCTGTTATTCTTCCCGGTGGCAGGCAAGCGCCGCGCCGCGGACGCTCACAGCCCCGGCGGTCAGCAGCATGCGCGCACATTCGGAAAGCGTGGAGCCGGTGGTGATGACATCGTCGATAAGCAGGATCCTCTTACCGCGCACCGCGTCCGCACTTCGGACAACATAGCAGCCGGAGATGTTCGCCCGGCGCTCCTCCGGAGTACGCAGCCGGGACTGCGGCGAAACGTCGCGCGCTTTGCGCAGCAGCGGCACAGCCTTCGTTCCAAGGACCTCCGCCGCCGCTTCCGCAAGAAGCTGCGCCTGATCGTACCCGCGGCGGTGACAGCGCTTCGCGCTCAGAGGCACCCACGAGATGAGATCAAAATCGTCCGCACCGCGGCGGAGCAGATCCTCGCCGAGGATCCGGCCAAAAACCTTTCCGCGCGACGGGGCGCTGCGAAACTTGTAGGCAAGAATGCCCTGCCGCACCGGCGGTTCATAGTAAAAGGGCGCGGTATAGGCGCGGACAAAGTCGCATTTTCGCTCGGTATCCGCCGTGCGCGGCAGCGCTTTGCGGCAGGTTTCGCACACGCCGTCCCCGCTCTTCTCCAGGATCGCGCCGCAGAAAGCGCAGCGCGGCGGGAAGAAAAAGTCGAGAACGAAGTCTTTGAAGCTCATATCAGACCTCTCCGGCCAGACGGGCGCGCAGCCCGCTGTACCGGCGCGTTTTGCGGCCGTTTTCGATCATGGCCTGCACGATCGCCGTTTCGCCGACAACGACGAGAAGCTCTCTCGCGCGCGTGACGGCGGTATAGAGAAGATCGCGGCTCAAAAGCCGTGCCGGGGCTCGTCCCGCTGCCAGAACAACGGCGCGGTACTCGCTGCCCTGCGCCTTGTGCACCGTGACGGCGAAGGCATGATCCAGCTCGCCGAGCTGTTCAAAGCCATACCATGCGAGCTTTTCGTCAAAGTCGATCCAGATAAGCTCGTTTTCGGTGTCGATGCGGAGAATCGTCCCAAGATCGCCGTTAAAGATTCCCGTGCCGGTCTCGGGAGCGGAGCCGGGAGCCATTTCTCCGGCCATGATCGCCGCGGTATCGCCGCCTTTACACCATACTATATCATAGTTGTTCCGGATTTGCATCACCCGATCGCCCTCCCGGAACACAGTTTCGCCAAAAATTTTTTCTTTTTTTCCGGGCGCGGGCGGATTGAGTACCTGCTGTAAGCGCTCGTTGAGCGCGAAGGTGCCGGATTCGCCCTTGCGCGTCGGCGTCAGGACCTGAATATCGCCGGACGGGATACCCATGCCGCGCGGCAGCCGTTCGCTGCAAAGCTCGGCCACGGTCGCGGCCAGACGCTCGCCCGAGGGACGCTGCAAAAAGAAGAAATCCCCTTTATTTTCACGCAGCTCCGGCGTTTCGCCGCGGTTGATGCTGTGCGCATTGCGGATGATGCGGCTCTCCCCGCTCTGGCGGAAGATCTCCGTCAGGCGCACCGCCGCAACCGCGTGCGAGCGGAGCACATCGAGAAAAAAGCTCCCCGGCCCGACGCTCGGCAGCTGGTCGGCGTCGCCAACGAGTACGAGACGGCAGCCCTTCGGCAGCGCCTTTAACAGCGCCTGAATAAGCGTTATGTCAACCATCGAGCATTCGTCGAGAATGACCGCGCCGCAGCGGAGCGGATCGCTCTCGTTTTTGCGGAACGTGAGCTCGTCCCCCTCGGCGGCCCACGCCGCGCCAAGCAGACGGTGGATGGTGTAGGCTTCCCGGCCGGTGAGCTCGGTCATGCGCTTGGCGGCGCGGCCGGTAGGCGCGGCGAGAAGGCAGTCGAGCTGCATATCGTCGTACAGGCGCAGTATGGCCTGAATGATCGTCGTTTTGCCGGTGCCGGGCCCGCCGGTGACGGCGAGCAGCCGCCGCTCGCAGGCGAGGCGGATGGCCTCCTTCTGCTGCGCGGCATAGCGCATGCCGGTCTCTCGCTCCAGCTCCGCGATACGCTCGTCCACGTTTTTCTTTGCCGGAACGGTGTCCTGTGCCATGGCGCGGAGCGCCGCGGCGGTGCAGGTCTCGGCCTCGTACAGCCGCCGGAGATACACCGCGTTCACCCCTGCCACGACCTCCTGCACGATCTCGCCCTCGTCGGCGAGAACGTCCAGACATTCCTCCGCGGCCTCGGCCTCCACGCCGATGAGCTGCGCCGTTGCCGCAACGAGCTTTTCGCGCGGGAGGAAGCTGTGGCCGTTATTGAGATTATGTACCATTTCAAAAATGAGCGCCGCGGCGATGCGCGGGGGACTGTCCTCCTCAAAGCCGAGCGAGAGCGCGAGCGCGTCCGCCTCGTCAAACTGTCCGCCGATGCGGTCGGACGCGATGACGTAGGGGTTGGACTTCACGAGCTCGAGCGCACCGTCGCCGTAGAACTTATAGAGCCGCATGGCATATTCGGGCTTGAGGCCGTTCGCGGCAAGAAATTCCATTAGAAGCCGCATACCGGTCTGACGGCGGAACGTTTCGGAAATGTCCCGCGCGCGGCGCGCGCTGATGCCCTTGATCTCGGCGAGCTTTTCGGGGCTGTCGGACAAGATCTCCAGCGTGTGCGAGCCGAAGCGGTTCACGAGCACCGCCGCCGTCGCCGGGCCGATGCCGCGCACCGCGCCGGAGGCGAGGTATTCATAGATATGCTTCTCCCCCACCGGCAGCGAGCGCATGGCTGAGGACGCCTTGAACTGCTCGCCGTGGCTCGGGTGGCGCTCCCACGCTCCCTCGACCGTCAGCCCCTCGCCGGGCGCGGCGAACGGCAGACAGCCCACGACCGTCACCGGCTCGTCGCCGCCGACATCCAGACGCAGAACGGTGTAGCCGTTCTCCTCGTTCTGGAAGATCACGCTTTTTACGGTTCCGATGAGCTGCAGGGAGCCGCGGAGTTCGTTTGCTTCGTCCATAGTGTTACATTCCCCTGTCCCAGCGATAAACGCCGGGCGATTTCTCTTGTTTCCTCGTCCATGCCGTCGTCCAGCAGCACGATCCTTCCAAAAAGCACGCCGTCGTTGATGAGCCACAGCAGGCCATCCACCGTCGCTTCCAGCTCCGGCGACGCGCCGGAGACGCGCAAAATGAGCTCAAGGCTCTGCCCCTTCCCGCGGCACACGGGCGTGAGCATCACGCCGCGCAGCTTCCAGCAGAGAAAGAGCACCGCCGCCGCGATCAGAAGCGCCAATATCCATTTTCCCATACCGCCATCCCTCCGGTATATCCTATGAGGGACACGCGGGAAAGGTTCACTTCCGGTAGCGCTCCAATGCCGGTTTCAGAAATTCTCCCGTGAAGCTGGCGGGGCACGCGGCGCATTCCTCCGGCGTGCCGGCAAAGACGAGCTCCCCGCCGCCGTCGCCGCCCTCGGGGCCGAGATCGATGATATGGTCGGCGCACTGGATCACGTCCAGATTGTGCTCGATGACGATCACGGTGTTGCCCGCGTCCGTGAGCCGCTGCAAAACCTCCACGAGCTTGTGGACGTCCGCCATATGCAGGCCGGTCGTCGGCTCGTCGAGGATGTATACGGTGCGGCCGGTGTCCCGGCGGGAGAGCTCCGTGGCGAGCTTGACGCGCTGCGCCTCGCCGCCGGAGAGCGTCGGTGAGGACTGGCCGAGACGCACATACCCGAGACCGACATCCATGAGCGTGCGGAGCTTCGGTACGAGCTTCGGCTGATTTTCAAAGAACGTGAGCGCTTCCTCCACGGTCATATCGAGCACTTCGGCAATGTTTTTGCCCTTGTAGCGCACCTCGAGCGTTTCGCGGTTGTAGCGCTTGCCCTTGCACACATCGCACGGAACGAACACGTCCGGCAGGAAGTGCATTTCGATCTTCAAAAGACCGTCGCCGGAGCAGGCCTCGCACCGTCCGCCGCGAACGTTGAAGGAGAACCGGCCCGGGCCGTAGCCGCGGAGCGCGGCATCCTTCGTCGAGGCGAAAACATCGCGGATATCATTAAAGAGGCCGGTATACGTCGCGGGGTTGCTCCGCGGCGTGCGGCCGATGGGCGTCTGGTCGATGGCGATGACCTTATCGACATATTCAAGACCGTCCACGCCCGCGCACTTGCCGGGGCGCGCCTTCGTGCGCATCTTTTCGGCGGCAAGCGTTTTATACAGCACCTCGTTCACGAGCGAGGACTTGCCCGAGCCGGACACACCGGTCACGCAGATAAACTCGCCGAGCGGGAAGCGGACGTCGATATTTTTAAGATTGTTCTCCGTTGCTCCGCGCACGGTGATGGCCTGGCCGTTCCCCTTCCGGCGTGTGCCGGGCAGCGGGATACGCTTGCGGCCGCTTAAATAATCGCCGGTGATGCTGCGCGGCTCGGCGCAGATATCCTCCACGCTGCCCTGCGCCACGACTTCGCCGCCGTGGACGCCCGCGCCGGGGCCGATGTCCACGATATAGTCCGCCGCGCGCATGGTGTCCTCGTCGTGCTCGACGACGATGAGCGTGTTGCCCATGTCGCGCAGGTTTTTCATCGTTTTGAGCAGCTTTGCGTTGTCGCGCTGGTGCAGGCCGATGCTCGGCTCATCGAGAATGTAGAGCACGCCCATGAGCGAGGAGCCGATCTGCGTGGCCAGCCGGATGCGCTGCGCTTCGCCGCCGGAGAGCGTCGCCGCGGCGCGCGAGAGCGTGAGATACTGCAGACCGACGCTCTGCAAAAAACCGAGACGGCTGCGGATCTCCTTGATGATGCGCCCGGCGATCATTGCCTGCATATCGGTCAGCTGCGGTTCGAGCGCGTCAAGGAAGCGCAGACACTCCGTTACGGGGAGATCGCAGAACTCGGAGATATTCATTCCGCCGACGGTGACGGCGAGGACTTCCTTCCGGAGACGGCGGCCGCCGCAGTCCGGGCAGGGCGTTTCCGCCATGCACTGCTCGATCTCCGCGCGCATGGCAGGGCTCTGCGTTTCGCGGTAACGGCGCTCGAGGTTGGCCGCGACGCCCTCGAAGGGCTGGTAGAGCGTTCCCTTGCCGCGCTGCTGATCGTAATGGAGCGTCAGCTTCTCGCCGCCCGTGCCGTAGAGGATCACTTTGCGCGCTTCTTCCGGAAGGTCACGGATGGGAGCATCGAGACTGAAGTGATATTTTTTCGAGAGCGCATCAAAATACATGCGCGAGATCGTGTCGCCGCGGACATTGTTCCAGCCGGACGCCACGATGCCGCCGCCGAGAATGGAGAGCGACGGGTTCGGCATGATGAGCTCGGGATCGACGCGCAGCTGCGTGCCAAGGCCGGTGCAGCTCGGGCAGGCGCCGTAAGGGTTGTTGAACGAGAACGCGCGCGGCGAGAGCTCTTCAATGGAAATACCGCAGTCCTCGCAGGCGTAGTTCTGCGAGAACGTAAGTTCGCGCCCCTCCGCCGGGAGATCGACCGTCACAAGGCCGCCCGTGAGCGAGGACGCGGTTTCGATCGAATCCGTCAGACGGCGGCGGATATCCGGCTTCATTACGAGACGGTCCACGATGATCTCAATGCGGTGCTTTTTATTCTTGTCCAGTTCAATGGTTTCGGAAAGATCGTAGAGATTGCCGTCCACACGCACGCGGACATAACCGCTCTTGCGCGCATCCTCAAAGACCTTGGCGTGCTCGCCCTTCTTGCCGCGGATGACCGGGGCAAGGATCTGGAGCTTCGTCCCCTCCGGCAGCGCCGTCACCTGGTCAATGATCTGGTCAATGGTCTGCTGGCGGATCTCCTTGCCGCACTTCGGGCAGTGCGGCGTGCCGATGCGCGCCCAGAGCAGACGGAGATAGTCATAGATCTCCGTCACGGTGCCGACGGTCGAGCGTGGGTTGCGGCTCGTCGTTTTCTGGTCGATGGAAATGGCGGGCGAAAGGCCGTCGATATAGTCCACATCCGGCTTTTCCATCTGGCCGAGGAACATGCGCGCGTAAGAAGAAAGGCTCTCCACATACCGGCGCTGTCCTTCGGCATAGATCGTGTCGAAAACGAGCGTGGATTTGCCCGAGCCGGAAATGCCGGTGAATACCACGAGCTTGTCGCGCGGGATCTCCAGCGTAATATCTTTTAAATTGTTCTGGCGTGCGCCCTTGATATAAATAGTGTCTCTCACAGTGTGCCTCTTTATTGGATTAGAAGAAAGAAATTATCAATCGTTTTATTATACTTTATTTTATTATTGCTTTCAAGAGGAATCGCATTCGGAAAAAAATGAAAAAAATCCGGAAAAAGTGCTTGACAAATTCGCTTATATTTCGTATACTGACAAAGCCTTGAGGCCGAGTAGTTCAGTCGGTTAGAACGCTAGCCTGTCACGCTAGAGGTCGAGG
>OHBJ01003673.1_pt1 | contig 10064 bp, 6 predicted proteins | sample 1577241 | NCBI WGS metagenome assembly OHBJ01 (sample SAMEA3541594, study PRJEB24748) | human gut metagenome | biome: human gut; feature: human-associated habitat; material: faeces | place: China | collected 2012
GACACGCTGCATCTGAAATTGGAGCTGCACAATCCTTATCCATACGACTATCGGATCGACGGGGATTCAGTTGCGGTCAGTATGGTATGGCGGCATCGGAGCGAGCCGACGCACAAGTATGTGCTTCCGTTGACCGGCGATCTTCCGGCAGGAGGCGTGTTGTCCCGAGAGCTCGATTTCGTGGTGCCCGAGTTGACGTCGCGCACCTTTCAGGTTGGATTTACGATAGCCAATATGCCGGTGTCGACGTGGTTTAACGGCAAAACGGTCAAGATAAAAACTAAAAAGTAGTCAGAGCGTATGTTCAGTCAGTTTATAAAATTCTGTGTCGTAGGTTTTACGGGGATGGTTGTCGACTTCGGCATTACCTTTTTATGTAAGGAAAAACTGCGGCTGAATAAGTATATTTCCAATTCACTCGGATTCGTAACGGCGGCTTCGTCGAACTACTTTCTGAATCGTTTGTGGACCTTCGAAAGCCACGATCCGAAGATCGCGGCGCAATACATCCAGTTTGTCGGTATTTCGGCCATTGGGCTGATCCTGAACAATATAATTATTTATCTGCTGAACGATAAGTGCCGGATCAATTTCTATCTGTCAAAGTTGGTGGCTATTGGAGGAGTGACACTTTGGAACTTCTTTATGAATTACTTTTTTACGTTCAATGCTTAAACGATAGCAATGACCCATAAGGAAAGAATGTTGTCCGGCGAGTGGTTCGAATCGTGTGATCCACAGTTGAGTGAGGAGCGTCGCAACGCGGAACGGTTGTTGTTGCAACTTAATGCGGTTGCTATGGAGAGCGAGGAGTATCGTTCGGTTTTTCGTCGGCTTTTCCCTCATGTGGCTGAGAAAACACTGATCCGTCCCCCGTTTTTCTGTGATTACGGCTATAATCTCTATATGGGAGAAGGCGGCTTTGTCAATTATAATTGCGTCATGCTGGACGGTGCGCCGATCCGAATCGGGAAACATGTTCTGATTGGACCTTCGGTACAGATCTATACCTTTATCCATCCGATGGATTATCGACAGCGGCGGGAACCGGTTGAAGCCTGTCGTCCGGTAACGATCGGGGATGATTGTTGGATCGGAGGTGGTGCCGTGATCTGTCCGGGCGTGACCATCGGCGATCGGACGGTCATCGGAGCCGGTAGTGTTGTCACGAAGGATGTGCCTTCGGATGTGGTTGCAGTGGGTAATCCGGCCCGGGTTTTACGCAAACTTTGACCTTTTATCGTTTACACACTTTTCTGAAATCGCAATAGGTACAGTATTGGGTATCGCTGCATTGTTCAAATGGAACGTTGTAGTCAAATAGATTACGAAGCGTTTCTCGAAGTTTTGTTTCGAACTCTTCCTGAACAGTGCTGAACCGGAAAATTTTCTCTTTCCCTCGTTGTAATAGTGGACTATATCCCTTTTTTTGCATATCCCGGACATAATAAAGTGTCGGTTGAATCTCTTCGTATCCGTTCATGCGGAACATTGATGAGTAGAGTAGGGTTTGAAAAACGGCAGCACTATGCTCTTGTGGGGTTCCATTGAACAGTGAGTCGATATCGCGAAATTCGATGTGTGATTTTCCTGTTTTGTAGTCGACGATACGTAGAATATTGTTTTCCAAACGGTCGATACGGTCCGATTTTCCAGTGAATGAGACAGTATGCAGTGCACCGTCGATACCTTCGAATGGGAATTGACACTGGACGGGAATTTCAGTCCCTATTATGGTAAAGTCAGGTTGAGATGCATCGAACGGCAATATGCAGCGGGTTATGTATTGGGTCACGACATCCCGAACGAGGATCATGTTACCACTGTACTCCTCTTCTTCTACGTTAGGTTCCTGAAGGTACTCTTCGTTGATCGCCTGCATGGTCAGACGTCTAACCTGTTTCGGGTCGATTCGTAAAATTGCGGTCTGAGGAGCAGCCTGTCCAATCAGCGGTTTGTAAAGAAGTTCCATCGTCCGGTGGAGGATAGTTCCGAACATGGGTAGATCGATCTCCTCTGCGATTTCTTCCTCCTGCGAGAGTTTGGCAATACTCCGGAAATAGAATTTAAGCGGACATTCGAGATATTGATACAGAGAGGTCGGTGATAACCTTCCGGTCGAATTGTCTAAAAAACTTTTCAGAGTCTCGGCTACGATTCCCTCTTTGGCTACCGATATCGGTTCGGTCCGGGAAAGATTGATCTGTAATTGCAAAGGCTTGAATTCCAGATTGTGAGGCGATTCGTAGAGTAGTTGGTAGATGTACCGGCTCGGTTCACCGCTACGTTTGTCGTCGCTGTTCGAGCAGTAGGCTATATGTACCTGTTCGGCTCGTTGCAGCAACCGGTAAAAGTAGTAGGCGTATACACCTTCGTGGTGTTGGGCGGTAGGAAGACCGTAAGCATACCGCAGGTTATATGGAATAAAAGACGACCCTTCCATCCGATTTCCGGGGAACGTATCATCATTGGCTGAAAGAATCAGCACGTTTTTAAAGTCCAGGTTTCGAGTCTCCAGAATTCCCATGATCTGTATTCCTTGCAGCGGTTTTCCTTGAAACGGAATCCGTAGAGACTGGAGTGTCCTTCGAAGCAGAGAGGCAAAAATTTCGGGTGTAATATCAACTCCTGATCCGGTGAGTGAGTTTTCGATCCGGATCAGGTGGTCCGTGATAAGAGAGAAATAGCTCTTCCTTTCATTGTCGGAATCGGGAAAACTGGCAATGGACGATAATGTTTCTCGGAGATATTCGGCGAGCTGCTGCCATGTTTCAGTGGGGGTGAAAATACGTTCAATAACATTGTCGCGATGGAGCAGTTCGGAGCGAACGTAAACGATCTTTTTTCGCCGAATTTCCTGAATCAGTTCATTGGCGATTTCAGCTTGACACTCCTGAATATAAGGATGGTTCAGCAGCCCGATGACATCGTTGTGATAGAACCGTACGTGTCCCTTCTGTTTCCGCTTTCGGCTTTGCAGTTCGATCAGACGCTCGACAAACGAATAGGCTGTGGTCTGTTGCAGCGGAAAACCCATAGTGACATTTAGGCTCTTTATTTCGGCTGGAATGGAGTGTAAAACGGAGATCAGCAGTGACTCATCGGTTAAAACGATAGCGGTTTCTTTATCCGGTTGTTCGTTTTTATCAATCAGTTGTTTCAGAAACGTGTAGACGTATTTACATTGTAAACTGTCCGAAGGAGCGGCGATACCGACCAGATGTTTGGGCTTGCAGAAGTGGTTATGGCTGATTCGGGCCATGTCGGGAGCAGGGTAGTCCCGCAGGTTGTCGCGTAAGAACATACCGGCTTCGAAGTCTTTGTTTCCCACATAATAAGAGTCGTAGTCCCAGTAAAATTCGGCTCGTCCACTCTTTTTCAATGTGTCGAAAAGCCTTTTTTCGCAAGCCGACAGAGCATTGAATCCCACAACGATAAATCGACTTTGATCGTCTGTCAACAAGTCGATGGCAATATCCGAGTGTAGTTTTTCGGCAGCGGTTCGGTAGACCATCCCTTCATAGGCCAAACCTTGTGTAGTCAGTGTCTGACGGAATTGGTGGTAAATTTCAGACAGTGATTTCCAGATATCCCAAAAGTGTTTTTTCTCTTCGGAGAGTGTCTCTTCTGAGCCGAAATTTGTCCAGAATCGAGTGATAATAGCCCTTTGTTCCGGTGTCAGGTACGAAAGGTCGCTTTCGAGAATTTTCAGGTCGTGGATGTTGACGAACAGTGCATCGGCCGGAATCAGATATTTGTCGATCTGATCGAAGTCGGAGAGCAACATATCACCCCAAAAATAGAATGAATCGAAATTTTCCCGATGATGTTGCGAGTAGATCTTGTATAATTCGACGATCAGTTTGATCCGATCGCTCGTATGGAGACCGGAAATGTTCTCCATAAGTTCTTGTATACTCACGAATGTGGGTTGCCATACCGGACGACGAATCTTTTTCATGAGCGCATCGCAGAAAAAGAGTTGTGCTCGACGGTTGGGGAAAATCATTTTCAGCGACGAAATGTCGTCGCCATATCGGTCATAAAGATATGAGGCTACTTCGGATAGAAAGCTGTTCATCGTATCCTCGTTTGGGATGCATTCCGGATAGCAGCATGTAGGCTGCGAGAACCTATTCTCCGATGTTGTTGATCGAACCCATCATTTTCGAGGTGGATCGGATAATCTCTGGTGAACCTTTGTAGAACACAGCAGCTCCTGTACCCGATGATATTTGCAGGCGTTCCGAAACATAAACGTAAGTTTCAGCAGCCGATGCAGCTTCGACACGAACATCTGTAGCTTGAAGATTTCGGCAATCCACTTTGGATTTGGCTCCAGCAATCAGCGTGAGGTACTTTGTCGTGCCGGAGATGTCGGCAGTTGAGTTCCCCCCTATTTTCAGGTATAAATCCTTTACATCGACCGGAGCGGATACTGTTGCTCCCGACTGCAGCTCGATATCCATCATCAGTGCATCTAATGTGTCTGTACTGGTAATTTTTGCTTCGGAGGCTTTGAGTACATCAATGTTATTGTAGTATACGGTTACATTTCCGTTGCCTTTATTCTGTGTACCGGGTTTTAATCGCACGGTGAGACAGCTGTCTTTGATTGTCCAATTCAACTGATTGATTTGAGCGTCATTCAGTTCGATTTCGATACGGGCCGTGTCTGAATGGATCAGACGCACGTTCAGATTCCCGCTGAATTCTGTTTTGGAGAAATACAGCGGTTTTTCGCTCTTGATCTGTTTCTGGGCGGAAGCCAGCTGGATGCAACTTCCTAAAATGAGGCTGAGTATCAACAATCGTTTCATGACATCGAAAGTTTATTCGTTTACAAATATAACTCTTTTCGCTCGGATTTTCCAATTTATATTGTACTAACGTATATTTTGGTGATTTGTTACATGAGGAGGTATTTGAAAGTGCTGCAAGTCCGATTCCGGTAGCGCGTACAAAAACTCCTTTGATCGATTGGAAGTTGTTCGGATCTTTTTCTCTATCTTTAAAGCCTGTAACGAAAGGTTCGCGTCATGGCAAATGTGAAAATATTACGCGCATCGGCAGGTTCGGGTAAGACTTATCAATTGGCATATGCCTATGTGAGGAGTATTGTCCGAGATCCGATGTGTTATCGGAATATTCTGGCGGTTACTTTTACGAACAAGGCGACTGAAGAGATGAAACGACGCATTGTCGAAGAGATCGACCGTTTGGCATCGGGTTCGAAAAGTGATTATTTGAAGGATCTGTGTCATGATCTCGAGTTGTCTGAACCAGAGGTCCGCAGACGTGCTACACTTGCACGTACCTATATTTTACATGATTATAGTCGGTTTTCCGTGTTGACAATCGACAAGTTTTTTCAGCGGATCATACGTGCTTTTCTTCGAGAGCTGGGAATTGACATCAATTTCAATCTCGAGTTGCAGACGGAATCGTTGTTGGACGGAGCTGCAGATCGGCTTATCGATCGGATTGCGACGGATGACAGGTTACGTAAATGGCTTGTAAGGTTCGCAGAAGAGAAGATTGAGGATGATGGAAAGTGGGATATACGAAGCGAGATCGTTACTTTGGGTGGGGAACTTTTCAGGGAACGTTATAAGAGTATCGTTTCGTCAAATCCTGATGCCGAAACGTTTATCAATGCGGTACGGACAATCATCAAACAGAGTGCCGCAATCAGAGAACAGATGCGGAAAATAGCTTTGGATGCTTTGACGACGATTCGTAGTGCAGGTTTCGAGCCGTCTGATTTTGCTTACGGGAATCAAGGATGTACGAGCTATTTTGTAAAAGTAAACAACGGAGAGATAGCTCCTTACGGAAAGCGGGTTAGTGATGCTCTGGAAAATGAGGATAAGTGGGTGTCAGCGAAGTCTAAAAACAAAGAAGAACTACGGGCACTTGTTCCGCATCTACGAGATTTGCTTATACGTCTGTGTCATTTGTATGACAAGCAGATCCGTTTTTTGAATTCGGCCGAATTGGTTCGTTCCAATTATCGTGGATTTGCTTTGTTGCATGACCTTGCCGAGTGTGTTTCGGAGTTGTGCAGGGAGCAGCATGTTGTTCCGATCTCTGAGTCGGGATCTATTATCGAAAAGTTGATAGAAGGGAACGACACTCCATTTATATATGAAAAAGCCGGGAACATGTTCGATCGTTTCATGATTGACGAGTTCCAAGATACTTCGTTGCAACAGTGGAACAACTTTAAACCGTTGTTGGAAAATGCTGTGGCGCAGCAGGAAGATATGCCCGTATTGTTGGTGGGGGATATTAAACAATCTATCTATCGGTGGAGAGGGGGAGATTGGCGTATCTTGGGACGTTATGTAGAGGAAGGATTCGGAACGGTGGATTTTCGTTCACTGGATACGAATTATCGAAGTACGGAGCGGGTGGTAGAGTTCAACAATCATATGATCGAGTGGTGTGTGTCAGAAGACAATCGGATTCTGAATGAACTTTTACAAGAGGCTTCAGATGCTGGATTCCTTTCAAAAAAAGATCGTGATGCGTCATTGGATATGCTTCGGCAAGCCTATGAAGGGCATATGCAACAGTCGCATGCAGCGGCGGGTTCTGGATATGTGCGTGTAGTCTCTTACGATCAAAGCATGCATACGGCTAAGCCTTATGTTATTGAAGTTATCGAAGAGTTGCAGCAGCGTGGATATATGCCGGGCGATATAGCCGTATTGGTTCGAACGAATGCGGAAGGGGTTGCCGTAGCTCAGCAATTACTCGATTACAAGTCGGAGCATTCCGATGCCCCGTATGTGTATGACGTAGTTACGCAGGAGGCTTTACAGATTGGCAGTTCTCCTGTAATTGGATTTATTGTAGCTGTTTTCAGATTGGTTCTTGACTCTGAGGATACGGTCAGCAGAGCCGTCTACAATCGTTTTCTTGGAAAACTATTTGAAGAGATGCTCTCGTCTGGGGAGGGGGATTTTTTCCATGAACTGCGCACAGACTCCATCGAAGAGGCTTTTGAAAAGGTTGTCATGCATTACAATCTCTCCGAGCATACGGGAGAGATTGCTTATTTGCAAGCATTCGAGGATCAGATCCATCGCTTTGCAACTTCGCGTGTTGCAGATTTACCGTTGTTCGTTTCGTGGTGGGAGGAATCGGGGGCGGCGCAATCGATAGCCCTGCCTCAAACGCGTAATGCAATCAACGTAATTACGGTTCATAAATCCAAAGGATTACAATATAAAGCTGTAATAATTCCATATTGTAATTGGAGTTTGGAGCCCCGTAAAGGAAGTTTGATCTGGTCGAAAAGTGATACGGAGCCTTTCTCTCATTTGGGTGATCTCCCGCTTCGTTGGAACAAAAAACTGTTGTCCGGTTCATATTTTGCGCGTGACTATTTTCAGGAATTGATATTGTCTCATATTGATAACGTTAACTTATTGTATGTCGCTGTGACACGGGCTGTTGATGAGTTGTATTTGATGCAGCCCCAGGTGAATCGAACGAACCATGTCGGAGAGTTGGTCTACCAAGCTATTCGGGAGAACATGCAGCAGGATAAAGTTAAGGTTGGTACGTTGGAAGGAACCATTGAACAGATTAACAATGATGTAATTTATCATTTTGGTCAGCCGATGTATCTGAATGATACAGAGAGCACCCAAATACATTATGTGACGGAGTATCCGATTATGCCATATGATAAAAAGTTGAGCTTTAGTTTTGAGACAGACCGTTATTTTGATATCGAAAAACAGTTAACGGAAGAAACAAAGGAAAATGCCGATCTTGTTGCTATATCATCTGAAAAGGAGGAGGCATATAATCAGGTGTCGGGTCTGCGAAGTTATGGAATACTTATGCATAAACTTTTTGAATATGTTTCGGATAGGGAAGAGGCAATGAAGAGGTTGGAGCAGATGTGTATAGAAGGTGTGATTTCTGAAAGTGAAAAGGTTCATATCCAAAGGCGTATTGATAAGGCTTTACAAGATCCGATTATCGCGTCATGGTTTGATCCGAAGTGGACAGAGGTTCGAAATGAGCATGCAATTTTATTACCCAGAGGAGGGGAGACACGACGTCCTGATCGGGTTTTAATTAAAGGGAGTGAGGCTGTTGTTATCGATTATAAGTTTGGTCGAAAAGAACAAACCAAATATGTTCGGCAACTTCAAGAATATATTAGATTATTGAAACAAATGGGATACAGGAAAATACAAGGATATCTATGGTATGTTGAGTTGGAACGTGTAATATCTGTTTCTCTTGATTAATAAACAGGTATAAATATCCATAGAAGTAGATTTGGTATTTGAATAGGATTGACCCCTATTTCCTGTCTTTGGTGTTTATTTATAAAAAAGAAAAAGGAACCTCATCGAGGTCCTTTTTCTTTTTTATGGTTCTAAGTTCAAAATCTAGTCTTCGTAAGAAGCTTCCACGAACCGGATATTCCGATAAATAATAGGCGCATTTAAAGTGCCGATTGCTTCCGGATCCCAACGGATCGAGTTATTTCCAGCACCTGCATCGCTGTGTGCACCAAAGACAACGCTAAATGCGTAGCTTGCATCAAAGTGTACACAGGTCCATATGTCAGAAGGTTCATATGTATAACGTAAATCAGGATTCTGTTGAGTTTTATCGTAAGTTACAGCTTCTTCTCCTTCTGCAAGACGGAATGACCATGTATCATCGACAGCTCTCAAAAAGATTTGTTGTTGGAACGAAGTCTCACTCTTATAATAGAAATAAATTTGATTCATGTCTACAGTGATGTCCTCGCTATGGGATTTGGGGGCGTAGTACGGGTCGCTAGCAGCACTACATACAAATTGAACAGTCGGGAACATTTCATCCGTAGTTAAATTTGTTACACTACAAGTATTTCCTGAACCACTATCGAATAATGGCCAATAACCCATTTCAATTTGCATTTCTTCATTGAAATTCCGTTCACGGACAGTAAAGTTTCGGATCGAAATATTGGTTCCTTCAGGAATGTTTTCACCCAATGCCATGTGGATTGTGTAACCGTTACCCAATACTTTGGCTGCATCGAAATAGAGCGGACTGATATCAATGGTAATAGTTTTCCAATCGCTTGTTGCGTCAAGTTCGTATCCTCTGATCTGAAGATCTTTATTATTCAAATCGAGACTAAATACGGGTCGACCAAGATCAATATCCGATTTATAATCGAATTCCATAATCATGCCGTATGAAACCGGATATCGATTTGTAAGAACGGCAGGATTTGAACCTGTAGTTTGAATCTGGTATTCTCCTTCAGTTCCTTCAGTAACAGTTACGTCAGAATATTCATTGATATTCATAATTCCACCTGCAGGATAATTCCAACAGATTACTTTATATTCAACTTCACCCTTAAATTCGTTATAAACTTTGATGTAGGAAGTGTCGGCGGTAAGATCCATTGTTGCTGTAGGAGTCGATGGACTTACCATTGAAGAAACAGGGGAAAGATCAAATTCAAGGTTTACATTACTGAGATCTACTTCGTTATCTTCAAAGCATATATCAATCAATTTGCTTGCTTGATTGATACTAACAATACCCTCAACTCCATTGGCTGTCGCTTTTAATCCGTTTAACGCTTGGTCTTCTTGTGCGATAATTTTATAGCAGACAATGTTATCTCCTGTTGCGATATTTACTCCTGTTTCGTCTGTCAGATCCATGAGTACAGGGTTTGTTACGTATGGCGAGTACAAATATGCTCCATTTACAAGATCAAAAGAAACTGGAACTGCAGATAAATCGGTTACAGTTTTGCTTAATGAAATAGTGACAAGTTTATTAGCTTGATCAATATCTACAAGTGCGATGGCTGTAGAGTCTATTTCTGTTAAATCAACTTGTACTCCCAATAAAGGATTGGGTGACCCGCTGCCTTCGTTCTCGTCTTTACATGAACCTAATGAGAAGCCCATGGCCAAGACGACTAAAAACATTAAACAGAATTGTAGGTACTTTTTCATAGACAAGGTTTTTAATTTAGTATAATAAATTATTTATTGGTTTCAATCCAGAACCAAAGTTAT
>OHBJ01003681.1_pt1 | contig 10047 bp, 7 predicted proteins | sample 1577241 | NCBI WGS metagenome assembly OHBJ01 (sample SAMEA3541594, study PRJEB24748) | human gut metagenome | biome: human gut; feature: human-associated habitat; material: faeces | place: China | collected 2012
ACAACATTTCCGGGCAGGAAACATTTGAGAGAGAATGCTCTCCTCTGCTTCAGATCCGAGATGCTTATCCGAAAATGATTATTGCCAGAACCAAACATCCAAAATATAGTTATGAAGGAATCGAAATCCATGATATAGCCGATTGGTTGCTACAAGAATAAGCAGGGCGAAATATCTCCGTCATTCTCTTTTGAAATGATGGAGATATTTTTATTATGGCGGAGATTACAGAAAATTGTATCAGGCTGCAAAAATCCTTCCGGAACTTTTAAATCAGATGACAAATAGCACCACGGATGACGCTATTCTTGACGCTGATGGCGCTAATCATGGCGCTGATAATATGGAAGGCAGCTTCGTTATCTATCCCTATCAAGAATATAAATCATGCGAAATGCAGATTATATCTAAGACACGATAGATGCGATAGGAGGAGCGAACAATGGATCAGAAAATGTTTTGTTATCAATGTCAGGAAACGGCCGGATGCAAGGGCTGTACGGTGGTCGGTGTCTGCGGTAAGCAGCCGGATGTGGCGGCAATGCAGGATTTGCTTGTGTGGGTGACGAAGGGTATCAGCGCGGTGACGACACGGCTTCGCGAGGAGGGACGTGCGGTGGCAGATGAGGTCAATCATCTGGTTACCGAAAATCTGTTTACGACGATCACGAATGCCAATTTTGATAAGGCGGCGATTGAAAAAAGAATTGAAAAGACGCTGGAAATGAAGACGGCACTGTGGGAGCAGTTGGAACGTCGGGACAATCTGCCGGAGGCGGCTGGCTGGACAGGTGAGCCGTCTGAATTTATAAAAAAAGCGTCGGAAGCGGGCGTTCTGATCGGGCAGAACGAGGATATTATTTCCCTTCGCAGCTTGATTACGTATGGCTTGAAAGGTTTGTCTGCCTATACCCGGCATGCGAACGTCCTGCTGCAGGAGGACCGGGAGGCGGATGCATTTTTACAGCGGGCGCTTGCGGCGACGCTGGATGACGGTCTGAGTGTGGATGATTTGATTCACCTGACGCTGGAAACCGGCGAATATGGTGTCCGGGGAATGGCGCTTTTGGATCGAGCAAACACCGAGACTTATGGAAATCCGGAGATTACTACGGTTGATATCGGTGTCGGAAGTAATCCGGGCATTCTTGTTTCAGGACATGATCTGCGCGATATGGAAATGCTTCTGGAGCAAACGCAGGGAACCGGCGTCGATGTATATACACACTCAGAGATGCTTCCGGCGCAGTATTATCCGGCATTTAAGAAATATCCGAATTTTAAGGGTAATTACGGCAATGCATGGTGGCGTCAGAAGGAGGAATTTGAGACGTTCAACGGACCGATCCTGATGACGACGAACTGCATCGTGCCGCCGAAGGATAGCTACAAGGATCGTCTCTACACAACCGGTGCGGCGGGATATCCGGGCTGCACGTATATCAACGGTGGAATCGGAGGAAAGAAGGATTTTTCAGTGATCATCCAGCATGCGAAGCGCTGTGAGCCGCCGACCGGGATTGAGCAGGGGCAGATTGTCGGAGGCTTCGCCCATGCACAGGTGCTGGCGCTGGCAGATAAGGTAGTGGATGCGGTCAAATCGGGAAAAATCCGAAAGTTTGTCGTCATGGCGGGGGGTGATGGGCGTGCTAAGAGCCGCATTTACTACACCGATTTTGCAAAGGCGCTGCCGGAGGACACGGTAATTCTGACGGCTGGCTGTGCGAAATACCGCTACAATAAGCTGAATCTGGGCGATATTGAAGGAATTCCGCGTGTCCTGGATGCGGGGCAGTGCAATGATTCATATTCCCTGGCGGTCATTGCGATGAAGCTGCAGGAGATTTTTGGGCTGGATGACATCAACGACCTGCCGATTATTTACAACATTGCATGGTATGAGCAGAAGGCGGTCATTGTTCTTCTGGCGCTTCTCTCACTCGGTATCAAGAATATCCATCTTGGACCGACGCTTCCAGCATTTTTAAGTCCGAACGTGGTAAATGTATTGGTGGAAAAGTTTGGAATCGCGGGGATTGACAGCGTGGAGAGCGATGTGGAATTATTTTTCGGGGAGAAGTGATAAATACAGGACGGAACTGGATAAGAGGGAATCGAACAAAGCCGGGATTTGGATCTGAAATCTGGAGATAGATTTGCAAAAAATCTGTGTTGGTTTTACAAAAAGCGGTCGGAACGATCTTGAAAATAGGAATTAATGAAATAGGGGGCGGTTCTCTGGCAAATGCAGGGAACCGTCTTTTTTCGTCTATAGAAATATTGATATGGAAAATGAAAGTGTGATATGATGGGAAAGATGAATGAGTTCTAAAATATAAAAGAAATTGATACGGCAGATCAATTGATAGAAGATACGGGAGGAAAACAACCATGTCACTGGAAAAAGCAGAAAATTACTTAAAGGAAGCCGGATTTTTGGATCATGTTATTGAGTTAAAAGAGTCCACAGCGACGGTTGCGCTGGCAGCGGAGGCATTAGGCGTGGAGCCGGGGATGATTGCGAAAACGATGTCTTTTTTGCAGGGAGAACAGCCGGTATTGATTTTGACAGAAGGTACTGCGAAAGTGGATAACCGGAAATATAAAGATACGTTTCACGTGAAAGCAAAGATGATCCCGTTTGAGCAGGTGGAGGAGGTTACCGGTCATGCGCCGGGTGGGGTCTGCCCGTTTGGTATCAAGGATGGAATTGAAGTGTATCTGGATGAGAGCCTGAAGCGTTTTGAGACGGTTTATCCGGCAGCAGGAGACGACCACAGTGCGGTACGTCTCACGATCCCGGAGTTGGAAGAAGTGTCCGGAGCGAAAGGCTGGGTGGATGTCTGCAGGGAGCCGGAGGATCAGCAGCACGAGTAGGTGTGGGAGATTTTAGGAGAATTCATATGAGAGATGTGAAAGCAACGGGGAGAAGCAGGGGAGAAAATGAAAACGGCGGAATCAGGGTGGGCTCCAGATTGGGAAAGAAAGGTCGCCTGTGCCGGAAAATGTTCGTCCGTCTGCTTTGCCTGACAGCAGCCATGGTGGTTCTTGGATCTTTTACTGCCTTTGCCAGAGCGGGAGGTGCTTCCGGCGGCGGAGGCGGCGGAGGTGGCGGAGGTGGTTCTTCCCATCATCATACAAGCAGCAGCCGGGGACAAGGCGGACGGGCGGGTGCGTTTCAGGCGCTTTTGCTTACGGGAACCTTTGTGATTCTGGGAAGTGCCGGAACTATTACATACCTGCACCGGGCAAAAAAGAAACAGGCGGCAGCCCGTGAAAAATTGAAAGAATTTTCCATCGGAGAAGATCATTGGGATCGGAGTGAGATACAGGAGCGGGTGCGGGAATCATATTACCGGATTCAGGAATGCTGGCGGGATCGTGATCTGGAAAAAGGGCATCCTTACCTGAGCCAGAAGATGCAGCAGGAGTTTCAGACGAAATTTGAGTGGAGCAGGATGCGCCATGAGGTGTTTGTCATGGAAGGGATCCAGCTTCTGGATGCGATTTTGGTGGAAGCGGAGAATGAGGACGGCGACGACCGCGACTATATCTGGTATTTGATCCATGGAAAGATGATCGACTATGTGTATCACGAAGAAACCGGAGAACTTTTGAAGGGTTCCCGGAAAATGGAAGATTTCTTCGAATATTGGAAGTTTGTTCTGGAAGATGGAAACTGGGTGCTGGATGAGATCTGCCAGAAGGAAGAAGTGGATAATGGGCGGAAGTTGTGCTGAGAGGTGCTTTGAGTGCTCGAACACGGCAGCTGCAGATGCTGTCCGGTAGATATGCTTGAAGAGGAAAAGTATAGAACCTAAAAGTGAATGGAGCAAGGAAAGCGGAGCAGCAGGAAGAGTGAGGAGACTTTAGCTGCGGCGCAGAAATGCCAGAATTGCGCGCAGATAAGGCGCCGGTGTCCGGAATATGGAAGTATGCCGCCCCCCGGTCATTAAAAGAAGCCGACTGGTTGGAATCTGCCTTGCTAACCAGCGGGAGTGTGAGGGCTTAATGAGATCCCGGGTTCCGGCGATCAGCAGCACAGGAACGGAGATGGTTTGCAATTTCCGGGCACTTAAACGGGGCGAGTGAAGTAAAAGAGAAGTCAGATTTCGACGGCGGAGGACGCGGTGCGTCAGCCGGGTAAGAAAGTCAGGCTTCTTTTTTTGTTCTGCCGGAATCCGGGGGAAAATTGACCCGAAATGGCATTGCCTTTCTTTGTCGGCACAAACTGCGGATGTGGCGGAAACAGAGAGATTCTTCTGAAATGGCAGGGAAACTTTCGGGGTGGACAGTGCAGAGACCGCAGAGGACCCGGAGGATGCAGAGGCAGAAGAAAAGCTGCTTTTTAAAACAGGCAGCAGGAGATTCCCCAGGAGATTTAAAATGCTGTGCAGCATTTGGGCGGCAAGGTGCAGCGGCGTGAGCAGCCCGTCCGGTGAGGCGTTGGCGCTGATACAGATGAGCGTTTTCAGCCGCTCCGGGTATTTGCATGCGATCTCCAGCCCGATATTGGCACCATCGCTGAATCCCAGCAGGTGGACGGAGGAAAGATGTAAGTGGTTAAGCAGGGCGATAACGTCGTCTGCCATATCCTCTGTAGAGAACCCGTGGAGCGCTGTGTGGACAGACAGCCGGGAACGCCCATGTCCCCGGCTGTCCATCAGAATCACCTGAAAATCGGGCAGAAACGTGCGCAGAAATGGGTAAAAGACGGCAAGGGACTGGCTGTTTCCATGCAGGATAAGGAGCGGTGTGCCGCTGCCGTACTGTTCATAGTAGATTTCTGCGCCGGAGGTGGTGAGATAGCCAGAATGTTTCATCGTAAGAGCGCCTCTTTTCTGGTAAAAAAATGAAATTTATCAGGCTGCATCCAGCATGATAAAAGCTGAGTTTAGTCTGCCTTTTTATCTGCATCTGTCTGCTTTCTTGTGTCGGGCTGCTTCGTGCTGGAAGAAGCAGCCCAACTTACCTGGCGAGATGGTTTACTCTGATGTGTCAGGGAAGTCCTCTTGTTTCTCAGTCGCTGAGCCCATCCTTTTACCAGATCCTCCGCTGCCTCGCGGATCTGATGCGGATTCTGAATCGTCACAAGGGCATAAAACATGTCTGGTGTTGGAATCTTCGGCAGGTAAATATAATAAGAAGGAACCCATTCGGTCGGGCTGTATTTTTCCTTGGCACGGTAGAGGTCGCGGAATCCATAACAGTCGTTCAGGTGGTTGTAAGCGAAGCAGAGCAGCTTTTCGACCGGATTAGAGCTGTCATTTTCCAAGCCAGCGAGCGGGGCAACACCGAGGCTGCCATACTCAATGCCCTCGTCTTTGAAAACCTGAAATGCGTCGTAAAGAATCGTCTCCATCACGCCGCTCGGTGCGCCGGTTCCGTGGCGGGTGACGTCCGCCATGTAGCCTCTTTTGCCGAGAAATGGGACAAACACGATGAATGCCACGATTTTTCCGTCGGCGTCGGTGGCGTAGAAATATCGCTTGTCCATCGGATTTTCCAGCCCGACAGTTCCCATAACGAAAGTCAGCATCGAACTCTTTTTCTGTTGCAGCCATTCGTTCGTGATGCGGTTCAGATCTGCCTCAATCTGTGCATCCCGCTGCTTCAGCGGGCAGTATTCATGGACGACGACCCCGGCTTTCCGGGCGTGGTTGATGTTCATCCGCATCTTGGCGCCTTTTTTGCCAGAGATTTCATAGTCCGCAAGGTGGAAACGGGCTTCCTCCCCGTTTTTGACCCATCCAAAGCCCTGCTTCTTATATTCTTCCAGAAAATGGTCAGTGACGCTGATAAAAAACAGGTTGTGAGCGCTGCGCTGGCAAAATTCTTTAAATTCTGCCAGGAGAACCGGAAAATCGCTGTCCGCGCAGATGGGATCGCCGTTGATAACGATGGTGCTGCCAACGACTCCGTAGGGGATGACGCCGTCCACCTTCTGACCGAAATATAGGAGCTTGTCATCCTCCAGCGTCAGGTAGGCGCTGGGATTCTGGCTGTACAGGTTGACGAGGGTGCGGGCATGCATCAAATCCGAAGCATGGCTGACTGGACGAAGCAGCCATGGGCGGACCGCATACAGAATGGAGGCGAGGATGCAGCCCCAGCTGAACCAGAATGTAACCAGTTCGACTACATGTGTTTCACGTGAAACATTGCCCGGATTTCCCATGCCGAAAATCATGGCAGTTCCCTGAATGAGACTATCCATCAGCGAATCAAGAGAGGTTTCTCCCAGCGGTTTTACCGAAAAATGATAGCTGATACCGGCATTGACGATGATGCCTGCCAGTGCCAGCAGTAGAAACAGGAGAGAGCGTCCGAGGCTGCGCCGGTCAGACGGGCAGCAGAAGTCCTTCCGAAAACACAGGAGAAGCAGAAATAATACGGCTTCTGCCAGGTGAAACGGAAGATACGAAGGCGAAGAAAGTGCTGTCAGCCCGCGTAAAAAGCTTAAAAACAGCAGGAGAACAGCAATGTTCCAGGCGGCGCGCTTCCGTTTCCAAAGCTGGAAGGTCAGGATGAAGAGCACGACAGAAAAGGCACGCTGTACCATGTGCCCCATTTCCAGAAGGATACCGACGCGGTTTGCCAGTCCCAGCCCTGGCAGGAAGCTGAGAATAAAAAGTACAAGGGAAAGAACGCCAAGTGCGCCGATCAAGGTGTTTTCCAGTTGGATTCGTGAGTTCTGTTTCATATTATAATGTCCTCCGTGTCAGTCTTGTACAGATATAATCTGTAAGGTGCTATGAAACGGGCATAAGCGCACAGGCGGCTTATGCTTGCCCTTGTTATAGTACGGAAAAACAGGGATGTCAAGATAAGATTTTGCATGGAAATAGGAGTGGAGAAATTCCGTTACTGTTTACGGGTAGGCACTTTTGGAACCGAAGGTGCCGTAAGAAAACATGGTGGCAGCAGGAATTCTTTGTGATAGAGGCAAAGGCACAGGGGGATTATGCAGACAGAAAAGGAACGGTTCAAAATGGAGAAAAGAAGCAGTTTGTTGGATGATTGACAAGCGAGGAACGCAGTTTCTATGGAAATCAAAGTAATAAAATGTAAAATTTTTGAAAAATACACAAATATATCAAAAGTGAATAGTTAAAACAGTTGAAATCCACCAGAATGCGTGCTATAATCTGGGTATAGGGTGGTTAAAAAATTAACAGGAGGTAGTATCAATATGGCTAGATTTACATTACCGAGGGATCTCTATCATGGAGAAGGATCTTTAGCGGAACTGAAAAATCTGAAAGGCAAAAAGGCAGTCGTTGTCGTTGGCGGTGGTTCCATGAAACGCTTCGGTTTCCTTCAGAAAGTAGAAGATTATCTGAAAGAAGCTGGCATGGAAGTGGCTCTGTTTGAGGGAGTAGAGCCAGATCCGAGCGTTGAGACCGTTATGAAGGGCGCAAAGCTTATGCAGGAATTTGGTCCGGACTGGATCGTAGCGATCGGCGGTGGTTCTCCAATTGATGCAGCGAAAGCGATGTGGGCATTCTACGAGTATCCAGATACCAAGTTTGAGGATCTGATCACTCCGTTCAATTTCCCGACACTGCGTACAAAAGCAAAATTCTGCGCGATTCCGTCTACTTCTGGTACAGCAACTGAGGTTACGGCATTCAGCGTTATTACCGATTATCATAAGGGTATCAAATATCCGTTAGCAGATTTCAATATCACACCAGATGTAGCGATCGTGGATCCGGAGCTGGCTGAGACCATGCCGCAGAAGCTGACCGCAAACACCGGTATGGATGCGATGACCCATGCGATCGAGGCGTATGTATCCACACTTCATTGTGATTACACCGACCCGCTGGCACTTCACGCAATCAAGATGATTCATACCTATCTGGTTAAATCTTACAATGGCGACAAAGAAGCGAGAGCACGTATGCACAACGCACAATGCCTGGCAGGTATGGCATTCTCCAATGCACTGCTTGGTATCGTCCATTCCATGGCACACAAGACAGGTGCAGCTTACTCCGGCGGACATATCGTTCACGGTGCAGCGAATGCGATGTATCTTCCGAAGGTTATTAAATTTAACTCCAAGGAACCGGAGGCAGCTTCCCGTTATGCAGATATCGCGAAGTTCATCGGTTTACAGGGAGACAGCGACGAGGCTCTGGTTGACGCTCTGATCGCTGAGATCAAAGAGATGAACAAGCAGTTAAATATCGCTCCGAGCATTAAGCTCTATGAGGGCGGAATCATTGACGAGAAAGAATTCAATGATAAACTGGCAACCGTAGCAGAGCTGGCAGTTGGCGATGCATGTACCGGTTCCAACCCGCGTTCGATCAATCCGGAGCAGATGGCGAAACTTCTGACCTGCTGCTTCTATGATACAGAGGTTGATTTCTAATTTAAGAAGCTTCTGAATTTAGAATGCAAAATTAGAATGTAAAACATCGTGTTTCGATGTTGGAAGCGGTTCTGAAAAGAATCAAATATGTAAAATAAAAAGCCATCCGGCTAAAAACTGGATGGCTTTTATCGTTGTTTTTTTTGTTATCTGATGTTTTGCATTTTTGGTGATTGGCGCGTTTGTGTCCTATGCGTTTTCTGCGTGGCTGTTTTTCTCACCGTTTTCTCCGTCTGCCATTGCGTCATGCTGTCCGGTCAGCTGCGCCAGAAGTGCTTTCGCTTCCTCCGTACAGCGGAGAATCTGTGCCTGGTCCGGCAGCTCGATGTCGTGGATCAGGACATTCCGCAGCTTGCGGAGCTGGACAATCTGGTTGATCATTTCTTTGTCAAAGAGATCCATCCGCTTGAGTGTATTGATATTGAAGGCACCGCGGGAACGCGTCGAGGTGCGCCGTGCAGTCTTGTTGAGCAGGCGCTCTAATGGCACCCACTCCTCGAGAAACTGGTTGACTGCCTGCAGGGTTTCCGGTGAGGCGGTCTCCGGTTCCGTCCGCAGCTCCTGATAGCACTGGTAGCGCTTTTCATTGCCGGAGATAATCTGATCGATGATCTGCTGGGAAATGGTGCGCCGATCCTTTTCAAATTTGACAGACCGCAGAATCGGGGTAATATCTTTGAGACCGGTGAGCTGTAAACGCTGCAAAAGCCGGTAGAGCAGGGCAATATTTCCCATTCGAAGCTCGATGTCCTCGGTTTTGAGATGGCTGCTCAGGAAATTATAGAGATAGGACGCCAGCTCGTACTGGCTTCCAAACGCGGCATTGCGGCTGCGGAGCCGCTCATTTCCGGCTGCCTGTAGGCGTTCCAGCGCGATCTCGCCGGCAAGGACCAGACCATTTAACTCATCTAAGATCGACAGCTCTTCCTCGGATAAAGTTCCCTGCATTGGCTTGTAAATCAGATCATGCTCAACCTCGGACCAGGCGTGCATGATCAGGGATGCCACCTGGATCTCGATGCGCGCCGATCCGTATTTTTTCTGTGATTCATTCAAAATTTCATCGCGCATCCGCGCGCGGTAATGGTTCGCCCAATAGCCGGAAAACCGTTTGTGGTAAGTCGGGGGTTTCGACTGTTCCGGGAACTGTTTAAATTCCAGGATGTTGAAAAGCTCCGAGATGATCGCATCTACCTTGCCGCGATCACCGGGGAAATACAGGGAGACGCGTACACCGGACAGATCGGCAATGTCGTCGTAGATTTCCTCGAGTGTCTGGTATGGTTCTTCACGTCTGGAATTGCGCCGCTGCACTTTTGTGCGGAGTCTGGCGGGATTCTTGGCGCGAGAGGTCACGATCGCCCGGATACCGGCATTTTGCAGGGCGAGCTGGAGTTTCTCTGCCGCGAGCCGCCCGGCTGCGTCGTAGAACGTCCATTTCATCTTGTATGTATCGATAAATTGTTGTATTAAATCCATAAGCAGCTCCTCCCAAGGTGCATAATAAAGCTTAGAAGAAAGCATTCTGATAAAAGAAATGCTTCTTCGTTCTATCATGAAGTATAGCAAAGATGGAGGCACTCTGCCAGTGGTTCTATGTAAAAAATATGTTACTGTACACGCATACGTGTCCAGTAACGGAATTTGCCGTGGCTTCGCATTTA
>OHBJ01003683.1_pt1 | contig 10045 bp, 6 predicted proteins | sample 1577241 | NCBI WGS metagenome assembly OHBJ01 (sample SAMEA3541594, study PRJEB24748) | human gut metagenome | biome: human gut; feature: human-associated habitat; material: faeces | place: China | collected 2012
TGGCGGGTGTTCCGATGCAGGCTGATGAATGTAAACCGCTGCAACCTCTTTCCACCTATTTTATATTAGGAGGTGTGGATACAGATTCGCCCATGATAATTGATGCCATGCACCATAATAAACAAGGGCAGAATTGTCATTGCATTGCAGTTCGTGAGAAACTTTTGGCAATGAAAGAGACACTTGGCATCCCCGAATTTGGAGGTCCTTGGTTTTGCACCACTCTTCGTCCGGGCGAAGTAACGGTTAATATGACCCGTACTGCAGGAAATGCCATCGATAATAGAAATTTTACCGCAGCAGAATGTCGCTTACGGGAAGACGTATTTAAAATAGCACGAATCTTTAAAGAGAACTTTGAAGAGTTTAAAAACAGTTATGTGACGACCGTCGCCGTACATGCCGGTATTCGTGAGACACGTCGTATCAAAGGTGTACATACCATTACAGCAGAAGAATATGTGAATGCTTATAAATATCTTGATAGCATATCACGCGGTGCACATCCTATAGATATCCATGTGGCAGCAGGTGCGGAACAGAGCGTGACTTTCCTTAAAAAAGCGGCGTATGTACCTTATCGCGCTCTTATAGCTGAAGATTTCCCGAATCTGCTCGTAGCAGGACGCTGTATTAGTGCTGATAAGACTTCCTTTGCGTCACTTCGCGTTCAGGCAAGTTGTATGGGGGTAGGACAAGCCGCAGGAGTAGCAGCCGCACAATGTATAAAGGCAGGTGTGACCGTAGAAAAGGCTGATATTCACAATCTCATAGAGGAATTGAAGAAACTAGGAGCAATTATATAAAGAAGAACCAGAATATGGAACAGTTAGATTATATTATTATTTTACTCTACTTTCTCGGACTGATTGCCGTGAGTGTTGTGATGTCCCGGAAAATTAAAAACTCCGAGGATATGTTTATTGCCGGGCGAAATTCTTCGTGGTGGCTGTCGGGAGTCTCTTCCTACATGACTATCTTCTCGGCAAGTACCTTTGTCGTTTGGGGAGGCGTTGCTTATAAATCGGGACTTGTTGCGGTAGTTGTTGCACTTTGTCTTGGCATAGCATCGTTTATTGTCGGTAAATGGATCTCGGGCAAATGGCGGGAGCTACGTATCAAATCGCCGGGAGAGTTCCTTACCATCCGGTTCGGACACCGCACGGTAAGTTTTTATACGATTTCAGGAATTATAGCCCGTGCGGTGCATACGGCAGTGTCTCTGTATGCGGTAGCGGTTGTGATGTGTGCATTAATCAAAGTCGATGGTGGCAGTATTTTTGCAAGTACAGGTATGATGGGCGATTCACCGATGGGTTACCTAAGTATTTGGTGGGCGCTTCTTATTCTTGGTGCCATCGCTCTTGGATACACCATTGCCGGAGGATTTCTTGCGGTACTAATGACTGATGTAATTCAGTTCGGAGTACTTCTGGCCGTGGTTGTATTTATGATACCTCTTTCATTTAACGCGGTAGGAGGCGTAAGTGCATTTATCGATAAGGCCAGTGAGATACCGGGATTCTTCTCGGGCACATCTCCGACCTATACATGGGGGTGGCTTTTACTGTGGATATTTCTCAATGTGTCTATGATTGGCGGTGACTGGCCGTTTGTACAGCGATACATAAGCGTACCTACTACAAGAGACGCGAAAAAGAGTACTTATTTAATCGGAATTCTTTATCTCGTCACTCCTCTTATCTGGTATCTTCCTACCATGATTTATCGTGTGATGGAACCCGGACTTGCGCTTGATTTGGATGCAACCACAATGACTTTCAACGGCGAACACGCTTATGTGAATATGAGTAAACTCGTGCTTATGAAAGGAATGGTCGGCATGATGTTGGCAGCGATGCTATCGGCTACATTGAGTAATGTTTCGGGCATTTTGAATGTATATGCCAATGTATATACTTATGATATTTGGGGACACAAAGAGAAAAACCGTCAGGCAGATGAGAAAAAGCGTATCAAGGTAGGACGTCTCTTCACATTTGTCTTTGGACTTGTGATTATCGCTTTGTCAATGCTCATCCCGTTTGCCGGAGGTGCCGAAAAGGTGGTAGTAACCCTTCTTACTGGCATTCGAACAAAGATTCGTCACACAACTTTCCGGGAATTTTGAACAGTATTCTCGAAGCGGCTGACAGGCAACCAACTTATTTCTGCAATGATTCTTACCTGGCTCGTTGGTATTATGGCTCGCGTCATAATTCCCGCCTCCGTTATTAGTCCAAGCCTTATAGAGTCAGTTGCCGGTTGTGTACTTCCTGTACTTATCCTTGCAATTATGGAAGTTTGGTCGGCACGTAAAAAGTATGAAGACAATGGTTATCAAGCCATTTGTGAATATACTGATCCTGAAGCCGATCGCGAACCGACATTAAAGGAGAAAAAAGCGGTATTAATCTATTCGCATTTGGCTGTTAACTGCTTCTGTATTACCATTGGTGTCGTTGCGCTCTTACTGATAGGTCTACTTATTGCCGGCGATCCGAAGACCCTTGCGGTCAAAGGAATTGTGATAGGAAGTATCATACTGATGATTGCCATGATACTTGCTTATGTGATATACAGAATTATATATGCAAGACGTCTGAAAATGTCTAGCTAGTCAATTATTAATAACCCTAAATACTAATCAAATGAATCTAAAGATGTTATTGTTTGCAAGTGTGTCGCTTGTGCTTTTTGCATCTTGTCATAACTCGGATGATCCGTATATGACACTCGCGACAAAGACACTTGATGTAGAAGCAGAAGGTGGGCTTTTCACTGTTGACCTTTCATCTAATGTCTATTACAGAGTCAATAACGACTGTCAGACTGATGGAAGCGATAGCCATTGGGCAGTTGTTGATTCGCATGAGACACAAGGTGAGATTACTAAGTTTACAATCAAAGTCTCTGAAAATTCGTCGACTAGTTCACGTGTCGGTGCCATTCGTTTCATTGGCGATGATGTAACTCCTCTAAAGCTGGTTATTACCCAAAAAATGATTGTTCCGAAAGGTATCAGTCCTACCACAGAATCGATTGACGCAACTATAACAGAATCTTCATTCAAAGTCTTTGGCGATAAGGAGTGGAAGGCTGTGTGTACAGATGCGGATGTGACCGTTTCTCCTGCAAATGGGGTAGGCGAATGTGATATTAAACTTACTTTCCCGGAGAACAAGACATTTGCCAAAAGGACAATTAAAGTAACGGTAACCATCCAGAATGATACAGACTATACCTATACTCTTGTACAAGATGCTTTTTCGGGCATTTTGGCTGATTGGGACTTGAATAGTTTAACTGCCAACACAAGTGGAACATTTGCTGATGATGAGGCACAGTCTGTATTCCCGGGAACCAATGGCAAGTATCTTGCTCCGAGTGCCGGAAGTGGTAAGATTGAGTATTGGGCATGTGACCGGACAGGTTATGTAGCGCAGACTGCCGTATGCAGCCGTGCCGTAGGTGGTAATGGTGACCCGTATGTATCAGGAGCTATTCCGGGTGATTATTGGTATGTCTATGGGGATATGAAAGGTACGACCATTCCTGCCGGTACCAAGATACACTTCTATTTTGTGACCAAATTAGGAACGATGTGTTCCAACTACTGGATGATTGAGTTCAAGGATGGAGAAGAATGGAAACCGGCTCTTCCGACTTCGACTCTTCAGGAAAGTGCGACAGAGACTTTGTCGGGTGCGCCTATCAATTATTCGGCAACTATTACTTACAACTTTGCGGGAATGTTGCTCGATAACAAAAATAATGGCGCATATATCCCTGCCGAAGGAATATTTACCACGACTAAGGATATGGATGAGATTGTGTTACGGTTTGGACAGGCAGGCCGTTTATGTCTTAGTGGTGCCAAATATTCTGGCAAGTATATCGACTGCACACACGCAAGTGGCCAAACACGTTTTTCAGCGCAACATCCGAGTAACCCTGAAACAGGTGAGGCAATCAGAGAATATAACGAACATGTATTGCTTGAAATCGTAGAATAAATAGTATGAAAAAAAGTATATTAAGCCTGTTATTGGCATGTTTCCTGCAAATCAATCTGGCTTTTGCACAGAATGTAATGAAGGGTGTCGTTAGCGATGCCAATGGTCCTCTTGTCGGAGTGGTGATCCACGATAAAGACAATGCAAAAGGTACTACCTCCGATATGTCGGGAAAGTATGCGCTCAATGGCGCTGAATCAGGCCATACAATAGAATTCCGTTATCTTGGTTATGTGACCGAGACTGTGGTATGGGATGGTAAAAGTGTAGTAAATATAAAACTTAAAGAGGATGCTGTACAACTTGAAGAGACGGTTGTTATCGGCTATGGATCTGTAAAGAAGAAAGATCTTACAGGTGCGGTCGGTGTAATCAACAGTTCGCTTATCGAGAAACAGAGTACGTCTCAACTTTCACAATCTTTGCAAGGACTGATTCCGGGACTGACGGTTACCCGTTCGAGCAGTATGCCGGGAGCGAGTGCTACGGTTCAGGTGCGTGGTGTGACAACAATGTCTGATTCGAGTCCGCTTATCCTTGTCGATGGTATGATGGTCAGTAGCCTCGACAATATAGCAAGCGAAGACGTACAGCAGATTACTGTACTTAAAGATGCTGCTTCTGCATCTATTTATGGTGCCCGTGCTGCTGCCGGTGTTATCTTGATAACGACTAAGGAGGCAACCGAGGGACAGCTTTCGATCGGTTATAACGGAGAGATTTCGTTGTCTTCTCCTACCGAATTTCCGAAATTCCTGACAGACCCTTATCACTACATGACAATGTACAATGAATGGTCGTGGAACGATGCCGGTAATCCTGCGGGAGGCGAGTTTGCCAACTATTCACAGGACTACATCGACAACTATGCTACCAACAACAGATATGATCCCATTCAATATCCTATCTATGATTGGAAAGACGCTATTCTTTCGAATACCGCTATGCGCCATAAGCATAACTTGACCATGACGTATGGCAACAAGGTAATCAAGAGCCACACTTCCGCTACCTACGAAAATGCCGACGCTATCTATAAAGGTTCAAACCACGAAAGAATCTCTATCCGTTCGCGTAATAATCTCAAGATTAGTGATAAGCTCTCCGGTTCTATCGATTTCTCGGTACGTTATGCCACGAAAAATGACCCGACTTCCGGTAGTCCGATTCGTGCAGCTTATATGTATCCTTCCATTTATTTGGGACTTTATCCGGATGGCCGTGTAGGTCCTGGTAAAGACGGCAGTCTTAGCAATACGCTTGCCGCCTTATTGGAAGGCGGAGAGAAGAAGACCGTATCCAACACAATGACCGGTAAATTTTCGTTGAGCTATAAGCCCATAAAAGATTTGACCCTTACTGCCAACCTGACTCCTACCGTCGGAACTGTTTCGATCAAGGAGATGAAGAAAGCCATACCTGTTTACGATGCATACGAAACCGATGTTATGCTGGGATATGTTTCAGGATATACTTCCAATTCGCTAAGTGAAGAACGTCGTAACATCAAATCATTGGAGAAACAATTCATCGCTACATACGACAAGACCTTCAGCAAGGTACATAACTTCAATGCCATGGTCGGTTATGAAGATTATAGTTATACGTATGAAACGATGTCGGGGTCGACAAACGATATGTCTTTGTCTTCTTTCCCTTATCTTGATTTGGCGAACAAGAATGCTCTTGCCGTAGCCGGCAATTCTTATCAGAATGCATACCGTTCATTTTTTGGCCGTGTCATGTATAATTACGACAGCCGTTACTACCTCCAGCTCAATGCTCGTGAAGACGGATCTTCACGTTTTCACAAGGATCACCGTTGGGGATTCTTCCCGTCCGCATCGGTGGGTTGGGTCATCTCTAATGAGAAATTCATGCAAAACATAACCCCGATAAACTATCTGAAGTTCCGTGCCTCTATCGGTACTCTCGGTAACGAGCGGATTGGAAATTATCCTTATCAGACATACATTTCGTTCAATAATGCCATTATGTATGACAGTGCAGGTTCTACGCCCCAATCTTCGATGTCTGCCGCTCAACAGGATTATGCGTATGAGAATATCCATTGGGAGAAAACACAAAGTTGGGATATAGGTGTGGATGCCGCTTTCTTTAACAATCGTCTTGACTTTAGCGCAGACTATTATTATAAGAAGACAACAGATATGCTCTTGTCAGTGGCAATCCCCTCGTTTACAGGCTATTCGGCACCTGACAGGAATGTAGGTAAAATGCATACCCGCGGTTGGGAAGTGAAACTCGGCTGGTCTGACCGTATCGGAGATGTAAATTATGCGGTAAGTTTTAATATCTCTGATTACAAGTCTATAATAGATAATCTTAATGGCAAGCAGCAGTTTAACAGCGATGGTACCATTATTACCGAAGGCGCAGAATATAACTCCTGGTATGGATATAAGACTGCCGGTTTATTCCAGACCGCAGAGGAAGTCAGTGAAAGCGCTCTGCTTTCGGCTTCTACCAAACCGGGTGATGTGAAATATGTAGATGTCAGCGGTCCGGACGGCACTCCTGACGGAATTATCAATGAGACATACGACCGTGTAGTGCTTGGCAGCTCATTGCCACACTATCTATATGGAGGTTCTATTAGTTTGGGCTGGAAAGGTCTCTCTTTCTCCCTACTCTTCAATGGTGTCGGGAAACAACTTTCACGCCTCACCGAAAGTATGATTCGCCCTATGCAGGGACAATGGCTTCCAGCTCCGTCGGTCCTTCTGAACGACAATGGCAGCCGTAATTATTGGAGTGTGTACAACACTGCAGAGCAGAACGCGGCAGCCAGCTATCCCCGTTTGAGCCATCAGGGTGGTGAATACAACAACTACAAAATGTCGGATTACTGGCTCAAGAGTAGTGCCTATATGCGTATAAAGAATATCAACGTTGGCTATACAGTTCCTAAAAAAATCGTCTCTAAAGTCGGAATCAAGGGTCTTCGGGTGTACGTCAATATCGATGATCCATACTGCTTTGATAGTTATCTTTCGGGATGGGACCCTGAAGCAGGCGCTTCTACCTATCTCACACGCACTTATACATTTGGAGTGGATATCAAATTCTAATGGAGTATGAAAAAATTACATAATATGAAAAAAATACATGTATTGATTTGCATGATAGCTCTTCTATCTGTAACTTCTTGTGTGAACCTCGATCTGAATCCTCCTTCAGCCGCATCCAGTGAAAACTGGTTCTCGTCACCGGAGGAAGTTCGAATCTCATTGAACGATTTTTATCGCAGTACCTTCTTTGTTATAGAAGAAGGTTGGACGCTGGATCGTAATACGGATGACTGGGCGCAACGAACCAACATTTATACCATTGCGGCAGGTTCACTGAATGCGTCTTCTACAAGTAATCCTAACATCAAGACTGTTTGGAGTTACACGTATAAGAACATTAGTCGTGCCAACCGGATTTTGGAGGCACTCGACAAACTTGAAGGCAAATATTCCACCACTGAACTGAATACGCTTCGTGCCGAAGCCCGTTTTTTCAGGGCGTTTGCTTATTCACGTTTGATTACTCTTTGGGGAGATGTTCCTTTCTACGTGACTTCGATTACTCCGGAGGAAGCATTTGAGATGGGGCGTACCGACAAAGCTGTCGTTCTGAAACAAATTTATGACGATTATGACTATGCCGCAGAAAATTTGCCGGTCGCAAATAATAATAGCGGCGCCACCCGTGTGGACAAAGGAACGGCTTATGCTTACAAGGCTCGTACCGCTCTCTATCAACACGACTATGGGACTGCCGCAAAGGCTGCGCAAGACTGTATGGATCTGGAAGTATATGACTTGGCCCCTGATTATGGAGAACTTTTCCGCGACAAGACAAGAGGAAGCAAAGAAGTTATCTTCTCTGTTGCTCACTCAAGCGACCTTGAGTTGGATGAAAACGGTAAACCTACTACACAGGCTATCGGTTCCTTTATTGCCCGTTCGGCAGGCGGTACACATAATGCGCAACCTTCGTGGGAACTTCTTGCTGTCTACGAAATGACGAATGGCAAGACGATTGATGAACCGGGCAGCGGTTTTGATCCTCACGATCCATTTGCCAACCGCGATCCCCGTTGCCTGGAAACATTTGCTGCTCCCGGCAGCCGTATCTATGGTATTGAGTGGAATCCTGCGCCGAACGCACTCGAAGTAATGGACTATACACAAAATCGTATGATTACAAACAAAGATTCCAAAGGCGGTTCGGATGCTTCCAACTGTGCTTACAATGGTTGTTGCCTGCGCAAAGGCGCGCAAGAGTCATGGCGTACTACTTTGTATAATGACAACCCCGTCATTCTCATGCGCTATGCCGATGTCTTGTTGATGTATGCCGAAGCTAAGATTGAACTGGGGGAGATTGACGCTACTGTCCTTGCTTGCATCAACGATGTCCGTGCCCGTGCTTATGGCACCACCCGTACACAAACCAACGACTATCCGTCCATCACGACAACCGATCAGACAGCATTGCGCAAAGTGCTCCGTCGTGAGCGTCGTGTGGAGTTTGCATGGGAAAATCTGCGCTATTTCGACTTGCTTCGTTGGCATCAGTTTGAGAATGCTTTCGGACACAATATGTACGGATTTACCCGTACAGCCAACAGGGCAAAGGAATACTTTGCGGCAGGCAACTGGTTTTGGCCGGAGACTCCGACATTTGACAAAGACGGATTTCCTTCTTTTGAAGCGATGGCCGACGGAACCTATATCGTCCAGCATGGTGAACGTAAGTATGATGAGAAGATTTATTTATGGCCATTACCAAGTGATGATGTATTGATAATGAATGGAAAACTTGTTCAAAATCCAGGGTACTAACTTTATTAAATAAATGATATTATGAGCATTGGAGAAATTTTATTGCGCAGTCGCTATCAACCATTGAAAAGGGTGTTGAGCTATGATGTATTCAACACCGGCTTTAACGGCTGGATGACATTAATGCCTAACTTTACGGAATATCCCGATTTTGATGTTCCCAAGACATTGGTCAATAAAGACCAGTGGCCACCGGTCATGCTTAGTTCCGCTACTTTCAGGTATCCGGGCACTCACGGAGCTATGTCCGGCACTTACTCTCTTAAACTTTCGACAAGACCTGTTGCCGCTCCTTATACGGAGATTCCGGCGGAAGGTTGTCTGGGACATGCCATTAAGCGGCTTTCGTTCTCTCGTCCGGGCTGCAAATATTTGCAGATAGAATGTTGGTTTACATACACGGCGGAGCAGGATGTGGTGGATGGCGGTGACCGTCCGCAACCGGGTTTGCATGAGAGTTCCATCCGCGATTTTGGTATGGGATTCGATGTACAGGAGGGTGGAAAACGTTACCATGTAGGAATTCGTTATCTCAATGCAGTAGATGGCAAATTAATGCAGAAGTGGCAGTATGAACATTCCAATGAAGACATAACCGACCGCGATTGGGCTTATGGACTTGACGGAGACTGGTGTAAGAGGGGAGTCGATCCCTGGTGGTTCGGCCGCCGTTATCCTAATGGCGACCACGATGGATTCAAGGATTTGAAAGATGGTCATCAGAAACTCATTTACAATGAGACCGACTGTAAACTCAATTGGCAATACATGCGTCTGAAACTTGACACAGAGCTTCGAGAATATGTAGAGTTCCAATGTCAGGACAAAATTTGGGATATGCGTGGCATTGCAGCCGATACCGTTGACGGATATGGACGCATCGACAATCTTATCAATCCTCTTTTCTGGGTGGGTACTGATACCAATCGTCGTGTATTCTTTTATATAGATTCTGTTGTTGTTTCACAAGAATAAAAGGAGGAATGTAATATATGAAAATGTTTAATGATTCCCATCTTGAGGTAAAGAAGTTCTTTAAAGGCACTTTCTTCACTCATCCTTACGAGGCTGGTTGGGCAGATGAGGCTATATTCTTTGTTATGGTTGAGAAAATAGAACAAAAAGTGGCACAAAGATAAGAAAAAATACACTTTTTTAGGGAAAAAGCGAAAA
>OHBJ01003685.1_pt1 | contig 10044 bp, 9 predicted proteins | sample 1577241 | NCBI WGS metagenome assembly OHBJ01 (sample SAMEA3541594, study PRJEB24748) | human gut metagenome | biome: human gut; feature: human-associated habitat; material: faeces | place: China | collected 2012
GCAGGTGATGTTTTGATCTGCCGTGCAGCAGAATGCCTGAAGAAAGGCTTTGAAGGGAAAGCATATCCGTGGCTGGGCTGCAAGGGCGAGGGCTACGAGGTGCGCCGACGCTGGGGCATCAGCAAAGAGGTCTTCTGCCCGGGCAAGGAGACGACGTTCGAGTTTCTGCAGAACGTCTTCGCCGAGGTGCTCGAACTCTTTCCCTCGGAGTTCATCCACATCGGTGGCGACGAGTGTCCGAAGGACAGCTGGAAACAGTGCCCGCTGTGTCAGGAGCGCATCCGGACCGAGGGGCTGAAGGACGAGTTCGAGCTTCAGAGCTACACGGTGCGCCGCATGGAGAAGTGGCTCCGCGAGCACGCCGGTCAAAGCCGCGCATGGCCATGGCGATGAGCTTGGTGCGCATCCGGCGCTGGTGGGTGTCGCAGTCGCAGCCGCCGCTGATGGTCTCCACATCGCAGCCGGGGCCCAGCACCTCCTGCACCAGCATGGCGTCCACGTTCACCGCGCCAAAGTCGTTTTCCAGAATGCACACCTTATGCCCCTGCTGTACCAGATACCGCACATAGCGGCGCAGAAAGGTGGTCTTGCCTGCGCCCAAAAAGCCGGTGATGAGATCCACCTGTACCATATTTTTCTACCTCCGTTGCAAAAGCCCTCCCTGCGCCGCAGCGCCCGGGAGGGCTTGTTTTTTTAATCTTTTGCCCGGCGCTGTAACTCCTGGATGATCGCCACTGCCTCCGGCGCGATCGCTCCCGGCACAATGGCCGGGCGTGCCAGAAAATAGCCCTGCAAAAGGTCTGCGCCCAGCTCGATGACCGTGCGCAGCTCGGCGGCGGTCTCCACGCCCTCGGCAACGATCTTCATGCTGCGGGGGTGGGCGTAAGCCACCACATTGCGCAGGATCTGCTGCTTGTCCGGCGAGGTGTCGATGCCACGGATGATGGTAATATCCACCTTGACGAACCGGGGTGCAAGCTGCAATAGCGTATTCTCGTTGGAATAGCCGCTGCCGTAATCGTCCAGTGCAAACATCCCGGAAAAGCCCGGTGCATTGCGCTTTCTCTCCAGTGCTTCGTAGTCGATTTCTTCCTCTTCGGTGATCTCGACAACCATGCGGTGGCACAGCTCGTGCCAATGGCTGTTTATATATTTGCCGTCCTCATGCGACAGGCAGGTGTTGGCGATGGAGTTGACAAAGAGCATGGCATCCCCGGACACACTGCCCGCCCGGCACAGGCTGTCGAAGGTCTCCAGCGCCTTGGTAAAGGTGATGCGCTCGATCTCGTACAGTGCCCCCTGCTCCCGCGCCAGCTTCATGATGGTGGCCGGGGAGCGCAGGGTGGGCAGGTCGGAGCGCATCAGCGCCTCGTAGGCGACTACCCTGCCGCTGCGTGCCGAGAAGATGGGCTGGAAGCAGTAGAACACCTGCGCATTGCTGAGCAGCTGCCGGAACTCCCTGCGGGTGCGCTCGGCGTAGGCTTCGCGGTTGTACACCCCGATGTCGAACTCCTCCACCCGGCCCTTCTCCGAATGCTTGACCTGATACATGGCAAAGTCGGCGTATTTTTTCAAAGTCTCCCAGTCCTGCCCGTCGTCCGGGTACCACGCAATGCCGCCGGAAAGGCTGATGTGCAAAGCGTTGCCGCTGGGCAGCAGCGCCACGCTCTGCCGCATGGCATTGGTCAGGCAGTCGATCTTTTCCCGCACTGCGTCCCGGCTGCGGTAGCCGTGGAACAGCACAAGGAACTCATCGCCGGAAAGGCGGGCGCACACCGTCCCGGCGGGGGTATTGTCCCGCAGGCACTGACCGGTGCGGCGGATGTACTGGTCGCCCCAGTCGTGGCCGTAGGTATCGTTGATGTGCTTGAGGTTATCCAAGTCCATCATCATCAGCGCCGCCACGCCCATGCGCTCCGGCGCGGCAAACAGCTCGGTGCACACCCGGTTGAAGGCCTGCCGGTTGTACAGCCCGGTCAGGATATCGTGATCGCGCTCGTGCTCGATGCGCTTCCGTTCCAGCACAGCGGCGGTCACGTCCTCGGCAAGGCCGATCTTGGCGTGCCCCTCGATGGTGCTGCGCAGCATGATGTACCGCACCCCGTCCGGCTGCTGAATGGTCAGCAGCTCGTCGCCCTCGGCGGTGTGGTCACAGGGATTCTTTTCTCGGATGCCCTTGAGCACCTCCTCGAACCGGCGCACGCTCAGCGGCTCGCCCTGCATCTCGGGCTTGCCCAGCAGGGAGAAGAAATTATCGGTCACAAACACGCTGCCGGTGTCGGTGCGCAGCTCGTAGCCGCCGATCTCCACACTGGCCATATCCATGATGCGCAAAAACTTGGTGGAGTTGGTCACCAGCTCCTTGTTCAGCTCGGTAATGGTCTCGGCAAAGCGGTCCACCTCCCGGATGGCGGTGCGGGACAGGCGGGGGAAGGTCTTTTTCTCCTGCGCGTCTATCACCTCGCGGTACAAACGGTTGATGGGTCTGGCCAGCCGTGCCGAGACCAGCAGGCTGCCCAAAACGCTCAGCACCAGCGTGATCGCTATGGTGGTCAGCAGCACCTCGCGCACCCGGCTGGAAAAAGCCAGCAGCACCGACTGTTCCATGGTACCCGCCAGAAACCACTTTTCGGCGGCAAAGGGCGCGTTGCGGTTATACACCTGCAGCGGCTCCAGCACCATATAATAGCGCTTATCGTTCAGCTCCACCCAGTTGCCGCCGTTGCCATCGCTGCGGCAGTTCAAAACGCCCAGCGGTGCATCTGCCGTTACCAGATCCTCGCCGGAGGTCACGGTCTTGCGCAGGGAGAGCACGCCGTCCGTCAGCGCATCATCGGTAGTGGTCACGATAAAATAGGTGCCTGCCTTGTCCTCGTCCAGCTCGGTGAAGGGCAGCTTTGTCTGCAGATAGTCCGTGAGCAGTTCCACGCCCACCACGCCGTATACCGTGCCGTCCGGCAGGATCAGCGGCATCGAGTAGGCAATGGCGTGCCGGTCGTCCCCTGCCAGACAGTAGGAGTTGGTGGTCCAGCGGCCATAGCTTTCCGCCGAAAGGCCGGCATCGCTCTTATACGCGGTCTGAAAGACCGTGCGCAGGATGCCGCCCTTGGTATCTCCCTGATAGGGGAAAGCGGGCTGCCAGCCCTTATCCGTGCCGATGGCCAGCTCTTTTACCACTGTGGCGCTGGCGCGTTCCAGCAAAAGGTCGCTGTTGCGCTCCGAAGGGCGGGCGTCCGGGTCCATATCCCGCAGGTAGATGCCGGGCATTTTTTTGCCCACCTCGCAGGTGTCCAGATCATGGGTGTTCAGGATGAGAAAGATGCCGGTCACCTGCTTTGTGCGCAGGGTGTCCAGAAGCTGCGGGGCAAGCGCTACCAGCAGGGCATCGCTCTGTTCGCTGCTGTTATCCAGCGTGTCCAGCGAGATATCGCCGCTTTTCAGCAGCTGCTGGGTGGTGGCGGTGATCTGCTCGCTCAGCTGCTCCAGATCCTCCGCGTTCCGCAGGATCTCCTGCACATAGCTGGCGCGGTTGCGCACCCGCATGGTAAGCAGATCCTTGGCGTTTTCGTCCAGCTGCTCGGTCACGTTGATGGCAAGGATGCTGGCGACCGCCATCAGCAGCTCCACCGCCAGCACCAGCATCATGGTGGCAAAAATATTGTAGAACACGGTTCTTTCCGGTCTGTTTTCCAAGCGCTGCCGCTGGCGCTGTTTCCATGCGTCAAACATCGCCCTGCCTCCTTTCCGTCTTTTTTGCGGGCGGTCAGCCCTCGTACTGCTGTAACTGCGCAAGGGTGGCCTGATACCACGCCTCAAAATAGTCGTCGGTCAAAAACTCTGCCGTGGCTGCCTCCGCGCTCTGGCCTGCGGCGATGCGTTCCAGCACCGTGTCCCGGTCGGCACTGGCCTGATCGCCCATGCTGTATTCCAGTATCCTGCGGGCTGCATTGCCGTCTGCAAAGGCCGTAGGGGTGTACAGCTCGTTTTCGCGCACCGTTTTTACCGCGCCGGAAAGGGTCTGCTCCATATTGTCGGTCAGCTCCAGCCCGCTTGCGCGGATGGCGTCCATGTCGTTGGCGGCGGTGGTCACCGGCAGATAGCCCGACTCCACCGCGAAAGCGATGTTATTCTGCGGCTCGGTGAACCACTTTAAAAAGGTGACTGCGCCGTTGATCTCGTCCTCGGTGCCGGTGGTGACCACCATGCCGGCACCCTGCTGCACCGCCACCTTTTCGCTCCCGGCAAACCGGGGCGCAGGCATTACCTTCATCTCGATATCGTGGACCTGATCATCCCCCGGCATCACCTGCTTCGGGAAGAAGGTGGCGCTGGCACAGGAGCCTACACAGCCCAGCAGTGCACCGGTTTTCACGTCGTCGCTGCGGAAGCGGCCATTCGCAGCAAAATACCCCTTGACGAGGGGCACATAGTAGTTATCCCACAGCTTGCGCACCACATCATGGTCGAAGTGCAGGGTCATTTTGCCGTTGTGCACTTCAAAAATTTCGCAGCCCAGCTGCTTTGCGCCCACAAGCATATAGTTTGCCAGCGCGTCCCGGCCAAACAGCGCCTTGCCGCCGGACCAGTTATAGTACTGCTCGGCCACTGCGGTCACACCCTCCATGGTGGAAAGAGCACCGTAACGCACAAAGGTTTCCTTTGCGAACCGCTGCCAGTCGGTATCGTTAAAGAACATCAGCTCGGTGGATTTTGCCACCGGAAAAATTTTTATGCTGCCGCTGCCGTCAAAATCGCCCTCGGTGATATAGCCGGGCACAAAGGCGGCCTTTTCATCCTCGGTCAGATAGTCCTTCAGGTCCACCACCATGCCCATCTGGTCCAGCTTATAAGCGGTATCCGCGTAGGCGGCAAAAATGGTGGGCATCTCCGCAGAGCCCACCTTGCCCTCGGCAGCGTCCATCACGTTGGCCTCCAGATCGTTCACCGTGCCCTGACTGGAACCGGACACCCGGATGCCCTTTGCCTTGCCGATGGTCTCGTTGAAGGTGCTCACAAGGCGGTTGAAGCTTTCCAGCTGGTCGCCGTTATAGTAGTTCCACACCGTGATGTCGGTCACTGCTTTTTTGCTCGTTTTTGCATCGCAGCCGGTCACTGCCAGTGCTGCCGCCGAGACCGCAGCCGCCGCCAGAAAGCTGCGGCGCGAGATCTTGTTCTTCATCCCATACCCTCCCGGAGTACACAGGCACATTTTACCCCATACCATACTATTTTATATAATACCACCGTTTCCGGCATAGTGTAAACTCTTTCTTGAAAAATCTGGTAAAAAAGTGCAGATGACGAATTTTCGTCTTATTTTTTGGTGGTTATGCCAAAAGCACGCGTTCCCTATAAAAATGGGATAGCGGAGTGTCCGCAGACGCTCCGCTATCCCGAAGTAAAAATAATTATTCCTCTAAAGATGGCCAAAGCACAAGCGGCGGCCATTTTTGATCGTCCCGCGTTACATCCGTATCCGCTGCGCGGCGCGGGCGATGGAGGCCAGCAGGGTCACAAGGCGCTTTTCGTCCATCTGGCCGCAGTAGGTGGTAAAGGTGTAGTAGCACCCCTGCACGCAGAAGGAAAGCACCACCTTGCGCACTACGTCCGTCTCAAAGGTGGGGTCGGTCTGGGCGATGCACTGGCACATGGCCTGTTCCACCCGGTTGATGAACAGCCCCTGCCGGGAGCCGGAGAACAGCACGCTGATCTCGGCCTGATGCGCGGTGAAGGCGCGGAACATCTCCCGCGCAAGCCACTCGGTGCGCTCGCTCACATCGCTGGCGGTCAGGCGGGGCAGGCTTTCCACCACCGCGTGCACCATCTCGTCCTCCATGGCGTTGGCCAGCGCATAGATATCCTGATAATGGGCGTAGAATGTGGATTTATTGATGCAGGCGCGGTCGCACAGCTCCTTGACACGGATCTTTTCCACCGGCTTTTCGCGGCGCAGCTCCATAAAGGCCTGCTTGATGGCGCGCTCGGTCTTTTCAATGCGGATATCCAGAAAACCCACCTCTTTTGCATTTTTGTTGATTTTCCAACATTTTTCCGGTTTTGCGGATAGACAAGCCCCGCTGCCCTTTTTATACTGGGTATAAGCGGAGCGGCGTTACTCCTTGCGGTACAAAAGCCCCTGCTGCTCCAAAGCATCGCGGATGCGGGCAAAGGTGTCCTTGTCCGGGCAGCGCAGGGTGTGCAGGTGCACACCGCCGGTCATGCGGCTCAAAAGGCTCTCGGGTGCATCGGCCGCCTGACGGATAAAGTTGTCCACATCGTACCGGTTGCACAGGTTCAGCGTGGCGCGGATCTCGCCGTACAGGCTGTTTTCCACCGCCACATCCACCACCGTGCCGCCCTGATCCACCACAGTGTACAGCTCCCGGCGCATCTCCTCCTGCGTGCGGTGCACACAGGCCAGAATGCCGGTATAGCCCTTCTCCGCCGGGTGCAGCTGGTAGCCCCGGGGGGTGGCATCGATCTGCGCCCCACCGGCGCGCAGCAGCGCCACATCCCCTACCACGATCTGCCGCGACACCCCCAGTTCTGCCGCCAGCGTGCTGGCGCTTAAAGGGGCACCGGCGCTGTTCAGCCGGGTCAGGATGCGTTCTCTGCGCTGTGCTGCATTCATAGGGGGTCAGGCTTCCTTTCCGTAAAACGACTTTTCTCTCCTTATTGTAGCAAAACGCGGCAAAATGTGCAAGGTTATTCCAATCTCAGCTTTCTGAACAAAGGCTTCCCCCGGAAGGGGGAAACCTATCTCCAAAGGGTAAAGGCTTTTGCGCCGGTCACGCCGCAGGCGTTGCTTTATTCTACCCGCAGCAGGGTGGCGTAATTGGAGGGCAGCTGCACCTTCATGCGGTCCCACTCGGTGGAGACCAGCACCTCCTGCGCGCCCACGGTGTCCGCCAGCAGGTCGGTGACCTTGGCGGTTTCCACCGGCAGCTGGAACTCCAGCTGTGCGGGGGTATCGCCGTTGTTCAGCACCGCTACCACCGCCTTGCCGTCCAGCACCCGGGCAAAGGCGTAGCACTGGGTGGTGAGCTGCAATTCCTTTACCTCGCCGTAGGTCATTTCCGGCAATTCAGCCTTGCATTTCCCCAGCGCTTTGTATACACTGGTAACAGGATTTGTACGTTCTGCATCAGCGTAGTCACTGAGCTCCAAGCAGCGCCGACTGTGGACTTTTCACCTGCCGCAAGGAAATAGTGAACGACCTTTACAACCTATTCCGCACCCTGCAAGGCAAGGAAGACCCGAAATTCACCACTCTCCTCGTCGCCCGCTTCAACCTCATACCGGAACTGAACCGCCTCATCGACCGTGAAATATCCCTTACCGACCAAGGCAAAGGCGGACGTATCATCCTCAAAATGAACGCCCTCCAAGACCCCGCAATGATCGACCGACTCTACGAGGCCTCCGAACACGGCGTGCAGATCGACCTCATCGTCCGCGGCATCTGCTGCCTCATACCGGAGCAGTCATACAGCCGTAACATCCGTGTCACCCGCATTGTCGACAGTTTTCTGGAGCACGCCCGCATCTGGTATTTCGGCAACGAAGGGCACCCCAAAATATACATGGGCTCGCCCGACTGGATGCGCCGCAACCTCTACCGCCGTATCGAAGCCGTCACCCCCATCCTCGACCCTGACCTGCGCGCCAGTCTGATCGAAATGCTCCATATCCAGCTCGCTGACAACCAAAAAGCCTGTTGGGTAGACGACAAACTGCAAAACGTATTCAAAAAAAGAGCGTCCGGCACCCCTGCTGTCCGTGCCCAATACGATTTTTATGAATGGCTGAGTAAAAAAGCGCAGGAAGCGCAGCACTCATAACTTTTTGATCATCTCCAACTGCTTGCCCTCCGGTCCGATGTTTTTCGACCGGAGGAAAGCAGTCATTGAGCTACACCCAATGTCAGTCTTGATAATCTTAACAGAATCGTGCTTATTGCTTTCGTTCATCTTCTGAAAAAGCAATTAGCCGATTCCCCTTCGACAATATTCTTTGTCAGCAGTTATCTGACTAACATCACGGGACGAGGGGCAAAGCCTTCGTAGGCAAGAAGTTTTTTCGGACGAAAAAACACCCATACAAATAAAATCTTCGACAAATAATATAAAATTAAATATTTACAAGCAATTCAATATATTACAACACAACCGTCACACTTTTATCATTTCCATGACAAAACTCGGGCAGTCCGAAAACCCAGTTTTGGCTCCATACTTTACAGTTTTGAATTAAATGATAGTCAATAGTATCTTAAAATCTCCTCCTTCGGGAAGGAGGAGTACCCGTAGGGGGAGGTGGTAGGTGAATACATAACCCTATCATTTACAAAGTAATAGGAACAAACATTATTTCTCCTACCACCTCGGTCTGCGACCACTCCTCCTTCCCGAAGGAGGAGATTTGAGATAGAATCGACTTGTTAGTCACCCCAATTTGAACAAGAAAAGCTATTTTACAGGCTTCAGTCCCATCTTCGCCGCCCGTTCCAGCATAAAAGCATGGGCTGCCTCATACTCATTGGGGATAACTCCATCCAGAATAGCATCCTTTATCGCACTTTTCAAAGCACCGACTTCACGACAGGGCTGTAAGCCGAAAGTTTCCATGATCTCTTCTCCACTCACCGGAGGCTGGAAATTACGGACACGGTCCTTTTCTTCAAGGTCTTTCAACTTTTGGCGAACCAGCTGGAAGTTATTCAGAAAACGCTGCTTGCGCTCCATGTTTTTCGAAGTGATATCCGCTTCGCAAAGTGTCATCAAGTCGTCGATATCATCCCCCGCCTCAAAAAGCAGACGGCGTACGGCAGAATCCGTCACTACATCATCCGCTATCACAATGGGACGCATGTGCAAGCTGACCATTTTCTGCACATACTTCATCTTTTCATTCATCGGCAACTTCATCTTCCGGAAAATATTCGGAATCATCTTCTCACCGATAAAATTATGATTATGGAACGTCCAGCCCGCTTTAGGCTCCCAACGTTTCGTTGCAGGCTTGGCGATATCGTGCAGCAAAGCTGCCCAACGCAACCAAAGATTATCCGTCTTTTTGCTGATATTGTCCAGCACTTCCAGCGTATGGTAAAAGTTATCCTTGTGCGACCGTCCGTTTCGTGTTTCTACTCCCTGCAAGGCAGCCAGTTCCGGAAAAATTAACGGAAGCAGTCCGCTTCGTTCCAGTTCTACAAAGCCTTTTGAAGGGATAGGCGAAAGAATGATCTTGTTCAGCTCATCCGCAATCCGTTCACGGGATATGATTTCAATCCGGTCTTTGTTACGGCAGAGCGATTCGAACGTATCGTCATCGATATAAAAATTCAGTTGCGTGGCAAAGCGAATGCAACGCATCATGCGCAGCGGGTCGTCACTGAACGTGATATCCGGATCGAGGGGTGTGCGGATGGTCTTTTCCTTCATGTCCGCCATGCCGCCAAACGGGTCAACCAGTTCGCCAAAGCGTGCTTTGTTCAGGCAGACAGCCATCGCGTTAATAGTAAAGTCACGGCGGTTCTGATCGTCCTCCAGTGTTCCGTCTTCCACGATGGGCTTCCGTGAATCCCGTTGATAGGATTCTTTGCGGGCACCTACAAATTCGACTTCCGTACCTTTATATTTCACTTGTGCCGTACCGAAATTCTTGAAAACAGAGACGTACGCACCACGCCCCAAGCGTTTTCCAAGTGCTTCCGCCATTGCGATCCCGCTGCCTACTACTACTACATCTATATCTTTAGAGGGACGTTGCAGAAAAATATCACGAACGTAACCGCCTACCACGTAACACTCCAGTCCGAGTGCGTCAGCGGTTTCGGCAATGTGTCCGAAGATCGGTTCGCTAAAATACTGTTTCAGTTCCTCTTGAGTCAACTCTATCATCTTTTTAATGCTTAACGACTGGCAACAGACAGTTAAATAGTTGATGAAAACACCGGTCGGGCGGTCCATAATCATCAAACACTTATTGCCAATACAAGTTTTGAGGGGGCAAAATTACAAAAATAAGAGCCCGGCGCGCTGC
>OHBJ01003686.1_pt1 | contig 10043 bp, 8 predicted proteins | sample 1577241 | NCBI WGS metagenome assembly OHBJ01 (sample SAMEA3541594, study PRJEB24748) | human gut metagenome | biome: human gut; feature: human-associated habitat; material: faeces | place: China | collected 2012
ATGAAACAGTTACTTGAGGCAGGTGTTCATTTCGGACATCAGACAAGAAGATGGAATCCTAAGATGGCTGAGTACATCTACACAGAGAGAAACGGAATCCATATCATCGATTTACAGAAGTCTGTAGGTAAGGTTGACGAGGCTTATAAGGCAATCTCTGATATCGCTGCTGAAGGTGGTACAATTCTTTTTGTAGGAACAAAGAAGCAGGCTCAGGATGCTATTGCTACAGAGGCAGAGCGTTGCGGAATGTTTTATGTTAATGAGAGATGGTTAGGCGGTATGCTTACTAACTTCAAGACAATCCAGAGCAGAATTGCAAGACTTAAGGAAATCGAGACAATGCAGGAAGATGGAACATTTGATGTTCTTCCTAAGAAGGAAGTTATCAACCTTAAGAAGGAACTTGAGAAGCTTCAGAAGAACCTTGGTGGTATCAAGGAAATGAAGAGACTTCCAGATGCAATCTTCATCGTTGATCCTAAGAAGGAAAGAATCTGTGTTCAGGAAGCACATGCACTTGGTATCAAGTTAATCGGTATTGCAGATACAAACTGTGATCCAGATGAATTAGATTATGTAATCCCTGGTAATGATGATGCTATCAGAGCTGTTAAGTTAATCGTTGCTAAGATGGCAGATGCAGTTATCGAAGCTAATCAGGGTGAAGAAGCAGCTCCAGCTGTAGAGGAAGAAGTAGCTGAGGAAGCTTAATATTTAAGTATTGACTTAAGTTTATGTATGCTTCAGCCTGACATATTATCAGGTTGAAGCATTTTTAAAATTATTTTTATTGGAGGATAATATAATGGCAGCAGTTACAGCAGCAATGGTTAAGGAACTTAGAGAGTCTACTGGCGCAGGTATGATGGAGTGTAAGAAGGCTCTTACAGAGACAGATGGTGATATGGAAGCAGCTGTTGATGTTCTTAGAAAGAGCGGAGCAGCTAAGGTTGAGAAGAAGGCAGGAAGAATTGCAGCAGAAGGTATTACAAGAGTTGCATCTGAAGGCAATACAGCAGTTGTAGTAGAGGTTAATTCAGAGACAGATTTCGTGGCTAAGAATGCTACATTCCAGGAATTTGTACAGATACTTTTCAGACAACTGCCACAAGAATGTTCCATTCTTCAGATCAAACGCCACGATCGCACCCCGGCCATTGAGAGATTTGCCGTTTCGCGCAAGTTCGTGCTGATTGATCACTACAATTGACGATGCGGTATCCACCGCTTCTATCGAGCCGACCGTACGTTCAAAACGATATACGGCGGCTTTGATACTGTCTCCGATGATACAGTCATATCCCATGTTGACAGAATCGACCTGAAACCGTTCCGATTCAAGCGACTCTTGTCCCCAGAGCAAAACAGGCACCAGCAACATCCACAAAGTCACATACTGTCTTAACGTCTTCATCTTCGAGCAGTTTACGTTTAACATTCCGTTCTATCGCGATCCGCCGTCTGCGGGATCATCTTTTACACGCCTTGAGGCTCTTTTGTCACTCGTTTCTCTATTCTTCTTCTCTACTTTAGTTGTCTCGTAAATCTATCTTTTCTTTTGGGTTTCCTATTCGATCCGTCCGAAATTTCTCTTCTTCACTTTCCCCTCCGAGGTTACGATACAAGAAAAAAACTATCAGCAATCACATAGGTCTCCCCAGATCTTTCAATTCAATAAAAACCTATCAATAAAGGATTACGACATACCGAAAGCGGTGCGAATCTCTTCGCGATCATCAAAGTGGTGTTTGACGCCTCCGACATCCTGATAGGTTTCGTGTCCTTTGCCGGCCACCAAAATAATATCGCCTGGTGCTGCCAACGCAACGGCCGTTTTAATTGCCTCTCGACGATCCGTAATAGCCAGATAACGCACTCCGGGTTCAATGCCGGCTTTCATCTGCTCAATAATGTTTTCTGGTTTTTCCAGTCGTGGATTATCCGACGTAAGAATCGCCATATCACTGCCATCCACTGCAATTTTAGCCATTTCGGGACGTTTCGTTGCATCACGATTTCCTCCGCATCCTACCACGACATACAGTTTTTGTCCCTTTTTGCGAATCTCGTTAATGGTCGAGATCACATTCTGCAACGCATCCGGAGTGTGGGCATAATCGACAATTGCCGTAACTCCATTAGGTGAGTGAATCGGTTCAAAACGCCCGTTCACTGAGGTCAACTCACTGAGAATACGCAACACCTCATTGCGGTCTGCACCCAACAAGATCGCCGCAGCATACACGCTGAGCAGATTGTAGGCATTGAACTTACCGAGGAATTTGACCCACACCTCCGTACCGTCCAAATTCAACAACATGCCGTCGAGCAGTGTCTCGACAATGCGACAGCGAAAATCTGCAAACGATTGCAGTGCGTAAGTTTTCACCGTGGCTTTGGTATTTTGCACCATTACCATACCGTTGCGATCATCCGCATTGGTCAAGGCAAAAGCTCCGGCTGGCAGACCATCAAAAAAGAGCTTTTTGGCTCGAATATACTCTGCAAACGTCTTGTGATAATCGAGGTGATCGTGTGTAATATTGCTGAAAATACCACCGACAAAATTCAATCCTGCCGTACGATGTTGCACCAGAGAGTGGGAGCTCACCTCCATATAACAGTAATCACACCCAGCCTCAACCATCTCTGCCATCATTTCGTTGAGTCGAATGCTATCCGGTGTGGTATGTGTCGATGGGATCTCTCGCTCATCTACACAGTAAACTACCGTCGAAATCAGTCCCGCCTTATAACCCAATTTGCGGAACATCCGATAAAGCAGCGTAGCCGTTGTAGTTTTGCCATTGGTTCCTGTGACACCGACCAATTTGAGGTGACGGCTCGGATAGCCATAAAAGGCCGAAGCGATCTCACCCAAAGCCACTGTCGAATCGGTCACCTGTACGAAAGTGACACCTTCAGGCCGCTCTGCTGGCAGCTCTTCGCACACCACCGCCACAGCACCAGCTGCGATAGCAGCCGGAATATAGGCATGTCCATCAACCTGGGTTCCGCGTGTAGCGAAAAAGAGCGACCCCGACTTTACTTTTCGGGAATCGAACTCAATATCGGTCACCTGTACGGTTTTGTCACCCACCACCGAGCGCACCTCGACGCCCTGCAACAAATCCTTTAGCATATGCATAAACCTCTTGTAATTTACAAATATAGGCCTTTCAACAGGCATTTCCGTCTCTATCGAGACAATTAACTGACATCTTATCGACATCACCTCTTATCTTTAATCCACTGCGATGTAGATTGTTCTTTTTGTTCTCTATCAAGGTTCGCTCCACAGGTATGCAATCCATTCAAAACACAATTTCCCTACACTCCTATGCAAACAATCTTTATATCACAGTTCACTGTATTTCGTCAAGTTCATTGAACTCATATAATTGAATACAATAAACTTTTCTCATATTCAGGCTCCAAATAACAAGCTGTTTCTTTCAAACAGTTTTATTACACACTGCGTGCTGATATCTCCCCTTCAACGCTTAAGGTTCACTCACCTCAAATACATTACACTCAAGATCTCAACTTAAGCTACTGTTTTTGTATCACGTTTTGCCCGCCCATTTTTATTCATCTTCCCGTTACGGTTACCACCTCGGTGGAAAACATGATACATCAGCAAATACTTAATAATAGCCACGATTTTTTGCGAGGTGGTCAACTTACGACGTTGACTGTCATTTCCCAGCATCAGCCGCAGGCAATCACGTGTACCGGCCACCCAAACCAAATCATAGGGATGGAAGCGCACCAGACTCAACGGTTCAACAAAAGACCCATCTTTACGTTCAATGCCGATAACCGCCGCCTCATTGCGACACATCACGACAAACTGATCTACCGTCATATCCACCAACATGGAGGAAGGATCTATCGAGAACTGCCGCATCACCACATCATCCGCCCCATTTGTTGTCGGTTCGGAGGAGGCCTCAACCTCAGCGGCAAACCGTTTCAATTCCGTATCGGTTCCTACCACTGCAATGCGGTCAGCCGGCAACAACACCTCATCGGCTTGAGGAATATTGATACTCCGACTTCCTCGTTGAATGGAGACGACCGTAATTCCCCGACGGGTTCGCAAATCGAGCATTCGCAAACTCCGTCCTATAAAGCGGCAATCCGAAGAGACCGTCAAATGGGCCAAATGCAAGAAACGTGTCTTAGTGTCCAATACAGTAATTTTTTCGGAGCTGGATCCATTCAAATTGGCGAAAAACCGTTTTTCCAAATGGAGGAAATTATTTTTGATCCGTTTCCAAAAGATCAACACAGACAAAACGATCATCAAGAAGCCGATGATGGTTCCCCAACGGTAAGAATAGAGGTGTACCAGTACCACCATCACAAAGGCAAGCGCCATAAAAATCCGCAACAGCACCAGCCCCACCAATAGGCCGTGATTGAATCGTGGATCATTCCACAAGGTAGCCAACAATTTGCGGTTTAAATGGCGGATAGCGAGCGTCCACAAAAACGGAGCCATGAACAAAATGGTGGTCACCGTTGAAAGCACATTACCCCAAAACCCAGGCATCCATTTTTCGACCCACGGCATATAATAGGTTACCGAAACCCAAACCATACCGCCCAAAATGATACAATGAAACGCAATATTAAACAAGGAGCGTTTCAGAAGCTGTTTCCATGCACTCTGGTTTTCAGAACTTTGCGATGCCGAACTATATTGAGACAAGAACACTTTGATCTTGCGAGGCATATGTTTATCCAGCCAATGGTAAGCGGGTTCGCTTTGCTTGATAATAAAGGGGGTGGTAAAGGTTGTAATCACCGAGACAGCCACTGCAACCGGATAGAGGAAGGAGCTGGTCACTCCGAGAGTCACCCCCAGTGCTGCAATAATAAAGGCAAACTCGCCGATTTGAGCCAACGAGAACGAGGACTGCAACGACAACCGCAGGTCCTGCCCCGAAACCATAAACCCTATCGTACCGTAAACGATCTGTCCGACAATCACGACCAGGGTCAACAAAATAATCGGCCCGATATATTGCCACAGCAAGGCCGGCTCGACCAACATACCGACAGACACGAAAAAGATGGCACCGAAAAGATCCTTAACCGGGGCCATGACCTTTTCGATTCGCTTGGCTTCGGTGGTTCCGGCAAGTACGGAGCCCATTACAAACGCTCCCAATGCAGAAGAGAAACCAACGGATGTCGCCAACACCACCATTCCCAAACAGAGGCCCAACGAGATCACCAACAGTGTTTCATCATTCAGAAATCGGCGAATACGGGTAAGCAGCGTTGGAATCAGGTATATCGCCACGACAAACCAAGCCACCAAGAAGAAGAGCAATTTAAACAGGCGACCGAAGATTTGTATGTCATCTGTGGCTTTCTGCATATAGATGGTTGAGAAGAGTACCAACAGCACCACCGCAAAAAGGTCCTCGACAATCAACACGCCGAATACCTGGCCCGTAAATTTGCGATTTCGGAGTCCCAAATCATCGAAAGCCTTGATAATAATTGTAGTAGAAGACATTGAGAGCATTCCGCCAAGGAAAACACTATCTGTTGTTGTCCATCCCAACAGACGTCCGGCCATAAATCCGGTACACATCATTCCGAGGATGATCACCAACGCTGTCATCAACGCAGAACCTCCAACCTCGAGTAATTTATTGAAGCTGAATTCAAGTCCTAAAGAGAACAGCAAGAAGATAATACCGATTTCAGCCCAGATATTGACATTATCGACATTCGAAACGCCTTCGAGCAGAAAATTGCCGCTACACAAGAAACCGGCTACAATATACCCCAACACGACCGGCTGCTTCAGTTTTTTAAACAGCAGCGTAGTGATCCCGGCCACGCCCAAGATCAAGGCGAGATCTGAAATTAGGGGATTTAAATGTGCCATGCTCTAAACATTTGTAAGTTTCGCACCAGAGGCAACTTCTCGATGGTGATGCCATACAAAACAAATTGGACATTACAAAATTTGCCTTGATAGCAGAGTCTTCTATCAAACATAATGGTTTACATTAGGCCGACAGCTGTTTACAAGTTTTCTTCAGTCTCAACAGACCCGCAGCAATTTCACCATATTATCATGCTGTTATCTGTTGATTACAAACCATGTAACATCACCTCCAATCGAGCAATTCTACCCGAGAAACTTATATGCAAAAATAGCCATTTCCCCCCAATGTACACCGATTTTTTCAATGAAAAAGTCGGTTATTTTATCGTTTCCGGAACCTCAATGCTCCAGAGAATGAACGAACTTGCAACACAGGCTGCCAATGGTACAAACTCAAAGGATTCAGACCGTCAGGCTATCCAGGACGAGATTGACCAGTTAACAACTGAAATCGATCGTGTATCTGAAACAACCAAGTTCAATGAGACATACCTCTTAAAGGGTGATGCCGGAACAAAGACAATCAACATGAAAGCTCATGACGCAGGTCTTAAGGGAACACTGACAGACAATGGCGATGGAACAGCTACATTCGTAATGGATACTCTTAATGCAGGTGACAAAGTTTCTATCGGTGGAAAGAATTATACTATCGGTGGAGAGACTGCTGATGTTACATCAATGCTTACAGCTGCAGGAATTACAGATAAGGCTGGAGATAAAGTTACAATTAATGGAAAAGAGTACACATACTTCGATAAAGCATCTGACGGAAAGACAGAATTGACAAATAAAGGATATTATGAGACTGCACCGGATAAGGCAGAAGCAACTACTGCTTCACCAACATATGCTGATAGTACTGCGATTGGTGCTGCCACAGGTACAATTTCTGTTGGCACTAAATCTGTAACAAAGATGAAAGACGCTGGAGCGGATGGAATTGACGATACAGACACAACTGTAATCTCTAAAAAGAAAGCATACGAACTCGCATCAAAGGAATTACTTAAGGCTAATCAGATTGGTGATACCGAAGGAAATGCTAAAGTAGGTGTCGGTGCTGTTGATACAGCTGTTGACCTTACAAATGGAACAGGAACATTCAAAATTCAGACTGGTTCTGCAAAAGTTGCCAACACATTAAGCTTCAGTCTCCACGTAGGTTCTGACGCTGATATGACAAACAAGATTCAGGTTGACATTGACTCTATGGATTCTGCAAGCCTTGGCATCAAGGGTATCAACGTTAAAGATGATTCAGGAAACGCTGCTACATACGCTATCGACGCTATCTCAGATGCAATCAGCAAGGTTTCATCACAGCGTTCATCACTCGGTGCAGTTCAGAACCGTCTTGAGCACACAATCAATAACCTCGACAACGTAGTTGAGAATACTACAACAGCTGAGTCTCGTATCCGTGATACAGATATGGCTAGTGAAATGGTTAACTACAGCAAGAACAACATTCTTGCACAGGCTGGACAGTCTATGCTTGCACAGGCTAATCAGTCTAACCAGGGTGTACTTTCACTCTTACAGTAATCATCTACAATTTAATGTTGTACAAAGCAGGAAGAGCTCGAAAGAGCTCTTTTTGTTGTACACTTTTTTCTATTAGAATGAAAAGTACAATCATTTATTCCCGAATAAATTGCAGACGCCCCCTGTAAAGTAGTATAATAACAACAATTAATACAGCTAATTGCACAAATGGGAATTGGCAATAAGCATGAAATGAGGTTTACACTATGGATGTAAGAAAAATGAGAAACGAATTACTGGGAAAACGCCTTGTGGCTGCGCTTGAGTCGCGCAACATGGAGGCTTATTATGTAGAGACAAAGGAGGAGGCTGTTAAGAAGGCACTGGAGCTGATTCCAAAGGGCAGCTCAATCAATATGGGCGGTGCCACATCGGTGAAGGAATGCGGTCTGTATGAGGCGCTCTCGAATGGAGAATATCAGTTTTATGACAGGGACAAGGTGTCTACGCAGGAGGAAAAGCAGGAGATAGCGCTAAAGGCATTTACATCGGATTATTTCCTTGGAAGTGTCAATGCGATGAGTGAGGATGGTGTATTTATCAATATTGACGGAAATGCAAACCGCGTGGCTGCATATGCTTACGGACCGAAGCATGTGCTTCTTATAGTAGGCATGAACAAGGTCGTAAAGACCGAGGCAGATGCTATGAGCCGTGCGAGAAATGAGGCAGCGCCAATCAACGCACAGCGCTTTGGCATCGACACACCGTGCTCTAAGAACGGCACCTGCTTTGACTGCAAGAGTCCGCAGTGTATCTGCTGTCAGATTCTGACCACACGCTTTTCAAGGGTGAAGGGACGTTTCCAGATTATTCTTGTGGATGAGAATCTGGGCTTTTAATCATTTAATGCGCTTGCGACTCGCAACTGTGAATGTACTGAACAGTTACGAAATAGTCAGAAATTCCGGATATTTTTATGCATTATACGGAAATGAAACATACGAAAAGGAAACATACAAAATGGGATATTTAATCAGTGAGACAACAAAAGTGGAACGTGAGGCAATTGTGGCTGAGTCGCTTGGCAATATCGAGGCCACCTGCGATGGCTGCATGTCGGGGCTTGCCGAGATGTATCAGGACTATATTGACGGAAAGAAGGAGCTTCGTGATATAAATATGGAGTTCAATGCCAGGTATGTGCACGGAGAGGATATGCCGGGGCGAAGCGGCTGTGGATATAAGTAATGTGAAACGGTTTGGGATAATTACCTAAGCTTAATGCTATCAGGGAGATACAGATGATTTCATGCAGGGATGTTAACAATTTACAAATGGACGGAATGGAGCTTGTGGCGGGAGTAGCAGGGCTTGATAGGATGGTGTCATGGACTTATCTGGTGCAGACAAAGCCTTATAAGGAGCATATGAATCCGGGCAACTTTGCGCTGCTTGTGGTAGATTACAAGAGATTTTCCATGGACGAAGCATATGATGCCATGGTTGAGCTGAATGAGCTGGGGATATCTGGCTTTGCGATTTCGGTTGTGGAGGACAGGGAAGAGACACCACAGAGGATGAAGGACAAGGCTGATGAGCTCAAGCTGCCGTTGTTTTATATCCGGTGGGCGGGAGCTACTTTTGTAGATATTGCGCAGAGCGTCGGAGAGCTGCTTTTAGAGACCAGTGTGGATAATAAAAGGACCGGGGACTACCTGTACAACCTGCTCTTTGGATACGAGGTAAATGACAAGTATATAGAAAAGATTTCTGCACAGCTCGGTCTGACCTTTGACCGGCCGTACAGGGTGGGAATCATCGTGATAGACCGCAAATACGGAGTAAATCTGGAGCAGGACGAGCACACATATACATACTATACCGATTGCCTGAACCGCGAGGTTATCCATATGAAGAAAAAGCCTATGTATATGAGGTTTTTGAACAAATTTGTGCTTCTTTTTGAAGAGACAAAGGATATGGAGACAGAGCATCAGATTGAAAGGATACTTAGGGACTTAGACAGTCGTGCACCATTTGCAGGGCTCATTCACAGCACATGCATACTTGGCGCTGCATACAGGAAGCCTGCGGATTTTGGCAAGAGCTATCAGGAGGCGAAAAATCTCATCCCCAAAAAGGATATTTTACCAAATCCGACCAACAAGAAGGTAATCAGTGCCAGCTCCATGGGCATATACAAGTATATGTTCAACAGTGGCAATCAGCAGGAAATCATGGATTATTGCAACGAGAAGCTAAAGCGGCTTGAGATGTATGACAATGCAAACGGCTCGTTTCTCATAGATACGCTGCTCAATTACTATATGTGTGGCTTTAATGTCCAAAAAACGGCACAGATGATGTACGTTCATCGTAATTCCCTGCAATACCGTCTGAAAAAGATAGAAGAAATACTGGAAATCAGCCTTGATGACTCGATGGAATATCTGGATGTAGTTAATTGTATTCTTGTAAAAAGGCTTATGTTTAATTAGTTACTGTAAAAATGCACAAACAAATTGTGCAAAATTAACATTGCAAAGCTGCTTCATTAAGTTTATTATACGAACTAAGCAAAGGCGCTGGAGAAAAACTCCGGCGCCTTTTCGTATTTCAATAATCAAGGAGGAAA
>OHBJ01003687.1_pt1 | contig 10043 bp, 2 predicted proteins | sample 1577241 | NCBI WGS metagenome assembly OHBJ01 (sample SAMEA3541594, study PRJEB24748) | human gut metagenome | biome: human gut; feature: human-associated habitat; material: faeces | place: China | collected 2012
GTTGGGGGTATCCTCGGCGGGCTTGGTGCCTTCCGCAACGCCAACGATCGAACCGTTCATAAACGTGACCTTGCCGCCCGCAAGCAGCTGGAACGCGTTCGTGCCGGTGCCGGTGCTGCCAACGAGAACGCCGCCAACCGTATAGGTATGGCCATTGAAGTCAACAGTCAAGCCCTGATTGACAAACTTCTCCGTATTGACCTGAATACCATTGCCGGAGCTGTTCTTAAGGAGCACGATGGTCTCGCCGTCCTTGGCTGCCGCAAAGGCCGCTGCGAGGGTCTCGTACTCGACATTGCCGATCTTCGCGGCGCTAATCTCCTTCACGCCGAACGTGCCGTCGCCGTTCGCGATCGGCTCGAAGCCTTCTGCGCAGTACTCAGGAGCAACTGCCGAAGAGAACGTACCACCGGAAACAGCGGGCTTTGCGCCTGCATTGGCTGCGGCATTGGTAATCCTCCATGTGACATCAAAGTTGCCGCCGGAGATTTCGAGCGTGGGCTTGATCGAGCCGGTGATGTCCATCACGATTTCGCCCTTGACCTTGGCATTGCCGCCGATGGTCGTTTCGCCAACGGATTCGCCTACTGCCCAGCTATCCGTCCACAGCTGGCCGTTGATCTCACCGCGGGTGATGTTGGCCTTAAACCAGTTCTGAATTGCAGAATGGCTGGAGGTAAACGTACCGCCGGTGACATTCAGCGTACCGAGCGCATCGTTCTTGACCACAAGGAAGTTCATCTGCGTAAACGTGCCGCCATTGATGGTCAGGGTAACTCCCACATCGCCGCCATTGCAGATCAGCGAAGAACCAACCATCGAACCAGAGGGGTTTGTCTTCCTGTAGCCGGAATTGTTGGTAACATTCGCCTGCTCGATCGTCATCGTGCCGATGTTGCGGATGACGTAGTAGGACGTTTCGCCAACCGTGCCACTGTCGTCACGCTTGATCGTGCCGGTCTTGGCCGTGGAGCTGTCGGTAATCGTGACCGTGCCGTAGTTCGTGATGGTCGCCTTGGCAGTACCTGTGCCGCCGTTGATCGTGTGACCGTTCAGATCGAGTGTAAAGTTCTTATCCGTTGCAATCTCAATGTTGTCGGTAACATTGTCCAGAAGCGTCACGGTCTGGCCAGCCTCAGCCGCAGTAATTGCGTCTGCAAGCGAAGTATACGCCTTGACGGAGTTGCCGCTTGCGTCGAGCAGCTGCGCGGTCATGTTGGCCTTTGCGGTGAACGTGCTGGTTTCCGCGCCGTAGTCAACGCCAACGCCGTCTGCGACGAAGCTGGTGCCAGTTCCTTCTGCCTTGTTGTTGCGCGGGTCAAAGCCGACAAACTCGCCGCCGTTGACGATGATCTTTGCGCTACCGTCCTTGAAAGCCGCATCCTTGCAGTTCAGCGTCCAAGCAGGTGTGCCGCTCTTGAAGAAGCCGCTGTCGATGATGATTGTACCCTTGGAGGCATAAATCATATCCATCTGCTTGTCGTCTGTGTGCTTAATATTCTGGCTTACATTAAGGCCTTGGAGTGTAACCTCGCAGTTTTCTGCGCAAGCCCAAACAGCCATCGTGTACTTGCCTGCGCTGCCGCTTTGCTCCACGGCAACGACATTGCCGTTCTCGATGAGAACCTTAACGTCCTTACCGTCAATCTGGAACACGCCGTCATAGCCGCTGCCAGTGACAGTCTTGCCATTCAGATCGATTGTCAGGTTCTTGCTGACAACATACGTCTTCTCAGGCGTATACACATCCGCAAGCAGCGTAACGGTGCTGTTCTCGTCCGCCGCAGCGATAGCCGCCTCGAGGGTCGCGTACTTGTCCGTGCCATCGATTGTAGCAACGCCCTCGGTCGCCGCCGAATCCGTCTCGGTCTTCAGCGTAACCTTCGTGGTCGTCTTCCACTCGAGCGCGTCGGTGATCTCAATCGCATTGCCGGAAGAATCCTTCACGGTCGAGCCGACAGGAAGCTTACTCTGGCCACTCGGAATGACGTAAAGCGCGGCAGTGGCATCGGACTTCGTGTTGTTACCCAGAACAAGGTTGACCGCATTCTCATTCTTATACGGCCCGATGTACAGGCCAACGTTCTTCGTCTCCGTGTCGCTCTCCTGCGCAGAGATATCGAACGTGTTGTCTGTCGCGGTGAGCGTCGTGGTGTTGTTCCACTGAGAGATGTACTCAAACTTCACCGGACGGGTGCTGGTGACCTTGTTGTCCGTGAAGTTGATCGTCGTCAGGGACTTGAAATCCTGTCCCTGTACGTCGTTGTCGCTCTCCTTCCAGTTGCCATAGGCCGGACGAATCCAGGTCGGGTTGGAGTTGTTCGGATAAGCGTTATTCGTGTAGTTATTGAATGTGCAGCCGTTGAACGTCAGAGTCTGCGCGGCAATCGCGCCGACGATGATGCCGTTGAACGTGCAGCCATCAAACTTCAGCTCGCCCAGCTGGCTCCACGGGGAGGTGTAAAGCTGGTAGTTGAAGCTCATGACATCATTGAACGTAACATTTTGGAAAGTAACGTTCGTATAAGCCGGGACAGCCAGCAGAAGGCTGGTGTGAAGGCCTTCCGAATCAATCGACGTATAGCCATCCTCGCCGCTGGTGATGATGCCGTCGACAAAGATAATGTTCTTGCCGACTGCCTCGTCGGAATACTTGCCGCTCTTCGCGCCGGGCGCTCCGTAGTAATTCAGCTTGGTGGAATCTCTGTCAGAGTTGTCCGCCGTGCCGTTGCCGAGCGTGCCGTACTTGGTTGCACTATAGTCATAGTTGCCAACGGAGACGTACATCGTGCCGCCCAGTTCCTTCTGCGCCGCAATGTACTGGTCACGGGTCATCTTGCTGAGCTCTTCCAGCGTGTAAGCGTTTTCCGCAGAACTGCCCTTGATCCCGGTCGAGCCGCCGATCAGGTCCATTCCTGTGTTTCGATGTTTCCCTCATACACGATAGTCACATCAAAATCAGGCATAAATAATCCTGCCTCCGTATCCCAGATACAGGCAACTCCCTGTCTGAGTGTCAGATTCAGCCTTTCGACATACACAGACCAGCCGCTTACGACAATCTGAAAGTCATCATCAATCTCTGCAATATCATCCTGAGTGTCGATCAGCTCCTCCATTTCCGATACTGCTTCTTCTATCTCCCCCAGTCGGTATCTCTTATTCATCTGCCGCCTCCTTATATCTGCACCTGACAATAAAACGCATTGTTCCCTGTCCCGGCATTCAGCATTTCACTTCCGGTTTCTTCCATTACAGGGTATCTGATATCTATTCCCGGTATCTCAATAATGCCGATGATACTGCCTTCTTTAAGAATGGCTTTCTCCTCTTTACTAACGGTGGTTTGCTCTTTCTCAACCTCTGACCTTTCATCCTGCTTCTCCTCCAATGTCTGCTCAAATTCATTTATGAGCTGGTTCGTGTTTCTCTCTCCGGTTGTACACCAGAAAAAAGAGACTGCCATAATGGCAATCCCTGCTGTAATCAGTAGTCCTGCGACCACTTTCCTTATGCTCATAGAGTTTCACTCCTATCTTTTCCTGTTTCTGTCTGGCATATAGATTCCCTTATCCTCTGCAACAATACCCGCATTTTCTATTCTGTCCTCAGACTTTTCTTCGTCCGGTCCGCCAAGATCTGCATCCATAGCCTTTGCGTTCTCAAGGTCAAGCTGGGCATTTAATTCATACTGCCTTGCAAGTTTTTCTTCCAGTTCTGCACTATATGCAAACGGCTTATCATACTCCGCCTTTGAAGCCTCAAGGTCATTCTGGTACTGTTCAATCTTCTTTTCCAGAAAATCAACATTTTCATGAAGTCCGTTGAACAGGTTCTCCAGCTTTACCATACTTCCCACCGGACTTGTGGAAAGTTCTGCCTTGTATTCCGTCTTTCCACGAAGCACCATATAGTTGATACTGAGGAAATTCTTTTCCACCAAAAGCTCAAAGCCGTGGAACTTACCGACTGGAGTGGTTTCGCCTGTCTTACATTTGCTGATTGCTTCAAGCATTACGGTTCCACCATCCACTCGCTCTGTATAAGTTGCATTGCCTATGGTAATGGCAAAGTCCGGGTTATCAATCAATTCCTTATCCCTTGCCTTTATATCCTCCCTTACATTGGCAAGTTTTTCTGTCGCAGTTTTGATGAGTTTTGGATATTTGATCATAAAATTATCCTGCAATCCGTATCTCTGATTATCATACGACGCTTTTAAGAGCTTTAATCTCTGGACATCATTGTCAACCTCCATCTTTTCCCTGATTAAAGGGTTGCCTGTCGCAACCGCCTTAATCTCCGCATAAGAAAGTGTTGCCTCATCAATGTCCTCACAGCTTCGGCTCACTGCCTTGCTTGTCATAACCTGACTGATGAAACGCTGCTTGTTTTCCACAAGTGACCAGTTGTATGCATCAAAGGTTTGTTTTGTAACATATCGGTAGATTGCCACCTCATCGTTTTTATTTCCCTGTCGGATACCTCTGCCTTCCCTCTGTTCAATGGAAGAAGGCTTCCACGGGCAATCGACATGGTGCATTGCAACAAGGTGTGTCTGTACATTAACTCCGGTTCCGCACTTATCTGTCGAACCGATAAGGACTTTTTTCTTACCTGTCCTCATTTCCTTAAAGAGTGCATCCCTCTGTGCGTCTGTTTTTGCATCGTGAATAAATGCTATCTCCTCCGCAGGGATACCATATTGGATAAGTGACTCCTTCAGATAATCATAAATCGTAAAGTCCTTGTCCGGTCCCGGTGTTCCAATATCCGAAAAAATAAGCTGACAGCCTATATGACCATCAGCATTTCCTTTTACATATTCTTTCCAGACATTTTCCGCTACCTTATTGAGCTTTCCGTCCGGGTTGTTCGGTGCGTCCTTATCAATCAGTCTTGCGTCTGTTCCAAGAAGTCTTGCTTCGTGCGTAATCTTTAAGAAGTTGTCAACACTTGGATCAACACCCCCGCCCCTTATCCTTTCTGCCCTTACAACAAATTCTTCCATTACCTGCTTCACATACCAGTCCGGCTCCGACTCCACGATGATAGGCTTGCCGCCACGCAGAGCTGGCACATCAAGGTCAAGCATATCCGCTGTCTGCACATCGGCAACCTCACGGAAGATGTTCATAAGCTCCGGCAGATTGGTAAACTTATTGAACCTGCTCTTGAAACGGAAACCACTGCCCTCAACCGTAAGCTCCAGTGCCGTTGTTACTTCTCCAAAGTTAGCCGCCCACGAGTCGAAATGATGAATTCCCATCTCCTCAAGTGCCGATTTCTGCAAATAAAGCTGCATAACATACATCTCACACATTGTGTTGCTTATCGGTGTACCTGTTGCAAATACAATTCCCCTGCCATCATTTATCTCTGATAAATACTGGCATTTAAGCTGCATATCCGTTGACTTTTTAGCCCCACTACTGCTGATTCCCGACACATTATTCATCTTTGAAAATGTGGCGAGGTTCTTAAAATTGTGTGCTTCGTCTACCATAATAGAGTCAACACCCAGCTCCTCAAAGGTAATGAGGTCATCTTTCCTGCTCTCATCGGTCAGGGATTTAAGCTGTTCCTCCAGCTTTTTCTTCTGGCTTTCCATCTGCTTTACGGTCCAGCGTTCCCCGTTCCGCTCCTTCATATCATCAATCGCATAGGTGATCTCATTTATCTGTTCATTAAGCATTCGCTCCTTTCTCTCTGCCGAAATTGGAATTTTTTCAAATTGCGAGTGCGACATAATGATGCAGTCATAATCGCCTGTCGCAATCCTTGACACAAACTGCTTTCTTCGGCTCTTTTCAAAATCACGCTCCGTTGCAACCAAGATGTTTGCTGACGGGTAAAGCCTTAAAAATTCACTTGCCGTCTGCCCGATAAGCGGCTTTGGCACTACCATAATTGTCTTATTGGAAAGTCCGAGTCTTTTCTGTTCCATACACGCAGCCATCATTTCAAACGACTTTCCGGCTCCGACGCAGTGGGCAAGCAGGGTATTTCCTCCCATAAGGATTCGTGCCACCGCATTTTTCTGGTGCGGTTTTAATTCAATCTCAGGGTTCATTCCTGGAAATTGCAAATGGCTTCCGTCATACTCACGCAGGCGGATATTATTGAAGGTTTCATTATAATATTCCACATACTTCTGTCGGCGTTCCGGTTCTGCAAACAGCCATTCCTTGAACTTCTCCTTGATCATATTCTGCTTTTCCCTTGCAAGCATTGTCTCATTCTTATTGACTTCATAATGGTACTTGCCATCACCGTCATCAATCCTGTCCCTGACAGTGACTGTTTTTAAGTTCAGGGTATCCTCAAAAATAGAATAAGCGTCCATTCTGCTTGTACAATAAGTTTTCGTTGCAGCCACGGAATGTTTATCCATACTTTTATTTTCAATGAACCATTCCATACTCATTTTATTCAAGTGTACCTGAATACCGGAATTATAATACTCTGTTCTGATTGCCCTTGCCCTCTTTGGTGTATTAAGCAGCTCATAGATAAACTGCTCATAATCAAGCGGCTCAATCCAAGTTGTACCAATCTTTACATCAATATCCGAGGCTTCAATCCATTCCGGCTGAACTTCCTCTAGGGCTGCGGCATTGGCGGCAAATCTTTCTGCCTGCGGATTATCGGTATCCGCCGCCATTGCCTTTGCAACACGCAGCTTATCCCTTACATTTCCCGACAGATATTCGTCTGCTGTCTCCCAGCCTGCGTCCGGGTTATTTTCATTGTAACGGTCAGGATTAAGAAATATAATTCCATCAAGTTCCTTTATGAGAGTATCCCTGTCTGCTTCATAAATGGAGAGCATATAAGGGATATTTACATATCCAAACTCATTGACCGATACATTAAGAGCCTCTACCGCAGTTTCTACCCTGTCCACCACGGACTTTGCCTTAATCGTCTGCTTATAAAACATATCAGCCTTCTTCACCTCCCCGTCCTCATTTACTTCTTCAAGACTGCAAAGAAGCGGATAATCGCTGTCATCCCTGAACGCTGTACGGTTTGCTTTGGAAGTGATTGCTCCATACTTTCCAACGAATTTATCATATTTTACATTCAAAAGCTGCTGTTTGTCTGCAAGCTCCTCATCACTACAGCCCTCCATCTGGATATCAATCAGCTCTCTTGTTATCTGTCTGATTTCATCAAGGCTCTTGATACGCTCCTCTGCTGTCGGTGATACTTTCTGCCTTACCATCTCTGAATTTTCCCTGTAATAAAGTTTTCCTTCAAAGAATGTGTAAGTATAATTTCTGACATCCGGATCAGCGGGAATGACTTCCTCTGTCTGTTCCTCATTATCTGCCAGTCTCTCAAAATCTGTCATCTGTGCTCTGATGTTACAGATTGCCTTATTGAGTGCTTCATACAGATTGAAGTTCTCATCATTATTCACACAGACGGTATATCTGCTGTCCTGTCCGAACATCCTTGTGTCATACTGCATTGTACCAAGCATCATCTCCGGGTGCTCTGCAAAATAGGAATTGACTGCTATGCCATCACCTGTGACACCAAGATGTACCCAGTCAGGCTCTATATCAATTTTTCGCTCTCTTTTCTGTAAAAAAAGAATGTCCGCAGTCACCTCAGTTCCTGCATTATCCTTAAATGCAGTATTCGGAAGTCGGATTGCTCCCACAAGTTCTGCCCTCTCAGCCAGATACTTTCGTATAGTCGGATTGCTCTTATCCAGTGTTCCCTTTGTGGTAATCACTGCAACCATGCCGCCCGGTCTTGCCTGATCGAGTGCTTTTGCCAGAAAATAATCGTGAATACGGAAGTTATACTTGTTGTACTTTGGATCGAATATCTTATAATCTCCAAATGGCACATTTCCCATAACAACATCAAAAAAGTTATCCGGATATGTGGTGTTTTCAAATCCCGTAATACTGATATTGGCATTCTGGTAAAGCTGTTTTGCAATCCTTCCTGATATGCTGTCCAGCTCCACTCCATACAGCTTACTTTGCTGCATTGGTGCTGGCATACTTCCGAAGAAATTGCCGATACCCATAGAAGGCTCCAAGACATTGCCGCCTTTAAAGCCAAACTGCACAAGTGCTGAGTTAATACACATTGCAATCTCAGGTGAAGTATAAAAGGCATTATTTACGGTTGCTCTTGCGGCACTGTATTCCTCATCGGAAAGAAGTTCTTTCAGTTCTGCATATTCTCTGGTCCACCCTGCATTATTCTCATCAAATGCCTGTGACAACCCGCCCCAGCCGACAAACTTTGATAAAACCGTCTGCTCCTCCTGTGTTGCAAGTCTGTTTTCTGCTTCAATCTGCTTTAGTGTACAGATTGCATCAATGTTCCACTGGTATCTGGTCTTTACACCGCCCTTTTCTGTTTCCCACAGGTTATAATGGAAATTGAGTTTTGTCTGGTCTTGTGTTTTTTCTTTTCCACGCAGACCTTCCGCTGGCGGTAATACTTCCTGTGCAGGTGTTTCAGGGGCAGCCTCCTGTGGTTCGGTATCATTCTGCGAAATATCTGCCGATACATTCTTATCCTCATCAGAAATTATACGACCATCCGTGTCAATCTTGGTATTCAAGCCATATGCAATCGCCCGTTCTCTGGTTTTAAGACGGCTTTCTCTCACACTGTCCTCAATATCAAAGAACTTGCGGTAAACAGGATTCATCTTTTCCCTGTCAATCTTATTTTTTATGGTCTGATAGATTGCCTTCTGGTCCTCTCCACAGTAAAATGGCTGTTTTACCATATAGGATAAGATTTCATATACCTCACGCCACGATACGGTATCCCCTGCCCTCTCTCCATTTCTGTTTTTGTAGCTTACTTTCACATCTGCACTGCTTAAAGTGTATTCTGTGAGTCCATACTGATTATTGCAATATGCCTTTCTCTCACCCTGAACATTTCCCATCGCTATCTCACAGATCAGTTCCAGCTTATTCGGCATAAATGCAAAATCCGATTGCACCACATCCATAAGGAAAGCACGGAATGGTGTGTAACAGCTACATTCTGACACAAGTATCTCAATGGCATCTCTTAAATCTTCATCCATTGCAGCTACACGGTCAGCATAATCAATCGGCTTGATATACCGTAACTCAGCCGCCTTTCTGTTTACAGCATAACTGTCAGGCTCATCAGGAATAGCATAATCATCAATTTCTGATTTTTCCTCCTGCGTATCAACTTCACGGTACTCTGCGTCAATGACTTCATCATCTTCACGAAGTCCGTCCATTGCAAGCTCATCAATACGAGGTGTCTCCGACTGGTATTCTCCGGTAAGGATAAGTACACCGATTTCCTTTTCGACATTCTTCCACGAAACATATCCTTCTACTTCTCCATCTTGATCTTTCCATTGGATACGAAGTCCCGAACCGTGAAATGTGTCATACCCGTGCAAGCCCAGACCGTCAAGCGGCCAGCTTGCACCACCCTGACCATATTCTGCCTTGATACGCTTTGCTCTGGTTCCAGCATCTATCTCTGTGCGGTAAATTTCACACACTCTGCCTTTTCCACCGACAAAGCCAGTCCCTCTCATAAGTATTTGTTTTACATACTCACTTGGTACACTTTCTGCCTTTTTCGGATTGAGATAGTTATATTTTCCTGCAAGGGCAGTCTTTCTGTCCTCCTCATACTGACGCATAAATTCATTGTGTCTGGTTTTCTCTGACTGCTTCACACCAAAACTAGCCTGCCCGTTTTGGTCGAAAAAAAAGGAAGCCTGTGTATATTCGGCTTCCTTACTGACACCCAATGAATTGATTTCATCAAGTTCCCTATTCAGTTCTGTATCATCTGATTCTAGTGGAATCGCATCACTATCTGATTCAGTACCACTTCCTCTGCCTGCATCTTCGCCTGCTCTCTTATCTTCCACATCTCCATTGTCGATGACGGATTCTGTGGCTTGTGCTTCGCCAGATACTGCATCTCTAACTGGTCGTACAGCTGATTCGCTTCCTCCTCTACCGCTGACATCTTCTCGTACATCTTCCCGAATCTCATCA
>OHBJ01003691.1_pt1 | contig 10037 bp, 6 predicted proteins | sample 1577241 | NCBI WGS metagenome assembly OHBJ01 (sample SAMEA3541594, study PRJEB24748) | human gut metagenome | biome: human gut; feature: human-associated habitat; material: faeces | place: China | collected 2012
GGATGTTGTGGGCAGGGGAGAGGGCAAGTACAAAAACCGGAGCCGACGCGCACGCGGCATGTGCATCGGTACTCCGGTTTTCGTTTATTCGCAAAAATTCTGTGGCAGAATGTACGCAGGAGAGCCGTTCCCTTCTCCCTGCGCAGGAATCGCTGAACACGAATCTTTTTTGCCCGCTCGTTTCTAATTAAAATAAGTATTTTAATCAGAAAATGGTATCAAAGAGAAAATACATTCTGTCTGATGCCGCGAGAAAGCAGAAGAAGCTTGTTTTCAGAGTTCCTAATTCGCGTCATACCGCTGCGCATTCGGCGACACACTTGACAGTAAATGAAATGGGCGAAAGCAACCGTCGTCACGTTTGGTTCCCGTTCCTTTGCTGTCCGCAGGTAGCTTAACCGGAACAAGCCTGATTATTCGGAGGTGCCTATGGAAAAATTTGTAACGTTGCTCATTCCCGCCCTTGTCGCGCTGGTGCTGGTGCGGCTGCTGCTGATGCCCATGAAGCTGATCTTCAAGGTCGGCATACACTCCGGGTGCGGTTTCCTGTGCCTGTGGCTGCTGAATTCCGTCGCGGGATTTACGGGGGCGTACTTCCCCATCAACGCCGTGACGGTGCTGGTGGCCGGATTTCTGGGACTGCCGGGAATCGGCGTTATGGCGCTGCTGGAAGTTTTATCTATGTGATTATCACACATCTCCTTGCTCTTGCCCGTGAAATAAAGGCAAATGGAAATGAGCTGCTGAAAGAGAATGAGAAAGACCTCATGCTTTCGAATGCCGACGATCCTTTGTACGACCGTCTGAAACTCACCTCTGCCCGTCTGGATGATATAGCCGAGGGATTGAAAAAGTTGGTGGAATTGCCGTCGCCCCTGCGGCGTATTCTTTCTCACGAGGTACGTCCCAACGGTTTGGACGTTCAACGCGTAAGCGTTCCTTTCGGTGTGGTGGGCATTGTCTACGAAGCACGACCCAATGTTACTTTCGATGTAGCCGCTTTGTGTCTTAAATCGGGCAATGCCTGTCTGCTCAAGGGCAGCAGCAGTGCCGATAATTCCAATAAGGCAATCGTGGAGATGATTCACAGGGTTCTGCGCTCGTTCGGAGTGAATGAGAATGCGGTTACGCTTCTTCCTCCGACCCATGAGGCCGTAAACGAAATGCTGCACGCAGAAGGCTTGGTAGATGTAGTGATTCCCCGTGGAGGTTCGAATCTTATTAAGTTTGTAAGAAGTAACGCTACTGTTCCTGTGATAGAAACCGGTGCCGGTACGTGTCATACTTATTTCGACGAGTATGGCGATACGGCAAAGGGTGCGGCAATAATAAACAATGCTAAGACCCGCAGAGTGAGTGTCTGTAACGCTCTCGACTGTTTTGTGATAAATGCGGCGCGTTTATCGGATTTGCCTGCATTGTGCGGTAGCATGGCAGCCTCGAAGGTAGTTGTTTATGCTGACGGGCCCGCTTATGCGGCATTGGAAGGCAACTATCCGGCCGGTTTGCTGAAACATGTCTCTGGTGACAGTTACGGAAAGGAGTTCCTCGGTTATGAAATGGCTGTAAGGACGGTAAGTTCGTTTGAAGACGCTCTTGCCCATATAAAAGAGTTCGGTTCCGGTCACAGCGAGTGTATTGTGACGGAAAACAAAGAGCGCGGCGAACTTTTCCTCCGTGACGTGGATGCCGCATGTGTTTATGAAAACGCCCCGACCTCGTTTTCCGACGGTATGCAGCTGGGTCTGGGGGCCGAGATAGGCATTTCTACGCAGAAACTTCATGCTCGCGGTCCTATGGGGCTGGAAGAACTGACTACATACAAGTGGCTCATTCGCGGAAACGGGCAAATCCGCCCTTAATGTGCGTCAGGAATATTTCGGCGTGCACCCGAAGTAAGCGCGGTCTTTAGTTTCGATAAACGGGCTGGGCGGAAAATCATCGGGGAAATAATTCTGCAAAAATTTACCTCGCAGAAAAAAATATTTTTTTGTGCATGGTAAAAAACTTCCCGCAGGAAATTGAAAATACAAGGGAGATAATTCGAAATAAGTCTGAGATAATTTAAAATATCTCAGACATATTTTTTACTACGTATACACTTGCTGATTTTCAAGTGCTTGGCCGCTGACCGTTTTTGTCTGCAAAACTATGCGGCAAGGTGTTGCGATTTTTTCACTATAGCTGTTTTCATTGCAAAGAAATACTGCTGCGATTTAGAACTTGTGTTTTTCCTGAATATGCCCGAAACATTCAGAAGTAAGGACGGTGTTATTCAGCCTTTATGGAACTCTGTTTTGTAAATGCTAACGCTATTTGTCGAATTTTTTGTTTTTTCGGGCTGTTTTTGTTTATTCGTGCCGCTTGTAATTCATACTCTCGATTTTAAGGTATATATTTGCGCCGGCTAAAGCTAAGGGCCTATGAAAAGTATATTTATATTGCTGATTTGTGCGGTTTTTCTCATAGCTTGCAGGAGAAATAATGCAGTTGAACCGGATGTTGCCGTTCTCGAAATCAATACGGATTCTTTACAGGCTGAGGCAGACACGATAGAGGAGGATTCTGTAGAGACGGCTCCCCCTTTAGCCGTAGACGAACTGTTTGCCGACTTTATTTATTCCTATTCCTGTAACCGCAACTTCCAATATGGACGCACGCGTTTCCCGCTCAAACGTTTTTTCAGTGGAAAGGAAACCAAATCTCTGAGCCGTTCAGACTGGAAATTCGACAGGCTTTATTACAAGACGGAACTGCATATCATTATTTCCGACAGTGAGAAATCGATTAACGATATAGATTCTGTAAAGTCGGATAAAGTGGCTTTGGAATTGCTTAAATTCGACAAAAGCAGCGTCAAGCAATATGTTTTCGGCAAAGAACAAGGCAAATGGGAGCTTACGAGACTTAACTATTTCCCTATTTCAATGCATCCTGACTCGGATTTTCTTGAGTTTTACGGTCATTTTGCCAACGATTCGGCTTTCCAGCGCAAACATGTGAACGATTATGTGGATTTTATTACTTACGATGAGTATAACGAAAACGAGAAGATAGAAGGAGTGATAGACGTGGAACAATGGTATGCCTTTCATCCGGAGCTTCCTTCGGGAAATGTTTTCAATATAAACTACGGGGGTAAATTAAAGAATGCCGATGTCCGCGTGATTTCTATCAGAGGAAATTCCAACAGCTGGACGAGCATGTTCAAGTTCAGAAGAAAGGACGGCATCTGGAAACTTGTTAAATTTACGAATTGAAAACGTTTCTGCAAGGCAGATTGAAGAAATCGGGAGGAATGTGAAATAACGGCGGCCACACCTTATTATTGACATCGCTATGAAAAAATATTACGACTACCAGCTCGCAGATCGGAATACGTTCGGCATATCTTCGAAAGCCGCGGAGTTTGTGGAATATTACGACGTAAGCGAACTTAAAGACGCGTTGCGCGACATGAAACGACGTAAGGAATGCGGAATTTCGGGGGCGGCTTGTGCGGACAGCGTTGCCGGAAAAAACATGGCAGGGGAGCGCTTTCGCTTGGACTACCTGTTTTTGGGTGTAGGGAGCAATCTGCTTTTTACAGGCGACTTTGCCGGAACGGTTTTTCATGGAAATATAAAAGATATAGAGGTCGTTGAAAACAATTCCGACTATTCATTGGTAAAAGTAGGGGCGGCGGTTGTTTGGGACGACTTTGTGAAATGGTCGCTCGGGAACAGTCTTTACGGTGCGGAGAATCTTTCGCTTATTCCAGGGGAGACCGGTGCTTCGGCAGTGCAGAACATCGGTGCTTACGGCGTTGAGGTTTCCGAGATTATAGAAAAAGTAGAAACTGTATCGGTCGAGGATTTGTCGGAACGCGTGTTTACAAACAGCGAGTGCCGCTATTCTTACCGCAGGAGTTTCTTCAAGGAAAATTACAACCGTTACGTCGTGCATCATGTGGTTTTCAGATTAAACCACCGGTTCGTTCCTGTTTTGAAGTACAAAGCCTTGCAACAGGAGTTCTCCGCCGTGGCAAACAGTGTCTCGGCCGGAGAGATAAGAGACTATGTGATAGAAATGCGTCGCAACAAATTGCCCGATCCTTCGGAGATAGGAAACGCCGGTTCTTTTTTTATGAATCCCGTAGTGTCCCGCGAGGTGTTCGAGGCGCTTGCGGCCGAATATCCCTCGTTGCCTTTTTACCGGCAGTGCGAGATGTTCAAGATTCCTGCGGCCTGGCTCATAGAGCAGTGCGGCTGGAAAGGCCGCCGCGTAGGTAATGCAGGCGTATGTTCCCGCCAGCCTCTTGTGCTTGTCAATTATGGCGGTGCTTCGGCCGATGAAATAATATCCCTTTCCGAGCGTATTGTTAGTGATGTGAGAGAAAAATTCGGAATAGTGCTGCGTCCGGAGGTGCAGTTCGTTTGAAAAAGAGCGTTTCATGCGTATCGTTAATGTTATATGAAAGATAATTTAAATTCTTACGGCAACGGAATGACTACTGGCGGAGGCACGATAACTTTTCTCGGCACCGGCACTTCCTCGGGCGTTCCGCAGATAGGCTGTCGCTGCGATGTGTGCCGTTCTGCCGATTCCCGCGACAGGCGCATGCGTTGTTCTTCGCTTGTCGAGGCCGGAGGCATGAGGATTCTTATAGATTGCGGTCCCGATTTCTATTTCCAGATGAAAGATCTCCCGTTCGGCTGCATAGACGGCGTACTTGTCACGCACGAGCACTACGATCATGTAGGCGGCCTCGACGATCTTCGTCCTTTCTGCATTTACGGAACGATAAATGTTTATGCTAACGAACTTACGTCGCAACACATCCGTGAGCGCATACCGTATTGTTTCAAGGAACATCCGTATCGTGGAGTTCCGAATCTGAAACTCGTCACGGTTGCTCCGCATGAAACATTCCGCATAGGTAATGTAAGCATAACGCCGTTGCGGGTAATGCACGGCAAACTTGAAATTCTCGGATACAGGATAGGAGATATGGCGTATATAACCGACATGACGTCGGTCGATGCCTCCGAATTACAGTATATATCCGGCGTGAAATTGCTGGTGGTTAATGCTCTGAGAAAAACTCCTCATCTTACGCACCAGACCGTGGAGCAGGCCGTGGCGTTTGCCCGTGCGGTGGGAAATCAGCCTACTTATTTCATACACATGAGCCATGAAGTTGGGCTTCACTCGGTTATCGAACAAGCGCTTCCTGAGAATATGCATTTTGCTTACGACGGACTGAAACTTACATTCTGAGAAAAAAATATTTTTTTTCTTACACGTAAAAAACTTCCCGCAGCAAATTAAAAATACATAGGAGATAATTCAAAATATGTCTGAGATAATTTAAAATATCTCAGACATATTTTTTGCTATATATACACGTGCTGATTTTCAAGTGCTTGGCCGCTGACCGTATTTGTCTGCAAAACCCAGCGGTAAGGCACTGCGGATTTTGTGGTGAACGATGTCTTTTTTCTTCGTCTTTTATTTGCTTCTGTTGTAACACTTATATTGCCGATTCAAACAATATACGTGTTTTATATGTACGATAATATCTGTTAAATACATATTTTTGTAAAATAAATTACACGAAAATGACAAAGATAGCTCTACTCGCGCTATGCATGTTATATGGCGCGTGTGTGTTGGCTTCGCCTGCTCTGAAAATAAAGATTACCGCTCGCCAGCCCGACGGCGTTGGGATTGTGCTCGTAAAAGGCGGGGATGAACATATACCTTATTATACTACGCTTGACGGATACATTGCCGTGAAGGACGTGACGGGGGCATATCGTTATGCCAGTGCGTACACGGAAGCGGGCTGGGTTGCGGGCGATATGCTCGTTCATAATTCTGCAGACCGCGGTGCCGGCGAAATAGCCTGGCTCGAAGCAAACGGCATGCGCGACATTCCTGCCAGTGGAGCGGCCAGGCAGAAATATAGCAGGGGTGTTGCTGCGCAAATAAGCAACGCGGATAACAGAACGGGGAATCCGGTTATACCTGTGGTGCTTGTGCAGTATAGCGACGTTAAATTCACTGTTGAGGACGCACACCGTGCTTTCGACAGGCATTTCAATGCCGAAAATTATACAGCCGAGGGTGGCCGCGGCAGTGTGAGGGATTATTTCGTGGCACAGAGCATGGGAAAATACTCTCCGTCGTTCGATGTGCTCGGAGTTGTTACTCTTCCTGAAAGCCGCAGTTATTACGGTCGCAATTTGGGCGCGAACGTAGATGTGAATGTGCATGAAATGGTGCGGCAGGCGGTTAGCCTTGCCGAGAGTAACGGTGCGGATTTTTCGGAATACCGTACCGTCGGCGGCGACATTCCTGTAGTAGGTATTGTTTATGCCGGCGTAGGGGAACATTCCTCCGACGAAGACGACGCTGTATGGGCAATGTTCACCTCTTGCGAGATAAATACCGGCGGTGGTACTATTTCTTCGTTTCTTGTTACGAACGAACTCTTTTATAATAGTTCGAAAGATACTTATGAAATTGACGGTATAGGGGTTTTTTGTCATGAGTTCTCGCATTTTCTCGGTTTGCCCGATTTTTACAATACCAATTCGAGGACTGATATTTTCGGACTCAGTTTCTGGTCGATTATGGACTACGGACAGTACTGGGCCGACGGGAAAATTCCTGTGGGATATACGGCTTACGAGCGTGCGTTTATGGGATGGCTCGACATAGATACTCTGGAAACGCAGAAACAGTTGTGCTCGCTCAACGCTCTCGGCTCGGAATCGCAGAACGCATATTATATATTCAATGATAACGACGTCACGCGGAATGAATATTACATTCTTGAAAACAGGCAGCCTTCGACGTGGTTTCCTACGAAGCTCGGTTCGGGAATGCTCGTGTTTCATGTGGACTACAGCTACTCTGCGTGGGAGAACAATGAGGTCAACAATATAGCCTCCCGCCAGCGGATGACTATTATTCCCGCCGACGGAACATTGGTTAAGGAAGACGTGGCTCTGCCTTCCGATTATGCAGGAGATTTCTTTCCCGGAACGAGCGGAAACACGTCTTTGGGAGATAATACAACCCCTGCGTTTGCACCTTACAGGAGTAATGAACTCGGCAAATTCATCACATCCATAACGGAAACCGACGGTAAGGTGTCGTTCTGCTATATGGCCCGTGGAGTATTGGAAGCTCCGAAAGATATCAGTCTTTTGTCTGAAAACGGGACTGTTAAGATTTCGTGGGAAGCTGTTGAAAATGCAGAGACATACCATGTGGAAGTTGTGTGCGGCGGGAAAACGGTGTCCGACTGTAATGTAATTGAGCCTGTTGCGCTTATTGACGGTATCGGTATGGAGAAGAATATCACCGTAAAGCTCGTGGCGCAGAGCGATGACTATGTGGATTCCCCCGTCTCGGTCGAAACATTCGGAAATCCGCTCGGAATAGGTGACAATTCGATTTCCGGAGATATGGATTGCTGCGATGTTTATAGCGTTGAAGGTATTCTGTTGCGCAAAGGCGTGAAGAAAGGAGAACTCCGGCAGATGTTCCCCGAAGGCGTGTATGTTTTGCGGTTCGCAAACGGAAACTCCGAAAAAATTATAGTGTTCTGACGATATTTTCCGCTCCGGTTAACTATAGGCTGACGGCTACCACGGCGTTTGTCGCATGAGAATTTATTCATTTTTGAAATATTATACTGAATATAGCTTGCTTCGGATGTGATGCACGATTTATTCGTAACCATAAAACACATTGGAAAAAATATGTCTGAGATATTTCAAATTATCTCAGACATATTTCAAATTATCTCTGAGATATTTTTAAACACCTCCCGAAAGATTTTTTCGAATCCGAACGCATTGTAGCTTAAAGGCTTTATGAAATTCCGGAAATCTCGCAGAAATAAGGGATTTCTGCAGTGAATAAATATTCATTTGCAAGAAAAGTGAATTTGATAAATATATTTTTACGATTTAGAACGGTTATAAAAAATAGAAGTCTTGCATTATTTGCGTTTTGAAATGATTTTTGATTGTAATTTGCTATTAATAAGTGATGTATTAGTGAAAGAAAAAAACAGGTAAAATATATTTGCTATATTAAATATTGTTATATATGTGCCTTTTTACGAATGTTTGGAAATAAAAAGGGCAGGGGCTTTTATGTAAAACTTAATGGGTACGGTTACAAGACCTTAGATATTTTAAGTGAAATACCCGATGAATTTTGTCTTGTCAGGTATAATTATTTTGCCGAACTTTGCCAGACCGTCACGTAAAAGACAACGTATTTCCCGATAAGGTTATAAAACAACTCTTATACAGGAAAGAGAACCATTCGCTGCCGGTCGCCGGCAACGATATTTTAAATGCGCTTCAAAGGCAGATATCAATAAATAAAAGAAATGCAAAACACAACGGAACAAAGCTGGAATCGCTGTCTTGACTTCATAAGTCACAACATAGAAGAAAAACCGTTTTCCACATGGTTCAGCCCGATTCGTTTCGGAGGATTGAGGGGAAAGCAGTTGAAACTTATCGTTCCCACGCATTTCTTTTATGAATATATAGAGGAGCATTTCATTACAATATTACGTGCGGCTGTAGAGCGCGAGTTCGGTTCAGGAATAAAGATAGGCTATCAGATAGAGATTGACTCCACGAACAGCATATCGCAGAAAGCCGTGGACGATGCCTATAAAGGCCCAGCAAAACCCGTTGAAAGAACCGGTGTCAACAAGTCTCCGTCGATGTTGTCAGGGCTGGCGGGAGCGGCGCCGCAGGAGTTGGATTCCAGGCTTAATCCCGACCGTACTTTCGAAAATTTTATCGAAGGAGATTCTAATAAATTGCTCAGAAGTGTCGGAATGTCTATTGCCGACGCTCCTGACCGCATGACTTTCAACCCGCTTTTTATCTATGGCGCCTCGGGTGTGGGAAAAACTCATCTTGTAAATGCCATAGGCATGAGGATTAAGGAAAAATTCCCCGCAAAAAGAGTGCTGTATGTCTCGGCCCATTTGTTTTTTGTTCAGTATACTGACTCGGTTGTGCATAACCGTTTCAACGATTTCATAAACTTTTACCAGAGTGTGGAAGTTTTGATAATAGATGACATTCAGGAAATAGCGGGCGAGACAAGAAAAAAAACCCAAGAGGCTTTCTTTCATATTTTCAACCACCTTCACCAGACGCATCACCAGCTTATAATGACCTGCGACCGTCCTCCTATGCAGCTCGAGGGAATAGAGGACCGCTTGCTCACCCGTTTTAAGTGGGGATTGGTTGCTGAATTGGAAAAACCCGATACCAGACTTGCAAAGAAGATACTTCTTGAAAGGATTCGCCATAACGGTTTGAGGTTCCCGCTTGAAGTGGTAGACTACATCGCCGAGAATGCCACGGATAACATCCGCGACCTCGAGTGTGTTATAAACTCTATTCTCGCTTACTCGGTTGTTTACAACAGCGACGTGGATATCGAGCTTGCCAAACGGGTTGTTGCCCGTACTGTAAAACTCGAGCGAAAGCCGATAACGGTTAATCAGATAGTAGAGCATGTAAGCAAGTTTTACGACATAGCTATCAAGGATATATGTTCGAAAAGCCGCAAACAGCTCATTGCTCAGGCAAGGCAGGTGTCGATGTATCTTGCGCAGAAGCACACCGATCTTTCTTATTCGAGGATAGGTTCGATGATAGGCAAGCGCGATCATTCAACGGTGCTGCATTCGTGCAGCGTGGTGCAGCATCGTATAAGCACCGACAAGGTTTTTCGTCGTGAGCTGGAAGATATAGAGGCAACTCTCAAATAATTCAGGGATATATAGCGCTTGCGGAAATATATTTCCTGTCGTTGGAAAAAATAAAGTATATAGAAACTCGCCGATTGGCGAGTTTTTTTGTGCTGTATAATGATGTTTGAAAAACGGTACGGTGAGAAGTCGGTAGAGAAAAGATTATCTCGCGATATGCTCTCGTGAAAAAAATATTTTTTTTCGTGTGGTAAAAAAGTTCCCGCAGCAAATTGAAAATACAAGGGAGATA
>OHBJ01003699.1_pt1 | contig 10020 bp, 9 predicted proteins | sample 1577241 | NCBI WGS metagenome assembly OHBJ01 (sample SAMEA3541594, study PRJEB24748) | human gut metagenome | biome: human gut; feature: human-associated habitat; material: faeces | place: China | collected 2012
TGGAGCGGATGAACAGTACACAATTCAGCTGGCTTTCCAGCCGGTTCATCGAGTGGGTGATGTTGGGCTGGTTGTTGCCCAGCACCCGCGCCGCTTTCGTAAAGTTCTGATACTTTGCCACATAATAGAAAATTTTGTAGTATTCCCAATCGACGTACATGGGAGCCTCCCCTCTTTCATACCAGAATCACATTTTTACTCCTCCCCCACCAGCGCCACGGCAGCATCATTAACATTCGTGCCAGTAGCGCCGGTGATGATCAGGCCGTCCACAGCTTTCAGTGCATGGTAGGCGTCGTTGTTCTGCAGGGTGTCGAACACATTCCAGCCCTTGGCGGTCAGTGCGGAGAGGGTGTCACCATCCACATAGCCGCCGGCAGCATCGGTGGGGCCGTCGGTGCCGTCACTGCCCACGGAGAACACTGCGGCGTTCTGTCCCGCCAGCGCCGGGGCTGCGGCCAGCGCCAGTTCCTGATTGCGTCCGCCCAGCCCTTTGCCGGTCAGGTGCACCACGGTTTCCCCGCCCGCGATAAAGGCCAGCTTTTTCCCCTGCCCCGCATGGGTGCGGGCGATGGCACTCAGAAAGCTGCCTGCCTCCTTGGCTTCGCAACAGAGCCGGTCGGTGAGGAGGATGGGCTCATATCCCAGCTCCCGGCAGGCTTTAGCGGCAGCAGTGCACAGCTCTCGGACGCTGCCGGTGATATGAGTGGTCACGTTGTCAAGGGCTTTCGGCGTTTCCTGTGCCAGCAGCGCCTTCGCCTGTTCCGACAGGTTCAGGTGGTATTTCTCCGCAATGGCAAGCGCTTGTGCACAGGTGGAGGAATCCGGCACCGCCGGGCCACTGGCGATCATATCCAGCGGGTCACCCAGAATATCGCTGAGCACGATGCTGAACACCCTTGCAGGCACGCAGTGCTGCGCGAACCGCCCGCCCTTGACTCCGGACAGCCGCTTGCGGATGGTATTCATCTCCACGATATCGGCTCCGCTGGCAAGGAGCTGATTGGTGATGTCCTGCAATTCCCCGCCGGGGACAAGCGGCTTTTCAAACAGGGCGCTGCCGCCGCCGGAAAGCAAAAACAGCACCGTGTCCTCTGCGGTCAGCCCCTGTACCAGCGCCAAAGCTTTTTCGGTGGCTGCAAAGCCGTTGGCATCCGGTACGGGATGACCTGCCTCATAACAATTTACACCGGGGATTCTGCCTTTTACATGGCCGTACTTGGTCACCACCACGCCGCCGTCCACGCGCCCCAGTGTCTGCACGGCGGCGTATGCCATCTGCCAAGCGGCCTTGCCTGCCGCCACCAGCAGCACTCTGCCGCCTCCGGGCTGAAAGTCCTCCAGCGCGCGGCACACGGATTTATCCGGCAGAACCGCCTGAATGCTGGAACAGATGATCTCATCCGCATCCCGCCGCAATGTGGTATTCATAATACAGTCCTCCTAACAGAGTTTGCCCATTCTCGATCCGAATGACCTGCTGCGCAATTTCCGAGTGATGCAGGGCTTTACGCGGTCAGGTCTTTTTTGCCGGGGTTCAGGACGAGCCACACGCCCTCGCCTTCACGGTTGCGGTTTTCGTGGCTGCCATAGTAGACATAGAGCTTGCTCAGGGATACCGCACCGATCTCTTCCGCAGTGGGGGCGGCGGCAGTCAGGGCTTCGGCGGTGACTGCGCCGTTCTCGGCTTCGCTCACGTCTGCCCATGCGGTCTCGTTGGCAGTCGTCAGTTCATTCACCTCGGCACGGCCCATGTATGCCGGAATATGTTCCGGGTCAAGGCCGATAGCTTCCGTAAAAGACGCCACAGCCTCGGTGTAGTTCAGCTCGGTCAGGTATTTCCGTCCCAACTCGATCTTATCCGCTGCCGTAACCGCTTTTTTGCTTTTTTCAGTTGCTACATTTTGTATTCCTCCAAAGCGCAACCCCAAAGTTATGCTTCAAACATTTTCCAGCTGACACAGCCGTCCAGCCAGAATTTTCCGTTTCCAGAGGTCATGCGCACCTTATTCTGTGCATCCAGATCGTTAAAGTGCCACCACTCCGAGGCCAGCGGTGTCATGCCTGCATTGGTACAGTACCCCTGCAGCCGCCGCGCACCGTCTGTCATGGATGCCGATGCAGTGGCCCGCTTCCATGCGGTGGCCGAATTAGAAGTTACCGGGCCGGTAAAGCAGGCCGCCGCACTGCTCAGCTCGTGCATGGCAGAGGGCATGGCGTATTCCTCACCGGTCACCTGTACAAAGGGACACCCCGCCATGCTGTGCTCTGTCTGCTCAGTGATGCGCAGCAGGGTCGTGTCCATTGCCACACCGCGCTGATGGTTGGAAAGAGACGTTGCAATAAACCAGCCGATATTCCACGCGCCCTTGTTCAGCGCCGTCATCAGTTCCTTGTCCATCCTTGCCTTGGCGTACACCGCATCCTTTACCAGCATCTGCACCTCATAGGGTCGGAATGTCTCTATGATCTTCAGGCAATCGCCCTCCTTCAAAGCATTTTTCTGCGCTGCACCAACCTTTTTTGCCATAGCGTAATTGATAGGCATTAGATACTCATCCCGCCCAAGGCGCTGGTTGTAGAACAGGCCGTCATACAGTTTCTGTCCCGTAATGCCTTCAATATCCTTTCCGCAGGTTTTAAAGATCGATGCCTTGGCATTGGGGTTTTCGTATACGATGGAAGGCAGAACATCGGGCAGATTGATCATACACAGTTCATTTTCCAACCAGCCCACGGTGCCGTCCAGCAGGCAGACCTGCCAATATGCGCCAGACTCCTGCCGGATATAAAACATATCTCCCGCTGCAAGTCTGCGCAGTACCGTACTGGCCCCATCCGGTCTCTCGTACAGCAGCATCACAGCCGCCCCTGCAAAGCCTGTTGAACCTTCCAACGGCAGTTCGAAGTTCTGGGGAACGCGGATACCATCCCGCAGAACCGCATTGTCGTCCAGTGCTGCATTCCACATCGGTCCGGTTTCAGAGACCGGATCACTGACTTCCTGCTGCTGCCAGCTGACAGCCCGCTCTTCCACTGTGGGTTTCTGGCAGCCCGTCAGAAGCCATGCGCATGCCATGGCCGAAAGGCACAGAAAATCACGTCTTGTTGTTTTCATGTATTTTCCGTCCCTTCTTCCTGCTGTTCCTGTGCCGGAGTTTCCGGCGCTGTCGGTGCCTTCAATGCGGTCTCCTGCTCTGCCGCCGATTCCTCCGGCGACTGCGTCGGCTGTTGTGCCGCCGGGGCAGTCTGCCCCGCTTCCGTTGTTTCGGTCTGTGTCGGCTGCGCTTCCAGCAGTTCTTCCTCCGGCGGTTCGCCCTCTGCATCCTTTGCAAGATCGTCCTCCGGTGCCTGATCCCCAACCGGCTGAACACTGCCGCTGCCGTTCAGGTTGCTGCTAAGTGCGCCCTCCCCGAATGTGCCCGACTGACTGACGCCGTTGATAAAATAGTAGCTTTTTTCATGGGAATGATCCCATCCCTGCTTCGGTTCTCCATTTGTCCCAAAAGCATAGGGCTGGCCATCGATCACACACCACCCGGTCATCTGATTTCCGTTGCCGTCCAAATAGCGCGTGCCCGCATCCGTTTCAACCCAGCCGGCCTGACTGACACCGTCCACAAAGAAATAATCCTTTCCATCGATCTCTGTCCAGCCCTGTGCCGGTGCGCCGCTGTTGTCGTAGTATTTCAGGACGCCGTCCGTTTTTTTCCAACCGTTCAGTCGGTTTTTGACCCGTCCATCGCTATCCAGTTCCCAGACCTTTCCGTCCTCCTGATAAGTACCGGTGCGCGGATGTCCGGTTTCGTCAAAGCAGTACTGCACTCCGTCCAGCATGATCCAGCCGGTGTACAACTGTCCGGTCTCCGGTTGGAAATAGTAGTATTTTCCGTCTATCTTCGCTTCGCCCTGGGTGAGCTCTCCATCTGCGTTGGCATAGCCGACATAGCCGTTCTCTTCAATCCAGCCGACCTTCAAAAAGTTGTTGCTGCCAAAATAGTAGAGCTTATAGTTGATCTCATACAGCCCCTGCGCACGGGTGCCGGTAGTCGGCGAGATATAGTAGCGATGCAGTCCTTCGCCGTGCCACCCCGTAGTCTTACTCTGGATCACATTGTAAACTCCAAAAGCGGCCCCTGTGAGCAGACACAGGCACACCAGTACTACACCGACGGCTTTCAGCGGCGTTGCCGCCCTTCTTCTGCGCGTATTCTGCGTCACGCTAAACCGATATCGTTTGATCTTCTGGCGTTTCATTCTCATCTTCCCATATAAAGATTCAGCCCCCGGTGGAATGCCAGAGGCCGAATTTCATGTTTAATAGGCGTCCTGTACCGTCTCTTTACCGTTTTCACGGTAGGTCGTCACAGTAAAGCCGTTGTAATACAGCAGGCCATCCTCGCCATCACCGATGCAGCTGGAAGCATACTCCGAACTGTTCGGCTTGCCAATAGCGGCATACAGCTTGGAAACGTCTTTGCCCACATACTTCAGGGCAGTTTCCAGGCTGGCAGTTTCTGCCGGAGCAGTCTCTGTAACGGGCTTGCTTTCCACAGGCTCCGTCTTTTCTTCTTTGGAGGAAGCAGCCGTCTCCTGCTTTGCAGGCTTAGATTTTGCCGCAGTCTCGGCCTTGGATTCGGCCTTGGATTCGGCCTTCGACTCTGCCTTGGATTCGGCCGGTTTCTCCGATGCCGCCTCGCTTACCGCAGAAGAAGCTTCAGAAACTGCCTCCGAGACAGCCTCGCTTTCCGGCACAGCCTCCGACGAAGCAGCCTCCAATGCCACAACGGAAACCGATTCGGATTCCACAGCCGAGGAAGCGGTCGTTTCTGCTTTTGCCCCGCATCCCGATGCCAGAAGCATCGCACCGCAGAGCACTACACCCATCATCTTATAGTTTACATTCATTTTGTTTGTTCCTTCTTTCTATTCTTTCAGTCAGTCGGCCAAGGCGCAGAAGACCCATTCACCGTCCGACAGAAATGCTGCTTTTAGTTGCTGCTCCCGCACATTCTGCGGAAGATACGCCGTAAACGGCTGTGTTCCCTCTCCGCAGGGGGAGGCTTCGTAGGTTCCGGTCTCTGCCAGAATGTAGATCGGAGAGTCGTCATCCACACGCTGCCCGCTCAGATCGCCTGTCAGGCAGAAAGTTTCCTCCATTCGGCTGTCCTTCCGTTGTGCCTTCGCACTTGTACCGGTATCTGCTGCCGGGACTGCCGTGCGTTCCGGAGCAGGCATTTCCGGGGCGCGTTCCAGCAGCCAGTTCAGGTTGCGTTCCACCAGTTCCACCAGCAGCACATCGGGCTGCTCTTCTGTAACAGCCGTCAAAAGGTAGGGCATATTCCGGGAGAAACAGGCGTTGCCGTAGCTCTGTGCCAGAAAAGGATGCAGATTGATGCCAAAGGAATCGCGGTATACAAAAATGCTTTCGTCTGCCGCCGAATTTTCCGTGTGGATCGTGATATCATCTGCCGAGTGGAATTTTTCGTCATACTGATAGGTAAAGTCGTATGCCGTATCCTGTTCCGTCTCGTTTCCGGCAGGGTACACCATCTCATATAGGTCGCCGGTATGCGGGGATGTTTTTCCATTGATGCAGGAATCAAACTCCGCTTCAGAGCCTTTCAGTTCTTTCAGCAAAGTCTGTGCTGCCAGCTGTGCGCCCCGCATATTCCAGTGGCTGTCCCGACGGTAATACAGCTGCTCTTCGTGGTCAGACAGTGTTTTGAACAGATCCACATACCGGACATTCTGCTGTTCCATCTGCTGCTGAAGCAGTTGGGCGTTCCGTACGGAGGCTGCCGTATACCGTGCCGGCATCTGACCGCCATACAGGGAATTTTTATTGGGTGCGATGGTAAAGCAGAACCCAATGCCGTTCTCTTCGCAGTATTCCTGCATCAGACCCAGTACATGAGCGGCCGCATAACTCTGCCGGGCTGTAAAGGGTTCTGCGCCGGTATAGTCCGCAAGGGTGCTTTTATAGAACAGCCAATCGTCTTTTCCCAACAGCACACTGCTGCTGTCCAGCGTTTTGAGCACGGTTCCGGTAAGCTGATCGTTCAAGGTGATCATCTCATGACGGAGCCCGAAATGATCCGCAAAATAATCCGAAAACTCATTCAGGATACCGGTATTGAAGCTGCCATCCTCTTTCCGTAATTCAGGAAAGGATGCAAGCTGCTCATTGCCCACCGCTTTTTCCGTCTGCCAAGGCATCACAGCCACAGGCAAAATGCAAATTGTGGCAATGACCCCCACAAACAGGATATATCCTAATTTTTTCACTTGCATTTTTCCACCTCAGAACTGGAAATAGATAAAAGGCACATAGGATGCAGCCGACAGATGCAGGATATCCACCAGCAAAAGCGCCAGCACCCCTGCATAACTCAGTGCCTGAAGGCATGCATACACGCTTCCGGTCTGCTGCTCTGCTTTACGGCAGACCAGCGGCAAAACCGGCGTACTGCCCACAAGGCCAACCGCCAGTGCAAACAGGGTCAGCGGGGTCAGACACTGCGCCAGCAGCAGCCCTGTCTGCGCAGAGGCAGAGCCCCCGGAAAACATGGCTCCTATCATTGAGAAGGCCTGCCCCATGTTGTCTGCACGGAAGATCACAAAGCCAACCAGCACCACAAGCAGGGTGTACAAATGTTTCAGCACCGCACACGCAGGGTTCCGCCCGCCTTTTCCATGTTTTTCCAGCCCGAACAGCTTTTTAACGGCGTTCTCTGCCACGATAAAGAAGCCATGCCACAGGCCCCAGACGATAAAGGTCCAGTTTGCACCATGCCACAACCCCGTGCAGAAAAACACGATCAGCTTGTTCCAGTAAGTCTTTGCCTTGCCCTTCCGGTTGCCGCCCAATGGGATATACAGGTATTCCCGGAACCAAGTGGAAAGGGAGATATGCCATCTGCGCCAGAATTCCTGAATACTGGCCGAGATATACGGATAGTTAAAGTTTTCCTTGAAGTGGAACCCAAAGCACAAGCCCAGGCCGATGGCCATATCGCTGTATCCGCTGAAGTCGAAATAGATCTGCATCAGATAGCACACCGCGGCCAGCCAAGCCGTCCGGCTGTCCAGCACAGAGCGGTCGGCGTTGTAGATCAGTGCTACAACATTGCCGCAGATATCGGCGATCAGCAGCTTCTTGCTCAGGCCCACAATAAACCGGCGCAGGCCTTTTGCCAGCTGCTCCAGCGTATTTCGGCGGCTATGTATCTCATCTGCCACGTCCTCATAGCGGATGATCGGTCCTGCCACCAACTGTGGAAACAGAGCAATGTACAGCAGTACATCCCGGAAATGAGTGCTCTTCAGGCGTTCATTCCGGTATACATCGATCACATAACTCAGCCCTTGAAAGGTGAAGAACGAGATACCCACCGGCAGAACGATGGAAGGCACCGGGATCGTCACGCCCGGCAGCCGGTCTACTGTCTGTACCAGAAAAGTCAGATACTTAAAAATACCCAAGATTCCCAGATTAACGGCCACAGCGGCATAGAGCACGCTCTTTCGCCTGGAGACGAACAGACCGGCCAGATAATTGCAGAACACAGAGAACAACAGCAGCAGAACATACCACAGCCCGCTGAAGGCATAGAACAGCAGACTGGCTGCGACGAGCCAGAGATTTTTTGCTTCCCGCCCGGGCAAAAGATAATAGCATCCCAGCACGATGGGCAAAAACAGAAACAAGAAAATTACGGAAAAAAACCATTTTTCGGCTACCTCAGCAATCACGGAAACTGGTAGCTGAACACCGTTTTATTCAGCGGCATTTTATACATATTATATTCTGCATGGCCGTATCTGCCGGCACGATAGCCCCACTCCAGTTCCACATCATAGATATAGGGAACTCCGTTCTCGCAGATCATGACCCATGCATGGTCCGAGTCCTTGCGGCCCACACCGCCAGACACTACATAGGCATTGTAGCCCAGCCGCCGGGCCATATAAAGGAACTGGCCTGCAAAGCAGTAGCAGTTGCCCTTTTTGTGTTCAAACATGAACAAAGTGCTCTCTTCTGCCCAAGCCGTTGTGCCTCTTGCCTGATGCGGACGGGCAAGGTATGCGCCGTGATCCCGGACATACAAATAGGCGGCGCGCAGCTTTTGCGCCTTCGTCATGCCAGAGTTTGTGCACGCAGCCAGTGCCTGATCCACATAGCTGTCCAGCGTTGCATTGCCAGAGGTATAGCGGCCATTCGCATCAAAAGTAAGGTATTCTACCGCGCTGTTCGTCAGGAACGAGCCATCCTCTTTGACATAGTACATTCCTCCGTCGATCTCGTGCAAACCCTTGGCGTACCGATCGATGGCATAGCCATTCTTCGAAACATGATACAGCTTGCCGTCAATCGTCACAAAGCCACCTGTGCCGGTGCGTCTACTGACTGCACCGCGTATGCAGTCGGCACCAGAAGCATGGCCGACATTGCAAGAATAGCAGCCGTTACACTAAGTTTTTTCAGCATTTTTTCATACCCCTTAATCGATTGATTTTTATTGATACTCGTTCCAGATCTGTTCCTTCAGCTTTTTTTCCTGCTGCGCAGGATCCATGCTGAAACGACTGCCGCAACAGCCGAAACGATCATGTCAACGATTCCAACCACACAAAAGATTTGTCCGGTAGACGCAGGTATTCCCTCCTTATTTGAGCCATCCGCTGGTGCGGAGCTGGTCGATCAGAAGATAGGCCATCTGCATATCAAAACGATAATCCGATGGATACTGCTCCTGCAGATCTTTCAAAACCTTTTCAGCTTCACTGTACTGATCCAATGCCTGCAGTACAGTTGCCAGATTCAACCGGGTGGCAATAGTATCGTAGCCGCTGTCCACCAGTTCCTCCAGCAGCTGCTGCGCTTCAGCATAGTATTCTTCTGCATTTTCTTTGTCAGATGCTGCCTGCTGCATCATAAGATCCGCAAGCATCTCCTTTTGAAGCACAGCCTGACCTTCCGGAAGGTTCTGGCATCCCTGTTTCAGAATGCGCACAGCCTTTTCCATATCGTCCTGATTCAGCGCTGCATTTGCGGCTGACAGGTAAGCATGGCTCAGGAGCTGCGGGTCCTCCACCTCATTGAACACTTTTGTGTAAAGTGCAAGTGCCTGATCATAGTTCTTTTGCAAGGACAGGATCTCTGCCGCAACCAGATCACGGTCACCGGAGGAAGCGCCTTTTTTCTGCAATGTATCCAGCTCCTGTTGTGCTTCTTCCAGCTTTCCATCATTGGCAAGTGCAATAGCAAGACCCCCGATAGCTTTCAGTACCTGCTCCCTGTAACCGGACGGCCGCCTGCAGTTCCAGCACCGCATTGGCGTAATCCTTATCATAATACTTAAAGATCGAGCAGATCGTAGAGTCCCCCACTCTACAGCCACTATTCTTTTTTAGATTTTACAGCTAATTCCGCAATCGGTCAATGAAAAACACTCCAAAATCCAATTTTTTTTTTGCCAGTCTTCATTTAACAATTTTTCTTCCAAATTGAGCAAGCACATCCTCCGTTCCCGAAGCAGTTTCTGCATATCTGGAGAGAGCCGCGAAAATTCCATCCAGTCCTCAAGCCCCTTTTTGAAAGAACTCTTAGAATCAGCTCCGGGCCATCTGTCGGTCATAAATGCACAAGGTTTCTGTTGGCCGCAGTTGTCACAGTCGGAGCACGACTCCAGTAGTACATCCACCAAAGAAAAAGTCAACTTTAGGAGAGACTCACCGACTTCAATCAGTTCCCTGGCGGTCATCTCTCCGGGGATCACTACCGCCGCCTGATCCAACAGATGGAGTTTCAAACGGTCAAACCCCATCAGGTTCGCCTGCTCCAGATCTGCTGCCGGAATCGTAATCTCATTTTTTTGTTCAAAAAGCCTCTGCTTCATTTTTCCATCCTTTCCTGGTCTCTGTCCCATGATATAGAGAATCACCATACTGCATACGGTCACGGCGGTGCTTTGAATTACCCTGGATTGTGACCCATCTTTCTGCACCGAATTGACC
>OHBJ01003701.1_pt1 | contig 10009 bp, 6 predicted proteins | sample 1577241 | NCBI WGS metagenome assembly OHBJ01 (sample SAMEA3541594, study PRJEB24748) | human gut metagenome | biome: human gut; feature: human-associated habitat; material: faeces | place: China | collected 2012
CAAATCTTCTATGACATTGCCAAACAATTAGTTGACGATTTTCTGAATATCCCTAATTATGTGAAATAAGCGAATTGGAATCACGGATATGTATTCTTGGCTGACAAAATAGCGTTTATCTATCTGTTCATATAAAATAAACGTGCTACCTTGCATTAGCCAATTGTGTGCAAATGCACACGCAAAAACAGCAAGGATGATAATCAGGCGAGATACATATTTGAAAAGTCTCATATCGGTTCGGCAAAAATTGTGACTGACATTCGCAAATGTGGCAAATCTTTTTTGCTTTCGACTCTTTTTACACAATGGCTAAAGGAACAGGGAATTGATGACACCCACATAATCCATATCAATCTCGAAGATCGAAGAAATCAGAGACAACATGTTTTTTATCTTCGGGAGCAACATTAACTCATTGTCGCACACCACTGCCCAATAAAGCCAATAATAATCAAAACGAGCAAACTGGCGGGAAAATAAATCAGCAAGTCAAGATTAAACAGGAAAATGACAAATCCACCATAGCTTTCAATAACAAATGCCAATAAAGTTATCACTATAGAAACGGCTGACAACACAATCAACATAATAAGCGAAAGACTATACCAATTTTTGCCTTTCCATATTTTCCAGGAGATTGCCGATGAGATTGAAAATATAATTGACGGATAAATCGAGAATACGGCGGCAGCTTTTAAGATTTCATTCCTTAAAACAAATGATGGCGGATATATTATATGAGATAGAGCCATGACAATAAAGGTTACAATCGGAATTGTAATCTGAAAAATCAAATAATTCTTGCTTTTCAGTGTCATTGTCAATCCTGATTAATATCCATTGAAAATCTATTTACAAAATATTTTCCGATCAAGCCGATTGCTACGGCATTTACTAAATTGGCGGGAGCGCCCAGAATATAGAATATTATCCCTATCCACGCAATCACGAATGCTGCATCACCAACAACTATATTAGACAGGATAAATAAAACCGCGGCAACGATTGTTATTGCGCAAAAAAACAATAATGAAAGCGATAACCAGGATTTACCGTGCCACAATTTCCAGACAGGAAATAAAGTAATCGCAAAAGCTATAACCGAACAGATACTAAAAAGCAGACCGGCAAACAGATCCGTTGGTTCAGAAATTATGAATCCTGTAACATACCAGAAAATGATCTGAATGACAGCTGAAACAAACGCCACTGCAAGTTGAAAAGTCCAAAAGGCTTTTGTCCGTATCTTCATTTGGCAAAGTTACTTAAAAAATAAGATTTTTTAGTACATTTGCGCATGGCAGATATGCCATATCTGAAACAATATCTAAAATCATTGTTCAAAATACAACCATTATGAGAAATTTCTTATTTATTTTGTGCATAGCGTTTTTGCCAATGGTTATAATGGCTGACACACAAAATACAATTATTGGCCGACCGTTGAAGTCTTTTGACCTTTCAGCGTTCTGCTCATATAATAGCTTTCATCCGAGCGAATATCTGACAGATAACAATTGGGATATACTATGTGCTTTTGTCCAGCCTGGAACTACGGCTAAACTTGATTCACTTGGAATCCAATATAATAAAAGTCAACTCCGTCTACTTGAAGTCGGAGATTTGTTGATGTGCAATAACGAGCATTATACTACAAAAATGCACATTTTCGGGAAAAGTGAGACACAACAGATCCGCCGACAGTCAAAAGAGTTTGCCGACAGCATTTTCCCGGCTATTGAGCCCAGAATCAGACGGCTGGTGGGTGCTTTTAATGACGCCGGATATTCCCAACAGGTCTACAGTCTTATATTTTCGTATCTGCTTGATAATTACATTTGGGGTGACGAGTTCCTGTCATCGCCACGTAGCTGCGAAGATCACGGCACATGGTCAGGAGCCTATTGGGCTATGTTCGAAAGCCGCAACCATGATAAAATCGGGACTAACGGCTACGGCTCGGTAAAACAGAACTGGACCGATAATCTTGGCTACTGGATGAGTATGTCCAATATTATGGCATTTGCCCGGGAAGTGTCGGACAATGGCGGCAAGCGTATAGAAAACCAAGAAGTCATAGATGCCGTCTCAGGCTGGGGTCTCACCGATAAAAATGGTAATATCCTTATCCCCATGATGCACCGCAACAACAATGACAGTATCGATCTCCTTTGCCGGGCTATCACAACAGATTTAAGCAATGCAGTCAAGAACCATTGTGTATCATGGAACAAGACTCACAATATTGCTTCACAACAGTTGGGTCAGATAATATTTTATCACGAAGTGATGTGGGATTTGCTTGACATTCTTGAATCAAAGGGTATTATATCAATGCCGGCAATCCTGAAAGGCGAAGAAGTCGGTAAAGAGCATTTTGGTGACATCTGTTTCATTGTCTTAGATTCCGCTGCTGAATGAATTTCAACTAAGCGGGGCGCGGTTATCGCTTTGCGCTTTCGTAGCGTCAGCGGAGAAAGAGTGAGCGGCCGTAGAAGGCGTTCCGAGGAAACCACCGGGAATACGAGATAATAAAAGCATCACGTAGAAACGTGCTTAAAACGACTAAACCCCGAGGTTTGTCTGAAGACAGGGACACTCGGGGGATTCCGTTGCAAATTTAGGAGTATTTCTATAACTTTGCAAAACACAAAACGTTAAAACCACGAAGTGAAATATTCTGAGTATGAAGGGAGATAAGCGATGATGGCGGTCGACAAGAGATTCTGGACGATATGGATAATCACCGAGGTTCTGATATTGTCTTTCTGTGGTCATGACGTGATATTGTGTAGTCATTGGGATGACGCCATATTGGTGTTCGGCTTATGTCAGCCTTTAATGTTTGTTCTGACTTTATTCCGAAAAAGTCATAGTCGCGGATCGATAATAAATCTTATTATTGTTTTGGCATATTCAATTTTTGCAGGCTATTTGAGGATTAGCTTAGGGGATGGCATTATGTATTGGATATTATTCATGACGGCATTGCCTAATATCCAGCTCTTGCTTCTTTTGATTTATTGGGGAATCGAAAGAATATTGAAGCATAAAGCCGGTAACATTGTTTGAACAGCAGATTCAAAATATATACTATATTGCCGTTTGGGGAAGTTTTGGAAATTTTTCAATAGATTTTTCGATAGATATAGGCAGTCAAGCGATAGATTTTGCCGTAAAATCTCTACTTTTGATATGCAATTTATAAATGTAGAGATGATCCGATTTTATCTGATGTTCATTCTGGCAACCGCGCTGGCCTCTTGTTCAGGCAACGGCGCGGGCCATCATACAGACCAATTACCTGTCGATCCGGTCGAGGCACTTCCTCCGTCAAAGGCCTACTCTGAATATCTTTCGCGCCTGCGTTCTTCACCGGCCTCCGACGGCTATATCTACCACAAGGCATTCTATTCTGCGGTCGACGCCGACTCGCTCAGGCACTTTGCCTCTTTCCTTGATTCCATGCTGTCTCTGAATGCGAGCAAAATCAACACAAATTATATAGTATCCCACCGGCTGCTCTGTTCCTATATGTTGTCGCTGCCCGACATTGACGCGCTCAAAGACAGTGCCACCTCGATGAAGCCATCTTCCGACCCCACACAAGAGGAAGTGTCGTCACACGTGACGGCCAAGACCATGGTAGCGAGCGATCCGCGGCGCGCGTTCGACATGCAGTTCAGGGCGGTAGAGGCAATGCGCCACGGCGGCACTTACCGTCCGGCTGAAGTACTCGCCCAGGCTGCTCTGATATGCACCAATCTGGGCCGCTACCAGATGGCCATGGATTATATCAACGAGGCTACCGACACCCTGATTGCCCATGACTGGCCCAAGCGCGAGACGATATTTGTTCTGGGAAACAAAGCAAATCTCTATCAGACGCTTGAGATGATCGACTCGGCGCTCAGCGTAAACAGCCACGCCCTCGAAGTGGCTGCCGACAGCCCCAGTATGCTCGCCGATCTTCTCGGCTGGCGCGCCGAAACCTTTGCTCAGGCGGGCGAACGCGATTCAGCATATTTCTATATCGACTCGGCGCTGCAGGTGGTATCGAGCCTCGACCTCTCCTATAAGGCCATGTTTGCCCGACATCTGCGCGCACGCCGCGGAATACTGACCGTAGGCGATTCGTCGGCCTCGAGCCGACAGATAAGCGAGGCCGTCAGTAACATACGCGAGGCTCTGAACGACTGGCTTATACCCTGGGAAGAGCGGTTTGCCATAGCTTTGGGGGAGTTCCGGCTTGGCGACCACGAGGCCATCTCGCGCATGGAAGAGGCCCACGACAGCCTTGCGCGGCATATCGACCCGCGGGAGCAACTCTGGATCAAACGGGCTCTCATCGACGCTTACACCGCCACCGGGCGCACCGCCGACGCCTCGCGCGAATATGCCGCCACCTTCAGGCTGATGGACACGATAGACACCCGCTATGCCCGCTACCTGTCGATAGCCAACGACATACAGTATCATGCGCGCGAGCGGCTGCAGGAAAACGTCAGGCTGCGCAGCCTCCACCAGCGCGACAGCGCTCGTGTCTCATGGCTCACAATAATCTGCGGCATGGTATTGCTCCTGCTTGGCGGAGCGACATGGCTCATCATACACTCTCACCGCCGTCACCGCCGCAGCATCGAGGCCCATAACGGGGAAATCGACACCCTGCGCCGCAACAACGGCGAACTGAGCGAGCACATCGAAGAGCTGAAAGCTGCCGGAAAGGAGCGCGAAGCCTCGGAAGAATGGGACAAACTGACACCTCCGTCAATGACATCGGAAGACAATGCCCGTTTCAGACACGCGTTCAGAAACCACCTTCCCGACTTCCTTGACAGGCTCAACTCACGCTGTGAGGGCCTGACACCCGGCGACGAAACTCTCTGTATGCTTATCCGCATCGGCCGCGACACCGACGACATATCGGTTGCCCTCGGCATATCGCGTGCGAGCGTCAACTCCGCACGCTACCGCATCCGACGCAAAATGAACCTCGCCAAAGAAGAGTCGCTCGACGATCTGATCAACTCACTCTGATAGATTTTTGCGTCGATTTGATAGATTATCGCACGCAGTCATTACAGAATCTAATACAATCTATCTATTACAGCCTATATTTGCGCATCATCGTTTTTCACCAACAATTCTCAAAACCTTTCTAAAAACATTACATTATGAAGAAGATGCTACTATGCCTTGTGACAGCTCTGGCGGTATCTCCGGCGATGAACGGACAGCTTCTGGCTCCATCGCACCCCGGGAATGCCTCCGCTGCCTACAACAGTCCTCTGGGCGTCACGGCCAAAACAACTCCGCCGGGCCACAAGGCCCGAGTCAGTGTCGACAGCCGCACGACAGCCGACCCTTCCAGGATCATGCGCCGGGCGACGGGCGCCGTTCCCGAACCGGGCCTTCAGCTATGGGGCGTTGTCGGCTACAGCGACCATAATGAGGGAGGCACCATGAATGCCCACCGCGGATTCTATCTCATCAGCGGCGAAGGGCGGTTCACAAAACTCGACGCCATCGACATCCCGTATGCCCGCAGTTCAAATTATGGAACAACGCTGATCGGACGCGACTACTATCTCTATTACACTCCCAATTTCGAAATATGCTCGACAAAATCATGGACAAACACAGGCACGATCGCCGTCGGCAAGGGCTTCAGCAGCTTTGCCACCGCCTACTGGGCTCCTGACGGACTCGTCTATGCCTCGAAAAAAGACGGCACGACCTTCAAGCTCGTCACCCAGAACTATGAATTAGGCACCGAGACCGAGATTGCCACACTCGAGACTCTATGGTTCGCAATGGCTTTCGACAAAGACGGGACTCTCTGGGGACTCGACAGCTCATGCTCGATCTGGAAAGCAACTCGCGAGGGCACTGTAACGAAGGTTCACGACAAGGTCATTCCCTGCGAGATGCCCGACTACTTCAATTCGATAAGCTCGGCTGTCATCGACAACAGCAATAACACGATGATCGCCAGCATCCGCGGCAACAACACCGACCTTGAGGCAGCCGACGACAACGGTCTCACCGCAGGTCTCTACCGAATAGACCTCGCCACCGGCAAAGCCACACTGCTCGTCCACTGGACCTACAACGACGAGGTCCTCGGTCTGGCATTCCCACTCGGCACCACCCCCGGTATTCCTGCCGACATGGCCGCGCCCGAACTTGACTTCGGATCCGGCTCGCTGACCGGAAACGTGAGCTTCACCTTGCCCTCGGAAACGACCGACGGCTCGGCCGGAGATGGCGAGCTGACATATACGGTCTATGTCGCCGGCAAAAAAGCCGCCTCGGGCACCGGCGCCTGGGGTTCTTCGCAGAATGTCAGCGTAACCGCCCCCACCTCGGGCTATAACTATTTCTATGTCGAATGCTCGTCGACAGCCGGAAAAGGCATCGGTGCAGGAAAGTGGATGTTTACCGGCAAGGATGCTCCTGTGGCCCCGTCGAGCGTCAACGCCCAATTTATGGCAGGGGGCAGCATGGTCATGGTGACATGGAGCAAAGTGACCGAGTCGGTCAACGGCGGCTATATCAACCCCGACGAAGTAACCTACACTCTTCGCCGCTACACCGGCCCTGACGACACCGAAGGAGAAATCTGGAAAGAAAATATCTCTATCACAAGTGAGGCCCGTCCTATGGCCGAGCCTGATCAGATCACCGACTATACATGGGGTGTGACCGCTACCTACGACGGCAAGACATCGGCCGAGACACGTTCGAACGCGCTGCGCTCGGGATACGTCACTCCGCCCTGGACCTACGACTTCAGCAATGAGGCCGACATCTTCAACACCTTCACGCGAATAAACAACAACAGCGACACCGAGTCCTGGAAATACTATTCCAGCGGCTTCGGAGCAAACAAGAACGGAATGGTGTCGGTGCGCCTCAACAAATATCAGGCTACGGGAGAAGACTGGGACAAATGGCTCGTCTCGCCCAACGTCAAGCTGATACCGGGCAAAGCCTACCGTTTCAACGTCAAGGTCAAAGACCAGAGCAACAGCACCACGAGTCCCCACCGCGTCGAGGTGAAACTCGGCACCTCGTCGAGCGACATGGAAACCATGACACTTGACATCGTGCCTCAGCAGGATGTTACCGGAACGACATGGAAAACCCTCGAGGGTTATATCCGCGTCGACACCGAGAACAAATATTTTGTCGGAATCCACGTCTGCACTCCCGCCAACAACGGCGTCGCCGTTTCACGCACCATCTACTTCGACGACTTCACGATAGGACTTCCGCAGGAAAGCAGCACTCCCGGCCAGGTAGCCGATTTCTCGGTGACACCGGCCGCCGACGGCTCTCATTCAGCTACAATCAGCTTCAAAGCTCCGTCGACCGACTTCGCCGGGCAGAATCCTCTCGCATCGCTTGACAAAGTCGACATCTACCGGGGCGAAGAACTGATAAAGACCTTCGAACACCCCTCGTTCGGACAGCAGCTCGAATATATCGACAACACCCCCTCATTCGGCGAATACACCTACCGCGTCGTCGGCTCGAACGAGAACGGCGAAGGAAATGCCATGTCAGCCACGGTGTTCGTCGGTGTCAAGCTTGCCGCATCGCCTGAAAACGTCACTGTTTTCCAGACCTCAAATCCAGGCGAAGTGACCCTGTCATGGACACCCCCGACAAAAGACATCGACGGCGGCCTTCTTCCCGCAGGAGGTGTAACAGGCTATTCGGTTGTCGAGCTTCTCGGAAGCGCACAGAACTGGCTTCAGGATGTCGACGCCTCAGTCAACAGCGTAACCTTCAGAGCGATCGAAGCCGATGCGGCTCAGGACTTCAAACGCTACGCGGTATTCCCGATAACCGAGAGCGGCACAGGCCACGGCCGAGCCAGCGGAATCATCGTGGTCGGCAATCCCGACCAGCTTCCCTGGAGCGAATCGTTCAACGACGCGGAGTTCCACCACAACTATATGATCGAAGGCACCGGCGGCAACTGGTTCCTGTTTAAAGACGAAGATCTGTCGGGCCTCTCCGACTGCGACGGCAACAACGGATTCATCGGCATGCAGGCCGAATTTATCGACGACTAGTCAGCTCTGGTTACAGGCCGCATATCGCTCGCCGGCACAACCAATCCCTATCTGACTTTCAATACCTACAATATCGTCAACTCACTCGGCACACCCGATCAGAACAAACTCGAAGTTTTCGTAGTTGCTCCGGGAGAAGAGGTCAAATGCGTCAAGACAATCGTCATGGCCGACGACTGCGCCCAGCCGGGCTGGAACCGCTTCCTCGTCGATCTCTCGGAATGGGTCGGACGCGACATACAGCTCAAATTCCAGGCAACGGCCGTCAACCTGCAATATACCTTCATCGACGCTATCAAGGTCAACGAGGCCCGCGCCCACGACCTCACAGCCCTCTCAATCACAGCTCCCGAGAAAATCCGCGCCAACGAAGAGTTCAAAGTGCGCGTAAAACTTGAGAACTCCGGTTCATCGACCGAGGGAGACTACTCGATCAACCTTATGCGAAACGGTCAGCCCGAGGTTACGGCTCAGGGGCGCACCGTCCATCCCACCGAAACAATGTGGGTCGACATTCCTGTCACAGTCGGCGTTATTAACGAAGGCCCCCAGGAATTCAAGGCCGAAATCGTATTCGCCACCGATGAATATACCGACGACAATATGACCGGCACAGCTATCTCCAAGCTGGTGCTTCCGAAGCTTCCCGTAGTCAACAATCCCGTGGCTACGACTGACGGCAACGGCTCAGTTGAGCTTCAATGGGAAAAGCCGACCATCGACCGCACTCCGCGACGCATCACCGACACAATGGAAGCCTACGAAGGCGGCACAAGCGAATGCGACGAATGGATAATCATCGACGGCGACGAGATGCCTGTGCTCGGTTTCGAAGACTTCAGGATGCCCGGAGTCCCCTCCGGTTCAAAACGCTCATGGTTTGTCATTGACGAGAGCGACCCGGCCTTCGGCGACATCGACTCTTTCTATGCCCACTCAGGCAACAAGAGCCTCGGATTCTTCGGCGTCGACGGCACCTGTGCCGACTGGATCATCTCTCCGCAGCTCTCCGGCGAGGCCCAACAGGTATCACTGTGGCTGCGCGCCTATCATCCCTATGTCAGCGAAACAGTCGAATTCCTCATCTCTGGTGAGAGCAACAACCCGTGGAACTTCACCCGAGTTGCCACCTACGATCTCATCGGAGCCGACTGGACCGAATATATCATCAATCTGCCTGCCGGAGCCCGCTACTTCGCCATCAAGGGCGCTACCGCCATCGGACTGCTCGGAATGCTCGACGACGTCTCGTATATTCCTCTGGGCAACAGCGCTGTCAATCATCGCGGCTACAATATCTACCGCGACGGCGTGCGGCTCAATGAGTCACCTCTCCGGAAGCCTGCATTCAGCCACGCTGTCAGCGGCGATGCCGTAGGCTCAGTCTACCGTCTTACCGCAGTGTATGACGAAGGTGAATCAATTCCTGTCGATGTAACCGTGACACAGGCAGCTGCTCTCGGCATGACATCAGCCCCGTCGGTAGCCATCGCCGGAGGCCGCGGAAAAATCACCGTCACCGGTGCCGAAGGCCTTGAGGTCATCATCGTGTCGCCCGACGGAAAGATTGTCTACAGCGGCATAGCCTCCGACAACAACCTTTCGGTATCGATCGCCAACCCGGGCATCTACATCGCCAAAGCCGGCACAACAGCCGCTAAAGTGACCGTCAGATAACCGTTCCCTACCCGTATAATCGACCGCGTTCCGCAAGCCTTGCAAAAGGGCTATACGGAACGCGGTTTCCCATCAATGCAGATATACAATGTTCATTTATAACCGACGTATGTGAGAGATCTGGTCTTGGCCTGACATTTCTATCCGCGATGAAACACAAATTCATCGGAAAACAATTATATCTCATCGGCGCAGAGAGCGGCTTCCGGGTCAAAGCCATAAGCGGAGACCGTGAGCTGAAT
>OHBJ01003703.1_pt1 | contig 10008 bp, 6 predicted proteins | sample 1577241 | NCBI WGS metagenome assembly OHBJ01 (sample SAMEA3541594, study PRJEB24748) | human gut metagenome | biome: human gut; feature: human-associated habitat; material: faeces | place: China | collected 2012
GCTTATAGAGTTCGGCCGCCATATCCTTCGGAATACCCATCTCGTGCATCTTCAACTCGGGACCTACGACGATCACCGAACGGGCCGAATAGTCGACACGTTTACCGAGCAAGTTCTGACGGAAACGGCCTTGTTTACCTTTCAGGCTATCGGAGAGAGACTTCAGCGGACGGTTCGATTCGGTCTTTACCGCATTGCTCTTTCTCGAGTTGTCAAACAGCGAGTCGACAGCCTCCTGCAACATACGTTTTTCATTACGCAGGATCACCTCCGGTGCCTTGATCTCAATCAACCGTTTCAACCGGTTGTTCCGAATGATTACACGACGATACAAATCATTCAAGTCTGACGTTGCAAAACGTCCACCATCCAGAGGCACCAACGGACGCAGTTCGGGCGGAATCACAGGAATCTCCTTCAAGATCATCCATTCGGGCTTATTTATATCTCGTGATTCACGGAATGCCTCGACTACATGAAGCCGTTTCAAAGCCTCCGTTTTCCGTTGTTGCGAAGTTTCCGTGCTGGCTTTGTGACGCAATGAATAAGAGAGTTCGTCCAGATCGACCCGCTGCAACAAGGTAAGGATTGCTTCGGCCCCCATCTGAGCAATAAACTTCTCTGGATCGCTATCATCCAACTGTTGATTACCCTTCGGAAGCGTATTCAATATATCCAGATACTCTTTTTCCGCAAGTAAATCGAGTTCAGCGACTCCACTCGCAGCTGCAGCACCCGGTTGAATAACTACATATCTTTCATAATAGATAATTGCTTCCAACTTTTTCGTCGGAATGCCCAACAGATAACCGATTTTAGACGGCAAGGAACGGAAGTACCAGATATGAGCGACCGGAACCACCAACGAAATATGTCCCATTCGTTCACGGCGCACCTTCTTTTCGGTAACCTCGACACCGCATCGGTCGCAAACGATCCCTTTATAACGGATACGTTTGTACTTACCGCAATGGCATTCATAATCCTTCACCGGTCCGAAGATCCGTTCGCAAAACAGACCGTCGCGTTCCGGTTTATACGTCCGGTAGTTGATCGTTTCGGGTTTGAGCACTTCACCGCTCGAGTTGTTGCGAATCTCCTCCGGAGAAGCCAATCCAATGGATATTCTGGAAAATCCGGCTTGATTCTTATTATCTTTTTTGAATGACATATTCTTTAACTTTTATTTTATTCTCCATCTCGGTAAAACCATCGAGTCTGACTCGATATATTGTCTTCAAAATAAGGGCCTTAGTATAATTTACCTTCTTTCCTCTCAATACAATATCATCAGTCGAGTTTCACACTGATTGCCAGACCCCGCAACTCGTGCAACAACACGTTCAACGACTCGGGAATACCGGGTTGCGGCATGTTATCACCCTTCACGATCGCTTCGTAAGCTTTTGCACGTCCCATCACGTCATCCGACTTGATCGTAAGGATCTCCTGCAGGATGTTAGCTGCGCCGAATGCCTCGAGTGCCCAAACCTCCATCTCTCCAAAACGCTGACCTCCGAACTGAGCTTTACCACCCAACGGCTGCTGTGTAATCAACGAGTAAGGACCGATTGAACGAGCATGCATTTTATCGTCTACCATGTGACCCAGTTTCAGCATATAGATCACACCTACAGTTGCCGGCTGGTCGAAACGCTCACCGGTACCACCATCGTGCAGATAGGTCCGTCCGCTACGAGGTACACCTGCTTTCGCCGTATATTCATTGATCTGATCAAGCGAAGCTCCGTCAAAGATAGGAGTCGCAAATTTCAGCCCCAACTCACGGCCGGCCCAACCCAGAACCGTCTCGTAAATCTGTCCCAAGTTCATACGTGAAGGCACACCCAGCGGGTTCAACACGATATCGACGATCGAACCGTCTTCGAGGAACGGCATATCCTCGTCGCGGACAATCTTCGCCACGATACCTTTATTTCCGTGACGACCTGCCATTTTATCGCCGACCCGTAGCTTACGTTTTTTCGCAATATAAACTTTAGCTAACTGTATAATTCCCGTAGGCAATTCATCTCCGTTGGTCAAATTATATTTCTCTCGTTTGAGAACAGCATCCAATTCTTTGTACTTGATCGTATAATTATTGATCGTCTGTTCGATCAACATATCCAAATGTGCATCTCCGGTCCACTTGTCTGTCCCGATGTTCAGATAATCCAACTCACCGAGCATCTTCTGCGAGAATTTCGTTCCCTGAGGAATAAGTTCCGTGCCGAAATAGTCACACACTTTATTGACCGTCTTATCTTTAACCAACACCCAAAGCTTTTCGATCAACTTATCTTTCAAAGCTTCGGCCTGAACTGCAAATTCAGCCTCCATCTTTTCGAGCTGGAGTTTCTCTGCCGCCTTACTTCTTTTACCATCCTTGTTGGCTCGGCTGAAGAGTTTTTTATCGATTACGACACCATACAAAGAGGGTTGAGCCTTCAATGAAGCATCTTTCACATCACCAGCCTTATCACCGAAGATTGCACGCAACAGTTTCTCTTCTGGCGAAGGATCGCTCTCTCCTTTCGGAGTAATTTTACCGATCAGGATATCACCCGGAGCAACATTAGCACCGATACGAATAATACCGTTTTCATCCAGATCTTTAGTTGCATCTTCGCTGACGTTCGGAATATCCGAGGTCAACTCCTCTACGCCACGTTTAGTATCGCGCACCTCCATGATATACTCATCGACATGCACCGAAGTGAATATATCCTCACGAATGACACGCTCCGAGATCACGATAGCGTCCTCAAAGTTGTACCCTTTCCATGGCATGAATGCCACCTTTAGGTTACGGCCGAGGGCCAATTCTCCAGCCTGAGTCGAATATCCTTCGGTCAAAATCTGACCCTTTACAACCTTATCGCCTTTGCGCACCAACGGTTTAAGAGTCATTGACGTACTTTGGTTCGTCTTCCTGTAGCGGGGCAAACGATAAGTCGTCACTTCAGGATCGAAGCTAACGATCTTCTCGTCTTCTGTCCGTACATATTTGATCTGTATCTGCGTTGCATCAGAAAATACCACTTCACCCTCACCTTCGGCAACAATCTGGATACGGCTGTCGGCAATCATATCCTTTTCCAATCCGGTACCGACGATCGGAGCTTCAGGCATTACCAAAGGCACAGCCTGACGCATCATATTCGAACCCATCAATGCACGGTTCGCGTCATCGTGTTCGAGGAACGGAATCAAACTCGCCGCAATAGATGAGATCTGGTTTGGAGCCACATCCATCAAATCTACCTCCTGCGCACTTACTACAGGGAAGTCTCCATTATCTCTGGCCTTGATCTTATCGGGAACCAAGAATTCACCGGCATCGTTCAACGGAGCGTTTGCCTGAGCAATTGTCAAACCTTCCTCTTCTTCCGCACTGAAGTACTGAATGCCTTGATCCGTCAGATCCACTTTACCGTCGACCACTTTACGATAGGGAGTCTCAATAAATCCCATATCGCTGATCTTCGCATACACACAAAGAGAAGAGATCAAACCGATATTCGGACCTTCAGGAGTTTCAATCGGACACAACCGTCCGTAGTGAGTGTAGTGTACGTCACGCACCTCGAAACCGGCACGCTCACGCGACAAACCTCCGGGACCCAATGCAGACAGACGACGTTTATGAGTCATTTCAGCCAACGGGTTGGTCTGATCCATAAACTGTGACAACTGGTTAGTTCCGAAGAACGAATTGATCACCGACGAGAGCGTCTTGGCATTGATCAAGTCGATCGGAGTAAACACTTCGTTATCACGGACATTCATCCGCTCACGAATGGTCCGCGCCATACGTACGAACCCGACACTGAACTGATTAGCCAGCTGTTCGCCGACAGTACGCACCCGACGGTTAGACAAGTGGTCGATATCGTCAACGTCAGTCTGAGAATTGATCAGCGAGATCAGATACTTAATAATAGCGATTATATCTTCACGGGTCAGAATCCTCACATCCGGCGAGGTTTCCAATCCGAGTTTCTTATTAATGCGGAAACGTCCCACATCACCCAAATCGTAACGTTTATCCGAGAAGAAGAGCTTCTCAATAACGTCACGCGCCGTAGCTTCATCAGGTGGTTCCGAATTACGCAGCTGACGGTAGATATATACGACAGCCTCTTTTTCGGAGTTACACGGGTCCTTTTGCAATGTATTGTAAACGATCGAAAAATCGGTCTCGTTCTGTATTTCTTTATGAATCAGAATGCTCTTTGCTCCTGAATCAAGTATTTCGTCGATGTGGCTCTCTTCGAGCACGGTTTCACGATCGATAATAATCTCATTACGCTCGATCGAAACGACCTCACCGGTATCTTCATCCACAAAATCCTCTACCCATGTCTTCAAAACACGGGCGGCGAGACGTTTACCAACCATCTTTTTCAAGTTGGCTTTTGTTACCTTAACGTCCTCCGCGAGGTTAAATATCTCTAAAATTTGTTTATCACTCTCAAAACCGATAGCACGCAACAGCGTCGTAACGGGCAACTTCTTTTTACGATCGATGTAGGCATACATCACATTATTGATGTCCGTGGCAAACTCGATCCAAGATCCTTTAAACGGAATAATACGGGCCGAATACAATTTAGTCCCGTTAGTGTGCGTACTCTGACCGAAGAACACTCCGGGAGAACGGTGCAACTGAGAGACGATCACACGTTCTGCTCCGTTAATGATAAAGGTTCCGCGTTCGGTCATATAAGGGATCGTACCGAAATAGACATCCTGAATTACCGTATCGAAATCTTCGTGCTCCGGATCGGTACAATACAGCTTCAGCTTTGCTTTCAGCGGCACACTGTAAGTTAGACCGCGTTCAAGACACTCCTCTTGACTGTAACGTGGTGGATCAACGTAATAATCGATGAATTCGAGTACGAAATTATTACGTGTATCGGTTATCGGGAAGTTTTCCATGAACACCTTGTACAGCCCTTCATTCTTACGGTTTTCGGCTGTAGTATCCAACTGGAAAAAGTCTTGAAATGATTTGAGTTGCACTTCCAAGAAATCCGGATAGTGCATTCTATTTTTTACGGAAGAAAAGCTTATACGCTGATTATCTGTTTTTGAAGACATTGTACCCAATAATTAAGATTGAAGATAAGAACTGATCTGAAAAGCAAATTTTGCTTTCGATTTCAAAAGCGACACCCTGTATTGTTCCAATCTGTTTGACAACCGATCCGACAAACACACTATCGAAAATCAGGTTTTCTTTGCCACTTTATTTTAATCTGTCGCTACATAGAATCGGACAAATTTTTGGGCAGGCGAGAGTATCGCAAAAAATAACGTTTCTCAAACCGAAAAACGGCTTTACTTATGTTAAATGAGAAAAGGTATAGAGTCTATTTCCATAGACTCTACACCCGATATGTACTGAGTATAAGCGTTATTACTTAACTTCAACTTCTGCACCAGCCTCTTCGAGCTGCGATTTGATCTGTTCTGCTTCTTCTTTGGATACGCCCATTAGGGACAGCAAATGCACATTGTACGGTATTTAATGGCAATACATTCAACTGACTTTGTGCGCAATAAGCCAAATTCACATCGTATGAACTTGCCCCATAAAACCTTCTTCTTCCGATGACCGCAGTTCCTGCATGATCAAACAGATCAAGTTCAACGATTTCGTCAGGTTGAGCCGATATCTGACATATCGCTTCCTTAAAAGCAGAAGCATACTGAGAGGGGAACTTAACAATATCCATAGGGGCAATATTTAGACATAAATAAAACTCATTTTCACATCGAATTCCGCTTTGAGTGAAAGTTCACTTTGCCGCGTAAGAGAACACTCAGCCGGAGTAAGTGTAATATTGTCCGTACAGAATACCCCCTGTTCATCCACGATATCGGAATATATTTTCAGCGCGTGTTCTTCCATTTCATCCCACAACTGATTTTTCGCGACTTCATCGTATTTTTTATTTGCCGACATAAGAATCAATTCGACACGATAAACGACTATTCCCTCATTACGTCCCCGGACGGAACGAATCTTCGGGGGACACCACCAGGCTGCCGGGAAATTGATATTTTTTTCATTCATTCTGTATCCGAATCCTTCGAAAAAGGTATACCCCAGCTTTTCCGCCGCATTTCTCACCGCGGCAGACAATTGATTTCTAAGCATATAAATTTGATTTTAAGATTAAAGACGTTGTCAGTCACCGGCCTTTATCCGTCCATTTACCAGAGCCATGAAGTCGTAACAATTCATAGAACGGACTTGTTCAATTTCATCGGCTCTAAAATGTCCAGCCCACAACAGAAGCTCGTTCCACGAAAAGGCGGACACTTTTTGAGCGGAATCAACTGTACCTGATTTTTTGAAATAGCATGCAGAATAGAGTTCTTTCATTTTCCGGTGGGCATCGTTCAACGCCAGGAACAGCGCTGTAATTATACTCATAGGCATGTCCCTCATCAATTCGGCACGACGTTTAACGACACGTTCAATATACCGCGAATCCTCTCCTTTACAAAGCACGGCAGCGATCAGAGGAGCATATTCCCACTTATCGGCCAAATAGAGGTCGGCCGCTTCACACCATTGAATCGCCGACACCTCACACAAAGGTACCCATTCACCATCAAACGTCTGCTCTGACAATGGTAAACAAAGTGTTTCATTGCCACACCGAAATTCGTGCTTTTGCAATGCCATCGAATCAGGAATAGACTCATCGATAGATCTGTCCATAGTCTCATGTCGGTTAAAAGCCATTTGCAGTGGATCAATAAAATGCCGGATCAGAGATGTAACAAATTGTTTCCGGTCCATCGGATCGACACACATGGCAATATGCTGTTCAACTCCGCAAAACAGGATAAGTAGTTCTATCTCTTTTTCAGCATTTGTCCGTATAAAATATTGTTTGTTTTCTTCTACATCGTTGGGGTTTCGTTGATCGTTATTTTCGGTTGTACGTGTATTCTCGGGACAATGAACAAAACGATTCAACGCTATAAACTGGGACCATTTTAATTCCGCCCAGTCAGAAGGACAAAAATATGTATGCTTATTGATTTGCAGAGAGACCATTGTTGACAACCTCAGTTTTTCTGTTAAGATACTGTTGAAATACTATTAATAATGTTCTTTAATTACCAGATAGGCTGTTAATAATTATAAAGAGACAATACTTTAATCAACTCTTTCAACTCTTTAGCCACACTGTTTGCACGACTATTTGACAATTTATGATCAGCCCTGATTTTCACCAGATGTTCCACTTCACTGTGTGCTGTTTTCATCGCATCCAAAGAACGAGAGGTCGCACAACGAACTGGATTATTATCAACGGGTTGCTCCACGTAAACAGAGATTTTTCCTACCGGTTTTTGTGTTTTCTTTGACACACACCGCTCTGTCATTTTTCTTTTTTTTGATGCTTGCATATGCGTATAAATTATAAGTTAAAATAAGTTATTAACACTCTATCTTTCGAATCGAGATAAAAGTTATCAACATCAACAATTTTTTTTTCGAGTTCTGTTAATAAATACGGACTATCCTTCCTGGCTCGTTTCTATGATCTTTCATGTTTCGTTATTGACAAATATAATATACTCCGCCCCCTTTTGTCAAGAGGGCGGAGTACATTTTTTTAAATTTTGTATAAACAACACAAAATCTACAAAAATACAATATTATGATTTACAACAAATTAGACCAAATAAACTATCATGAATTCCACCAGCAATAAATTCAATTATTGAATAAATCCAATTGATCTTGCATCCGACCAAACGAAAGCCGATGGTATGGCGACAGACCATATTTCCGAATCGCATCCCGATGTTCTTTGGTCGGATATCCTTTATTTTTTTGCCAATTATACATAGGGTACTCTTGAGCGATTTTCACCATATAATCATCCCGGTAGGTTTTGGCCAAAACAGAAGCGGCCGCAATCGAAGCGAATGTTGCATCCCCACCGACAAAACAACGAAACGGGATCTCCAATTTGGATTTAAAACGATTTCCGTCGATCAACAGCAACTTAGGCCGAACGGAGAGTTGTTCCACAGCCCGGCTCATCGCAAGGAACGAGGCATTCAAGATATTGATCCGATCGATCTCATCGGGTTCGACCATTGCCACAGCCCAAGCAATGGCCTGCTGCTGGATAACCTCACGCAACAGATAACGATTCTTTTCGCTCATTTGCTTTGAATCGTTGAGTAACGGATGTTCCCAACCTTCAGGCAGAATTACAGCTGCAGCCGCAACCGGACCAGCCAAAGGGCCCCGTCCAGCCTCATCGCACCCGGCTTCGATCCATTGGTCCTGAAAACAAGATTTCAACATAATTTCTGAAAATAAAAGAGGTTCGAAACTACGCGCCTATCCACTACGCTTTCGTTCGAACCTCTCTACTTCTCTACTCTATTTACTTCAGCTTCGTGAGCCGTTGCTTATACTCTCTTTACACTTCAGCAGAATCCTTTTGCTGCTCTCCAGTAGACACATTTTGCTGTTCCTCAACCGGTTCGCTTTTTTCTTCTATCAGGCCATGCTTCCTGAAGAAAGTTTCTATAGCATTTGTTTGATCTTGCTGTCCGTATGCTCTCGCCACACTGTAAAGATTATACAGATCTGAATATTTATCGTTCAATTGAGCAAAAATCATCTCACGATATTTCCCTTTGAACTGCAAATAGTAATCCATATATTCTTCCAATATTTTTGCATAATCTTCCAGAATAGCATTTCCTTTATCAAAAGCCCCTGCTTTGTAATACGCCTCAACAATATATCGGGTAAAATAATTGTGTCGTACCTGCGAGAACGGGATCTCCTTCACAACTTTATCCAACACCTCAATAGCACGGGTCGTATCGCCGGCCACAACCAATTCATTGGCCAATCTGGCGAATTGCACGCGAACAGAAGTTGCATTAACATTCGTCTCTACGGTATGATCGACATACACATTCGGGTCAGAAAGGTTTCCATACGAATATTGGTTCATCAAATTATCGTAGAGACATTCCGGATCAACGCGTCCTCTGAAGAACATGTCGTCCGAAGTTGTAACAATCGGCACCAATCGATAAAGGAAACCATCTTGTTGCAGATAATCCTGCAACCCCAGTCCGAGTTGATCTATCGCAAAAGCCTGAGTAAAATATATGGGTCGCTTCCAATCGAAATGCGTCAGCAAGTCGATCAACATCATCTCATGACGGGCAATAACACTCTTACTGATATTCAGATAGAGAGTATCAACCATCAGGTGAGCGTCTTCAGGCCGTACAATTCCACTGGCAATTGCATTTTCCTTATTCACCGGAATAGCAATCCTACGCGTAGGAATATAATCGAATTTCTCTCCTCCATATGACAATTTAGTCCGTGGATCATCACCTGCAACCCATTCGTCAATCACTTGTTTTCCCGTCGCACTTTTAAAGACCTCCTGGACATACAGACCTTCATTTTCATAATATTTATCCCGGGGTAAATTAAAGGGCACTGGATCTGAATCGTTGCTTTTGAGCTTCATTTGATCGATATACCACTCCCCGCCAAGATAGTTCACATTCATCACACGAACATCCTTGCGGACTCCTTCGACTTCTTGCGCATACCACAAGGGGAAGGTATCGTTATCTCCGAAGTTTACGATAATGGAGTTTGGCAACACCGTATTCAAATAGTTTTTACCCCAATCAGGAGCTACAAATCGCCCCGAACGGTCGTGATCATCCCAGTTCTGAGCTGCAAGGATCGTCGGAACAACCGCACAAATCACGGTTGCCAACACAGCTATAGACACGTTTTCCTTTTTAAACCAACGTTTTCCGGCCTCAAACAGCGCGAGCACACCAAATCCGATCCACATACAGAAGGCATAGAACGAACCGGCAAAGACATAATCCCGTTCACGAGGTTCAACCGGAGGAGAATTAAGGTACACAGCGATCGCCACTCCCGTCATAATAAAGAAGGCCATAACGACC
>OHBJ01003707.1_pt1 | contig 10000 bp, 8 predicted proteins | sample 1577241 | NCBI WGS metagenome assembly OHBJ01 (sample SAMEA3541594, study PRJEB24748) | human gut metagenome | biome: human gut; feature: human-associated habitat; material: faeces | place: China | collected 2012
TTACCCGCTCATGAAGATCATTTCCAGCGAGGCCAAGCGCCTGACGGAAATGGTCATGGATCTGCTGGACTTCACCCGGATGCAGGACGGCCGCATGACGCTGGCCGTGGAAATGACGGACATCCGGGGCGAATTCGAGGACACGGTGTATATGTACGGCGGCCGTCTGGCACAGGACGGCATTCAGCTGGTCTATCTGGACAACGACGAGGACATTCCGGAAATTCCCTGCGACCCCCAGCGGATGCGGCAGGTGTTCCTGAATCTTCTGGACAACGCCGCCAAGCATGGCGGCTCGGGCAAGCGTATTGAGGCCTCCATGTCCTATGACGGCAAAGATGTGATCGTCTGTATCCGGGACTTTGGCCCCGGCATTCCGGAGGACGAGCTGCCGCTGGTGAAGAAAAAATTCTACAAAGGCAGCTCCAGCGTCCGGGGCACGGGCATTGGCCTTGCGGTGTGCGACGAGATCGTGGAAATGCACGGCGGCACGCTGACGCTGGAAAACGCCGAGGGTGCTATTCCTGCTGATGAATCCAAAGGCATCCAGCCGGAACCGGCCGGCAGCAGGAAGATGGAAGCCGATTGCCTTCACCTTTGTCCCCAGCGGCTCCTTCCCGCCGACTGGTATTTAATAGCATTTCTCTCATATGCTTCGCGTACCGAGATTCTTCGCCTTCGGCTCAGAATGACGATGAGGGCGAGATGGCAAGGCACGTGACGCAGGCTCCTTCCGCAGGTGGCAATCCTGCATAGGATTGCCAAGTTGGGCAAAGTTGGCCCTTAGCCTGCCCATAAAAGGGCCTTCCTATGAATTGCCCGACCGGAATGGAGCTGGGCAAAGCCCTGAGGAACACCGAATCTTTTTAGCGAAAGACCTGACGCCCCTATCCTCCGTCGCCTTCGGCGACACCTCCTTCCTAAGGAAGGAGGCTATAGAACTCCGTTATGCAGCAGTGTTGACATAAAAGACAATTCCGTAACGCTGACTCCATACTCATCGCCCGCAGGGCGATACCTTCCCCTCTGAACCCTTTGAACTTTCTGCACCCTCTGATCTTTACCCCTCCGCCATCTGCTTCAGCCCGTCCCTATCTGCAATATGGATTTTCTTCCCTTTCCGGCTGATGAGGTTCGTTTCTTCCAGCAGGTGAAGTTTACGGGAGAGGGTTTCGGGGGTGGTGCCCAGGTAGGCGGAGAGGTCTTTCATTTTCATGGGGATTTCCAGGTCCGCCGCGCCGCCGCTTAGGAGGTAGAGGCTCAGAAGGTAGGCGGAAAGTCTGGTTTCTACTCTTTCCATCATGAGGAAGCGGGTCTGGTTTTCTGTGTCCGCCATGCGCTGGGCGTTGATTTCCAGAAGTTTCAGGGCCAGCTTTGGGGTTTTCTCAAGGAGGGCGGTGAAGTTGCTTTTCCGGAGGAGGCAGGCGTCGGTGGCTTCCAAAGTGTCGATGAAGAGGTCTTGGGCCCTGGCGCCTAGGAGGGCGTTGGCGCCTTCGTAGCTGCCGGGGGTGAGGAGGCGGAGGAGCTGTTCCCTCCCGTTTCCTGCAATCATGTAGACTTTCATAGAGCCCGATGCCACGATGATGAGGAGGGGGTCGTCTCCCGGCTGCCAGACGGTTTCGCCTTTGTTGAAGTGGCGGTGAATGACGAGGCTTTCGATTTTGTCCTGTTCCTCTTCGGAAAGGTGGTTGAAAAGGGGGACGATGGATGTGCAGTGATGTTCTTTCATGGGATATCCTTTCTTATTTCTTTTCTTCTATTATACATGAAAAAAAGAAATATTTACATTTCTTGATATGTATCAATGTTTTAGATGCCCCGTTTCTTTATACTATTTACAGATAAAGAAATCCGAGCTTACAGAGCTCCAGTGAAACAGGAAAGGATGATTCCAATGATGGACACAATTCAGGAAAACGAAATTTTCAATCTGGCAGATAAGTTGGATTATCAGGACGGTGCTTTCCATCCGCTGGTGATTGACAGCAATGACAAGGCGGAGCATGTGCTCATGGCGGTGGATAAGGGTGTGCTGATTCCGGACCACAAGGCGCCGTCGGACCTCATTTTCCAGGCCCTGGAAGGGGAAGCGGTGCTTCATGTGGGAGGAAAAGACCTCAACGTGAAGAAGGGAGATTTCCTCTATCTGAAGGAAGGCACCCTTCACCATCTGCAGGCAGTATCAAAGTTCAAGTTCTCCATGGTGCGTCTTTATAAATAATTTTCAAACTTCATCAATCGGTACACATATAAACAGGAAAGGATGATTACTATGATTAACACAATTCAGGAAAACGAAATTTTCAACCTGGCAGACAAGGTGGATTACCAGGACGGTGCTTCCCATCCGCTGGTGATTGACAGCAATGACAGGGGAGAGCATGTGCTCATGGCGGTGGATAAGGGTGTGCTGATTCCGGAGCACAAGGCGCCGTCGGATCTCATTTTCCAGGCCCTGGAGGGGGGGGAGCGGTGCTTCATGTAGGAGGAAAAGATCTCAACGTGAAGAAGGGAGATTTCCTCTATCTGAAGGAGGGCACCCTTCACCATCTGCAGGCGGTGACCCGGTTCAAGTTCTCCATGGTGAGAATCTACAAATAAATTTCAAATTTCATCAATCAATGCTCGTATAAACAGGAAAGGACGATAATTATGATTAACACAATTATGGAAATGACAGCGATAAAAGGTCTGGCAAGGAAGGCGGCCCTTGGGCTGGCGGTGGGTATGCTGCTGCTGGCGCCGGTGGCGGCGGAGGCCCACTGTGATACCATGGACGGGCCGACGGTGAAGGATGCCCTGAAGGCCATGGAAACGGATAATGTGAATTATGCGCTGAAATGGGTGCAGCCCCGGTATGAGGGGGAGGTGATCCGGGCATTTAATCTGAGCATGAAGGTGAAGGATATCAATGCAGATACCAGAAATCTGGCGGAGCAGTATTTCTTTGAAATTCTCCTCCGGGACCACCGGGCCGGAGAGGGGGCGCCCTTTGAAGGGGTGAAGCCCCATGGAACGCCGATTGATGAGAGGGTGAAGGCGGCGGACAGGAGCATTGAAGAAGGAAATCTGAAGCCCCTGGAGCATCTGGTGGATAGGGATAAGCAGGCGGAGCTGGAACGCCGCTTCCAGCGGGTCATGGCCATCAGGGATTTCGACGTAAATAACCTTGAGGCGGGCCGGGAATATATTGAGGCCTATGTGCAGTTCTTTAAATTTGCAGAGGGAGAGGAGGACGAACATCACGGAGTACATGGCCATGGCGGCCATGAAGCCCTGCATGGACAGGAATAATAAAAAAGCACCAGTCGGAAGACCGGTGCTTTTTGCTGTGTGCGATACTTGAGGCGGTGGGCTTTTGAGGAGGAATCGGCGCTTGGCGGTATTCCCGAAGGTTGACGCGGCTTCGCCGCGAGGGTTGATGGCGCCGCCGGGCCTTCGGCCCTGGGCGCCAAGGGTTCAGTCCGGGATCGGCTCCGCCTTCCGGACCGGTTCTCCGGGCTCCGCCCTCGGGAGTTATGTAGTATCGCTCTGTGCGTATCCCGCATGGGATACGCAAGTCAGCCGAAGTTGGCCTCTAGCCTGCCCAATAAGAGGCCTTCCTTTTAGCCGGCTGACCGATTGGGGAGGTACGGCGCCTTGCGGCGCCAGTATAAATGCCGCCTTACGGCGGCGCCCTCCTTTGGTGGCTGGCGCCACCACCTTTCCCCCGCAAGCGGGGGCACAACAACCCGTGCTATACTTAGTGGCTGTTAAAAAACCACCCTTTGCAAAAATAACCTAAAACACCCTCAAAATGTGAAAATTCACCCCTCAGAAGGCATTTTTGACCTTGAGAATGCCTTGGAACCTCAGTCTGCTAACTCCATATAGTGCTGAGACTCTGATTCTGCCCCTGAATCCACAAATAGAGCAAAAAAAGAGACCCCGTGGGGATTCTGAACAGATTCCCCACAAGAACAGACATGGCGATAGAAGACAACGTCGTCTCCGGCAGTTTAGTCATGATAAGACCGGCACCATAGCAGTGCTTATCTAAGCTGAAGAAGCGCTCAACCTCGATTATATCGACATTGTCCTGGTATTCTTCCTTTGTTGGCTTCTGTTTCTCTTTTGGCGGACGCCCTAAGCGAGGCCCGGACATGCGAATTCCACGCTGCTTGCAGAACTCTCGGTTTGTGCGAGTGCGATAAATCTGATCGACCAGCACCTTCGTAGGATAATGGCCGGTACGGGTTTTATACCGTTCCACTGCATCAGTCAGAATGCCGCCTTCATTGTAAGGGTCGAACGACAGCTTTTCCATCCGGGCGTGTCCCTTTTCATCAATGCTCACATCGTACTTGGCGCCAAATTCTACCGGTGCCTTGACCTTGCCGCGTACAATGGGCCTCAGATGGGGCTGACGCAGGCTGACAATCCTATGCTCGATTCGATGTGTCTTGTGGTCATACATGTACTTCTGCTGCTCATACAGCTTCTGAATGGTCTGGTACAACTGCCGATACTTGTCCGGAAGCTCATAGCCTGCCGCAAGGTACTGTTCAATATAGCGCATATCACGGGCAAGATTAAATAACTCCCGCCGAATCTGCATTCTGACAGCTTTTGCAGACCTTCTCTTGGACTTTGCCAGCTTCAGATAGTCCTTTCTGGCGATTTCCCGGTAAGTCCTTGGCTTAGCCCAGGGATGGTAGGTATCATTGAAATAGTCAATCATCCCCTCCAGATGCTCCCTGGCTTCATTGAGAAGCGAGAAATCCTGAGGATACCGGATATTCGAAGGAGAACAGGTCGCATTCAGAATCAAGGTCCCCATATTGTCGGGGAGAGCAGTGCCATCAGGCACCTCCAACTTATCCTCCCTGTGTTCCGGCGTTACATCAGACGCTGCCAGAATCATTTCATTGACTTCCATAAGGAACTCAGGCGTGAATCTCTTTCTAAAATGCACCATAGCAGAGTAGGTGAACAGGCATTCCGATTGAAAAGACGGGAGCCCAAGGAAATACTGATAATATGGGTTTTCTGCAATGAGCTCACATAATTTTCTGTCAGAAGCTCCGGTTGCCTTCTGGATAATATATGCGCCAAAGGCAATACGAAAAGGAATTCCCGGACGTCCTGTTTTAGAAGGGAACTGCTCAGCATAGAGCTCTTCGTACTTGCTCCACTCAAGAGAGTCCGCCAGCTGAACCCATCTGTTGTCGGAGGAAAGCTGGAGCCCACCCGGCTGATTGAAGTCAAAAATAGAAATTTGCTGGTACTGGGGAGTGAGTTTATACATGAATAGAGCTCCTATGTGCAAAGAAAATCTGGGGATGCTAAAATTAACTATGCATATATTATACAATATTACATGTTAAATCTCAGTAGTTATCTAATATATTCTATCATAAATAGTTATTCAGCATGCACTAAATAGAAAGGACGCTCTATGAACTACAGAACCGGAAAGATTCTGCTTATCACATCCCTCCTGCTTCTGCCGGCTGCATTTTCTCCTGCCCGGGGAGAGGAACCGGCTTTTTCTTATACCCATATCCATCGGGAGGGCTCTGTTTCCACTATGGAGACAGGCAGGGTGGAGACGAGGGAAAAATCATCGAAAAAGACCACCCATTACGATATATCGGTGAACCTGCCTTCTTCGCCGGCGGCGGGAGGCCTGCTGTATCCCTACCTGGCAAAGAACGGCCTTCCCGGCGATGTTCACCGGCGCAGGGGGGAAAGTGATGTTTATGGCTATGGTGTCACCGCTGCGTTTCGGAATAAAAAGGGCTGGGGGCTCCTGAACCGGGAGGGACATGAAATCGTTCCTGCTTTCTGGGATTCCATGTCCTATGAAGGAAATGGGCTGTTTCAGGTGAAGAAGGGAAAGAAGATTTCCTATATCACCGCAGACGGCCGCGTGGCGTCTCCGGATAGAGAAGAGGGACCTTCATTTTACAGGGAAAAGGGGAAATACGGTATTCTTGATGACCGCGGAATTCGGGTGACGGCGCCGCTGTATAGGGAGGTGCTGGCGCCTTTCAGCGAGGGCATTGCTTTTGTGCAGCTTTCCGACGGACGGAAGGGCGGCATCGACGGGTCGGGAAAACTTCTTTTTACCGCGGAATTTGACAGCGTGGGACCCTATGAGGATGGTCTGGCGGAGTACCGGCGGAAGGTGAACCGTTTCAACTGGGGCACCCTGGCGGGGGCCGTGCTTGGGGGCCTTGGCGGCAGCGGCGGAGGCGATGAAATGCTTCCTCTTTCCTATGACGGCGTGAAGCGGGGCTATCTGGACCGGCAGGGACGTATCGTGGTGGACAGCCGCTCCGACGAGGTATATCCCATGACAGAATGGGGCACCTTCGTGAAGGACCACGGCCTTCTGGGCTTCGTGAACCGGAAGGGAGAGTACATCATCCCGCCGGGGCGCTATGACCTTTCCGGCGGCATGCTCTATGAAAAGGAAGGGCTGGTGACCCTGAGGAATAAGGAAAAAGGAAAGATGGGTGCCTTCCGCCTGGAGGACGGCAGGCAGGTCATGGATTTCCTGTATGACCGGATTACATTCCTCGGAGAAGACCGCGTGCTTTATGAAATGGGCGGGAAAACGGTGCTTGCCGGAGAAGGCGGAGCCATTCGTGAGCTTCCCTCCGGCGCCGTCATGCAGCCCTATTCGGAAGAAGGGCTGGCCTGGCTGGAAGAGGGAAAGAAAATCCATGCCCTGGACCGGGAAGGAAAGATTCTTTTCACCCTTCCGGAAGGAGAGGCGGCGCGGCCTTTCCGACATGGCCTGGCACCGGTGAAATCCCACGGACTCTGGGGGCTTGTGGATATCCACGGGCAGTGGGTGAAATCCCCCCTGTATAAGGATGTACAGATGATGTGACACTGTACAGGCTGTGTTACAATATAAATATAAAAGACCATAAAAGGGCGGCATTCTTTGCGAAGGCCGCTTCTTTTCTCAAATCGATATAAGATATTTCATTCAGAAAGGAGTCTTTCTATGTATGATGAATTGACAGCGGAACGGGAGAAAAGTATTTCCATCAATATGCCCGGTCTCATGAAGGATGTGTATGCCTGGATGGCCATCGCCCTGGTGGTGACAGGATTCAGCGCATGGTTCGTGGCGGATAACGCCCTGCTCCGGGGGCTTTTCATGGGAAGCCGCACCGGCACCCTGGTGCTTATTGTGGCCACCTTTGCCCTGGTATGGCGCCTGTCCTCTGCCATGGGGAAAATGTCCCTGAAAACGGCGGCAGCCATGTTTCTGGTGTATTCGGTGCTGAACGGCATTACCCTGTCGGCGGTATTTTTGACCTACACCCTTTCTTCCATCGGCGGCGTGTTCTTCATGACCGCCGGCACCTTCGGCATCATGTCGGTGTACGGCTATGTGACGAAGGCGGATTTGTCGAAGCTGGGAAATATGTGCCTCATGGGACTTTTCGGCATCATCCTGGCCACGGTCGTGGGGTTCTTCTTCGACAGCACCCTGCTGCAGATGCTTATTTCCTACGCCGGCATCCTGATTTTCACGGGCCTCACCATTTATGACACCCAGTCCATCAAACGCCTGGCCCTCACCTATCATTCCCGGGCCACCGACGAAGGACAGAAGATAGCCATCATGGGCGCCCTCACCCTGTACCTGGATTTCATTAACATCTTCATTTACCTCCTCCGCCTCTTCGGCGAGAAGAAATAGGGACATCAAAAAAGCGTGGAGCTTCGTTTCCACGCTTTTTTGAATGCCCGTATTTGGAGTGAATGACCGTCGGCAGCCCGCCGTCTCTGTCATTTCGACCGGAACGAAGTGGAGTGGAGAAATCTCACTCCGAAATGGGACAAGCTGCATTGTGGCGGGAGATTTCTCGACTCAGAGCATCAATAGGACACAGACCATTTGCCGCCAAAACCGACATGCAGCCCCGCTCGAAATGACAGTAGAGTGGGCAGCGTGTCCGAAGTCTGACCGTCTGAGGTCTGACTGTCTAACTTCTAACTTCTATCTTCTATCTTCTATCTTCGCCCGCCGCCCCTGTCATTTCGACCGGAGCGAAGCGAAGTGGAGAAATCCCACTCCGAAATAGTACAAGCCTCATGACGGCGGGAGATTTCTCGACTCAGAGTATCAATAGAGTATAAAACCTTTACCCTCATACCGGCGTGCAGCCCCGCTAAATGACAGTAGAGGGGGGGCTGCACCTGTGCCATTCTGCTTCTTTCAGAGATGCCTGTACACAGCTCGCCGCCCCTGTCATTTCGACCGGAGCCGGTCAGCCGCCAATAGGAAAGCCTCTTATTGGGCAGGCTGGAGGCCAACTTCGGCTGACTTGGAGACTCTATGCAGGGTCTCCACAGAGTGGAGAAATCTCACTCCGAAATAGTACAAGCCCTATTGGTGGGAGATTTCTCGACTCAGAGTATCAATAGAGGATAAAACCTTTACCCTCATACCGACATGCCGCCCCGCTCGAAATGACAGTAGAGGTGGGGCAGCACCTGTGCCATTCTGTTTCTTCCTCAAACGCCTGTACACAGCCCGCCGCCCCTGTCATTTCGACCGGAAAGAAGTGGAGTGGAGAAATCTCACTCCGAAACGGGACAAGCAACATTGTGGCGGGAGATTTCTGGGCTCAGAGTATCAATAGGAAATAAAACACTTACCGCCAATACCGCCGTGCAGCCCCGCTCAACATGACAGTAGGGGGTCGCAGGTGTCTGATTGTCTGACCGTCTGAAGTCTGACTGTCTACCTTCTATCTTCTAATTTCTATTATCTATCGTCTATCTTCTATCATCTCATCCTCACCATCCGCTCTTTTTCCAGAAGGAAGGGATGAAAATGGAGAGGAGGGTTACGGATTCCAGCCTTCCGAAGAGCATGGACAGGCAGACGATGACCTTGGAGAAATCCGGCAGGGCTGCGTAGGTGCAGGTGGCGCCGAATGCACCGAAGGCGGGGCCGTCGTAGCTCATGGTGGAGAGGGCCACGCCCAGGGCGTCCATGAAAGCAAGGCCGTCAAACATCATGGCCCCTGCCCACAGGGTGGAGAGGGCCATGTAGATGAAGAAGAAGGCCAGCACCTAGAGTACCGTATTCCGGGAGAATTTTTCCTTTCCCACGGTCATGTGGAAAACCGCCCTTGGGTGCATGTGGAACTTCAGAATGGCGGAGAAGCATTTGAAGAGAAGAATGAGGCGCATTACCTTCAGCCCGCCGGCGGTGGAGCCGCCGCAGCCTCCGGCTATGATGATGAGGAGAAGGATAAATTTAGCAAAGGAAGGCCATTGGTCGAAGTCGGCGGATACGTAGCCGGTGGTGGAGGACAGGGAGGCGGACTGGAAGAGGGCTTCCCGGAGGGATTCCGGAAGGGGCATATGGCCCTGAAGCACCAGGGAGGCGGTGATGAGAAGGACCGCCGCTGCCACCATGAGGAGGTAGACTTTGAATTCCGTATCCTGCAGGAGTACATGGAGACCCCGTTTCCAGGCGTCCACGTAGAGGCCGAAGTTGGCGCTGGAAATAACCATAAAAAAGGTGAGTATCATTTCCAGGGAAAAGCTGTGATAGTAGGCAATGTTTTCATTTCTGGTGGAAAAACCGCCGGTGGCAATGGTGGAGAAGGCATGGTCCAATGCTTCCCAGAAACCCATGCCCCATAGCATTAAGGCCGCCGTGGCAGCGGCGGTGAAACAAAAGTACACGCAGAAAAGGGCCAGTGCCGTTTCTTTGATGCGGGGGAGGGGCTTGGAAGAGGTGGGTCCTGTGCTTTCGGCATTCACCATTTTCGTGGTGCCCCGTCCGGCCTGGGGGAAGAGGGCCACGAAGATGACGATGATGCCCAGACCTCCCAGCCAGTGGGTCATGGCGCGGAAGAAAAGAATGGACGGCGGCAGGGGCGAAAGGTCATTGATGACGGTGGCCCCGGTGCCGGTGAGGCCGGACACGCTTTCCACCAGTCCGTCCAGCGGGGAGAGGGTGCCGGAACAGATATAG
>OHBJ01003713.1_pt1 | contig 9998 bp, 9 predicted proteins | sample 1577241 | NCBI WGS metagenome assembly OHBJ01 (sample SAMEA3541594, study PRJEB24748) | human gut metagenome | biome: human gut; feature: human-associated habitat; material: faeces | place: China | collected 2012
ATTGGAGGCTGTCTGAGAAGGGAATGACAAAAGACTATCCTGAAAACGTTCTCCCCGAATCTGCGCTGCCGACTTGCCTACAGGCGCGGCAGACTGCACGTTGCTGGGTGCCTGATCATTGGCGATCTGGACAGGCACTTTCAGTCCCAGCTCCTTTGCCGCAAGGACACGATGTTTACCGTCATCCAAAAAGGACATATTTCCGTTTGCGTCCCGATTGACCTGAATCATATTGTTTGGATTATAGTACGCATCCAGTGTGTTTCCTAGATTAGGGTGCTCCGCTCGGATCTGTGCCGGACTTTTTCCCTCGGCCAACATGGACTGTACCGCTGGAAGTCCTCTGGCCTGATCCAGATAAAAATCTTTATTGGCACCGTGATTTTCCCAAAATTGTTTTTCGCTGGCACGCCGGTTCCAGAAGTGAGTGGAAGGAAGCCCTCGAGCCGTGGACATATCGATATCCTCTGCCGGAATCGTTGCAGAACAATTACCAATCTTATTTCCTGCCGCGTCATAGTTTATGGCATTTGCCTGAGAATTTGCGCAACATTCAGCGATTCGGTCGCTTGGTGTCAGGTTATCGATTCGAGCAAAACGGGTCGCTCCCGGCTGGACGTGATCAAAATACCAACTAACATCAGCGTCTCCATTTTGAGGATCGATAAAGTAAGTCTTTCCATCGCGCTGCTCTGCCACGAAAACATGTCCATCAAATCCACTACCATCAGAAGTGGCCCAGCCGACATCTATTTCCACACGGGCCCCATCGCCGTAAGATGCCATTGCCCGTTCGATTGCCTCGCGGCCGCTGCCGGGAGTTTTGTGGATAATAGGCTTTTAAAGAAGCAGGGTTTCATACAGCTTTTTTTTCCAATCAGCGGCCTAATCATTCTTTTATTGATTTCTTCGGAATGGAGGCGGATGAATGGAAATTTATAAAAGAAGATGCACCTGAGGAAACGAATATATCAGATGATGAATTATTGAAGTTAGTGGATAAACAACTAAATGACGGACATCGGAAATTGTTTATCGTGTTGCACATGTATGGTTCCCATTTTAATTATAAAGAACGTTATCCTTCGGATATGGCAGTGTTCAGGCCGGATAGCCTGACCGATGCGAAATATGAGAACCGTGAATATTTATTGAATGCGTACGATAACACAATCTGTTATACAGACGGCTTCTTGGCGTCACTGATTGAAATGTTGCAACGCACGAATGCTTCATCGGCTATGCTTTATACTTCCGATCATGGAGAGGATATTTTTGATGATGACCGGAAACTGTTTTTGCATGCGTCTCCGGTACCTTCATACTATCAGTTGCATGTTCCGTTCCTGATTTGGATGTCTGAGGCGTATCGTAAAGGATATCCTGTTCAATATGAGGCTGTGTGTATGAATCGTGAAAAGCCGGTGGCAGGGAATGCATCTGTTTTTCATTCAATGTTGTCGTTGGGTGGCATACAAACCGATTATAAAGAAGATAGTTTGTCTGTCGCCAGTAAGCGGTATGTCACTCGCCCCCGTTATTACTTAAATGACCATAATCTTCCTAAACTTTTAGATAAAATAGGATTGAAGGAGAAAGATATTAAACAACTTGAACAAAGAAAAATGATGTATCCATGATAGATGGAGGTGTGTCAAAATCATAAAGTTATCCTTCTATTGTTATTGACGCAAAACGATAAATCTTTTCATTTTGACACATCCTCATACAAAGTCTGCTTTCGTGCTTTTAAATTTTATCAAGTGCCTGTTCCAAATCGGCCAGCAGGTCATCAATATGTTCTGTTCCGATGGATAACCGTACTGTTCCCGGATAAATCTCCTGTTCTTTAAGTTCTTGCTCATTTAGCTGTGAATGAGTTGTGCTTGCCGGATGGATAACAAGTGATTTTACATCGGCCACATTAGCCAGTAAAGAGAATATTTCGAGGCTGTCTATAAACTTATGGGCCTCTGTTTGCCCTCCTTGCACTTCAATTGTAAAGATAGAGCTGCCTCCATGAGGGAAGTAGCGGTTGTATAAAGCATGGTCGGGATGTTCGGGCAGTGACGGATGATTTACTTTTTTTACTTTAGGATGTCTATTTAGGAATTCCACCACTTTCAGTGCATTTTCTACATGACGCTCTACACGTAGAGAAAGAGTTTCCAGGCCTTGCAGTAGGATAAAGGCATTGAATGGACTGATGGCTGCTCCTGTATCTCGTAATAAAATGGCACGGATACGAGTGGCATAAGCCGCTGCTCCTGCCGCATCGATAAAACGGATTCCATGATAACTGGCATCGGGTTCGGTCAGTTGTGGAAATTTTCCTGAAGTTGCCCAGTCAAATTTACCGGAATCTACAATGACTCCTCCTAAAGAAGTACCGTGTCCGCCAATAAACTTAGTTGCCGAATGTACCACAATGTCTGCTCCATGTTCTATGGGTCGGATGAGGTAAGGAGTTCCGAAAGTATTGTCTACAATCAAAGGAATCTGATGACGGTGTGCAATATCTGCTACAGCTTCTATATCGATAATATTAGAATGGGGATTGCCCAAACTCTCGATGAACAGTGCTTTCGTGTTTTCCTGAATTGCATTTTCAAAATTGGATAAGTCATTCGGGTCGACAAAGGTGGTGGTTATACCATAGTCGGGTAGGGTATGCGCCAGCAAATTATAACTTCCTCCATAAATTGTTTTGGCGGCAACGATATGGTCACCGGCACGAGTGATGTTCTGAAATGCGTAGGTAATAGCAGCTGCACCCGAAGCTACCGCAAGTCCGGCTACTCCTTCTTCTAACGCTGCTACACGTTGTTCAAAGACTCCTTGAGTGGAATTGGTCAGACGTCCATAGATATTCCCCGGATCCTGTAAGCCGAATCGTGCTGCTGCATGAGCTGAGTTGTGAAATACATAAGAAGTGGTTTGGTAGATGGGGACTGCACGCGCATCTGTTGCTACATCGGGCTGTTCTTGTCCTACATGGAGTTGTAATGTTTCAAAATGTAATCTCTTAGTTGCCATAGTTGTATTCTTTTTAGTTAAACTGATGATTGATTTATTGGCTGCAAAGTTATAATTGATGGTAATATCGAACAATATATTGTGGAAAAATGGAAAATATATCTATATTTGTTGTGATATATAGAATAAAATTATTGTTTTACTGTTGGATGTCATACTTTAAAAGAATATTGCACTATGGATACATTGGATAAAACAGATTTGCAGATACTTCGTACATTGCAAGAAAACGCACGACTTACCACTAAAGAACTGGCTGCACGCGTCAGTCTGTCTTCTACTCCGGTATTTGAACGACTCAAGCGTCTTGAAAGTGGGGGATACATTAAAAAGTATATAGCAGTGCTTGATGCAGAAAAACTGAATCAAGGTTTTGTGGTATTTTGTAGTGTGAAACTCAGGAGGCTTAATCGGGATATTGCAGCTGAGTTTACCCGTATGATACAAGGTATTCCTGAAGTGACGGAATGCTATAATATTTCGGGAAGTTATGATTATCTGCTCAAGATACATGCCCCCAATATGAAATATTATCAGGAGTTTATATTAAATGTCTTGGGAACCATAGATAGTCTGGGTTCGCTGGAGAGTACATTTGTGATGGATGAAGTGAAGCATGAGTATGGAATACATATATAAAAAAGAAAAACACGTTCGTATGTGTGGGGTTACACGTTAGTATGTATAAGTTAATACGTTAGTACGTGTGAGGCTATACATACGTATGTATAAGGTCACACGTACTAACGTGTAGAAAGTTGCTTTTATTTCTTTTCACCTACGGTCTTCAACATTTCCTGTACGGCTGCTTCCAACTGTTGGTCTTCTCCTGTGAGTGCCTTTTCGGGAGCATTATACACTTCAATGTGAGGTGTAAGCAATTGGTTTTCGGCATATTGTCCGCGCATATCCATACAGCCTACCTGCGGAATACCGAATACAATAGTTGGATCAATCTGTGTTTCCCACCATACGGCAGTCATGGTTCCCGGAACGGGCGCACCAATCAGTTTACCGATTTTCAGTTCTTTATATACCCATGGGAAACCGTGTGCATTGCTGTAATTATCCTCGCAAATCAATACACAGGAAGGTTTGAGCCATTTATTGAATGGATCACTACCGATATATTGTCCGCGTGGAACAAAGCGCTGATATTCTTTACCACTCAATAAGGTAGCCAAATCATCGTGCAGCCAACCGCCTCCGTTGTGGCGTGTGTCTACAATTACGGCTTCTTTATTGCGGCAACGTCCGAGCAATTCGCTGTATACTTCACGGAAACTTTGGCTGTCCATACCTCTGACGTGTACGTAGCCTATACGACCGTTCGACAGCTTATCCACATTCTTACGGCAGCGTTCTACCCAGCGTTTGTAAAGCAGATTGCTCTGTTCGCCACTACTGATGGCTTTGATGGTCACGTCAAATCGTTTTCCATTGGCAGGATTATACATGGCAAGCAATACCTTTCGACCGGCTTTACCTTCCAGTAGCGGGAAATAATCCCGGCCTTTTAAAATCGGTTTGCCATCTATCTTTTCAATGATACATCCCGGAGTAACGTCAGTTTTCTTGATGGCAAAGGGCCCTTTGGCCAATATCTCTTTTATCTTCAAGCCGTCTCCATTGTAAGTCTCGTCATAGAATACACCTAAAGCGGCTGTGGAAAGAGAGGCCCCTGAACCATAATAACGGGCACCGGTATGAGAACCGTTCAGCTCGCCTAACAATTCACTTAACATCTCTTGGAAATCATAGTTGTTGTTGATGTAAGGCAAGAAGCGTGAATAGGCTTCACGATAACCCTTCCAATCTACCCCGTGCAGGTCTTTTACATAGAATTTATCTTCTACTTGTTGCCATACGTGGTTGAAGATATATTCGCGTTCGCCGTATGGTTGATAATCGAAGAAAGCTTCAAATTCAACTGTTTTAGGCTCTCCGGTACTTACGCTGACTTTTTTGATGCCTCCGCCTGTGCATAGGAATACATTTTCACCTTTTTTGTCGGGATACATGGCACCGCCACCGACAGATTTCATCACAATCTTCGTCTTATTCTCTTTTAAGTCATGTTCCCATAAATCATATCCGCCTTCAAAAGCAGCTTGATAATATAGTTTATCTCCTTTCGGTGTGAGAACAGCATCTCCCAAATGAGAAGAGTTGACAGTCAGGCGGACAATTCGGTCTCGACAGTTTTCGAGGTCGAAAACCAAAGGTTTGACTTCTTCTTTCTTTTCATCTTTCTTTGTGTCTTTTTTATCGTCTTTCTTCTTGCCGGTCTTCTCGTCTTTTTTCTCTTTATCATCCTCTTTTTTCTTGCTTTCGTCGATAAGGGCAAGCTCTTCTTTATTCATACGGAAACGTTCGTATGCGTCAAGGTCGAAGAACATGATGTAAACATCCGCTTCAGCTCCCCAACTGCCGTGGCTGCGGTATCCGGCACGGTCGCTATACCACATCATTGCTTTTCCGTCGAGCACCCATTTGGCATTCGTGTCTGTATAGCCGCTTTCGGTCAGGTTATGGATTTCTCCGTTGCCTGATGCGTTAACCAAAGCCACATCTTGGTTGTTCCATCCACCTATGCCAATATAGTTGGTGAGAATCCATTTGCTATCCGGACTCCATTGATACCATTGATCACCGTCACTGTATGAATATTCAAACTTACCGTCCATTACAGTGCGGACATCTTTACTTTTCAAGTTAAGCACACGAATCGTGGTACGGTCTTCCAAAAACGCTATTTCTTTACCATCAGGACTGAATTGGGGCTGGAAAGAAGCAATGGCTGAACCGGTCAGTTTCTCCTCTTTAATATCTGTAGCATAAGTGAATTGTTTCTCTTCTTTTTTGTTCAGGCTTGCCTGATAAATTTGCCACAAACCGTTTCTTTCCGAAGCATACACGATACTTCTTCCATCGGGAGCGAAGTTGATGTCGCGTTCTTGTTCCGGAGTATTGGTGATTTGTTTTGTTGTCTTATATTCCACTGAAGTGACGTAAACATCGCCGCGCAGAATGAATGCTACTTCTTTAGCATCGGGAGACAGAGCTATTTCTGTTGCACCGTTTCGTCTGATTTGGCGAATCAGGTCTTTGTCATTTTTGTCCGTTAAGATGGATATTTGTACTTTCCGAGGTTCGGTTCCTTCTTTCATTGTATAGATTTCTCCATCATATCCGTAGCAGAGTGTGCCGTTGTCGGCAGCAGTAAGGAAACGGACCGGGTGCTTGGTATGGTGGGTGAGCTGAGTGGAACTTGTTCCATCCAGTGCACGTTTGAATACATTGAATGAACCTTTTTCTTCACTCAGATAATAGAATGACTTTCCGTCCGAAGCCCATACAGGAGTACGGTCTTCACCATTAAAAGAGGTTAGCTTGCGATAGCTGCGTTTTCCGTCCAATGGACACAGCCAGATGTCGCGTGTGATAGAAGAAGTGTGATGCTTGCGCCAGGGATCTTCGTAACCTTTCTTATCATGGTAGAGTAAAGCATTGCCGGTTTTGTTGATGCTGATATCTTCCATAGGCATGGAGGAGAACATGACCGGACGGTCGCCTGTAGTGCTAACTTCATATACCTGTTGGAATTGTCCTGATGGAAACTGGGCATCTTCGGCTGACGGCATTACATTTGCCAGAAACAGGATATGGTCTGCATCCTTGAATGCTACGGGTGTTTCGTTGCCGGAGTGAGTGGTTAATCTTTTTGGGATGCCTCCCTCTCTGTCTACCACGAATATATCCATACTGCCCATGCGGTCGGAAGCAAATGCGATTTGTTTTCCATCGGGGCTCCATACCGGATGAGTGTCGTGCGCTGCATTGGTTGTAATCTGTGCAGCTTTGCCTCCGTTGACCGGTACTGTGTAAATGTCTCCTTTATAAGTAAATGCGATGGAAGTTCCATCAGGTGAAATGGCACAATAACGCATCCACAACGGATTGTCTTGTGCATGTGCAGATAATGCCAGCATAAAAGCTGCCACTCCCAGTAGTTGTCTTTTCATTTGATTTGTTTAATAGGTATGTTAATTTATAGATTTTCTATTTCTTCTTTTTGGTGAAGTAACTTCTTACTTTCCGCATTATTTTGATGCCGGTCATTACTCCGTCATAAACGGCTATTCCGGTATTTACATGTTGCATAATCCCTTCTATACCACCCTTATTTTCTTCAGGTACAAATAATTCGCGCAAAGTTTCGGTTATTTGTGTCTTCGCTTTGAGCACTTCCTCCCGTTTTTCGGCTTTTCGCCGGGCTATCTCTTCCAGGGTGATAATCGGTGTATGTTTAGAATCGTTGTTGTTCATAATCAGTCATCGTTTAAAAGCAGATTGGCGAGAAAGTTAACCATAGGTTGCATGATCAAACGTTTACGGAAGAATATGATTAATATAATCAGTAGGATGATACATCCGGTGATGATGCCGTAACTAACCATCAATCCGCCTACATGAGGAGCCAATACATAAGCTAATGTAAAAGAAAGGTAGAAGAGGGCAATGATACCTAGAATAACCAATACCAATACCAGAATCAGAGAGGATACCAATATGGTCAGCTTTTCTACTAAATGCAGTTTTACATAATCTTTTTGCAGCTCTGCATATTTTTTCAGTTCTACAAAGAGTTGTTGCAGGTTGTCTATATTCTTATCGTTTGCAAACATTCGCTGTTGTTTTTTACATTAAATATTGCCATTTATGTGTGTATGATGGCTGTGTGTCAATCGGTAAAGAGGTAAAATGAAGAATCCATAGACATATAATATATGTATATAGATTCTTCAATTTTGTTTAGAATGACAAGGCAAGTTGTATGATACCTTATTATTCTTTTACTTCTGCAGCAATTTCATCTACCAAGTCTTCCATTTCGGTACGGCTCAGTTTGATACCTCTTTTACGCAAAGCGTCAACAATTTTATTACGAGTATCTTCTCCTCTTTCGGGAGCAAATAAAACTCCGGCTGCTGCACCTACAACGGCTCCGCCCAGAAATGCAGCTAAAATACTTAAACTTTTCATAGTCTTATTAATTTTTGAACATTACAAAACTAACAAATAAAATTGAAAGTTGTTGCTATTTGGGGATGTTTCTTAGTAAGAAATTGACGATTATAGGCTGATTAACTTAATTTAACTGCGTATTAGATGTGAATGCTGTTGATATATTGCTACTTTTGCAACAATTATTATAGGATTAAACTAGAGTATTAATTTATAAAGATGGAATAATCATGAAAAAATTAGTTGTGTTGGGTATGGGATTGTGCGTAGCTTTGGCATTCTCCTCTTGTAAATCAAGCGAAAGCGCTTACAAAAAAGCATACGAAAAGGCAAAACAACAGGAATTGGCTGAGGCTCCTGCTGCAGCCGAAGAGGTAGAGGCTGCTCCTGTAGTAGCTGCTCCTGTTGCAACTGCACCTGCTCCTGCTCCGGTAGCCGGCCCGGTTCGTGAAGAAAAAGTGGAGCTGGTTTCAGGTGATGGTTTGAAGGCTTATAGTGTTGTTTGTGGAAGCTTTGGCGTAAAAGCAAATGCTGAAGGTCTGAAACAATATCTGGACGGGCAGGGTTATAGTGCTAAAGTGGTTTACAACCCCGAAAGAAACATGTATCGTGTAATTGCAGTTTCTTTTGATGACCGCGCACAAGCTACACAAGCTAAAGAAGAATTTAAAGCGAAATATCCTAACCGTGACGACTTCCAGAAGGCATGGTTACTTTATAGAGTATATTAATAATTTCTTTTTGGTAAATTAAGAAGAAAATATAGTCTATTCTTCTTTATTAAAAGTGGTAACTGCGAAGTTGCCGCTTTTTTTTATAACTTTGTTAATTCTAAAACAACAATAAAAACTAGTTGGATATGAAGTATTACAGTAGAATGTCATTGCTTGCTTTGCTGGCTGTCATACCGTTTAATGGTTTCTCTCAAGAAAGAGAAGTTCCTATTAAATATGGTGATATGGAACAATGGGTGACACGTAAGATTCATGAGTCATCGATTATAGGTGGAAATACCAGACTTCTTTATGAGATAGCTCCGACTCAGGAGGTTGATGGCAATGTGGCTTATGAAAATATGGGAGGGTCTCCTTGGGGGACATCCAATGTGATGGCGAAGGTGATGGGAATTGTCAAAACTAATAACACGGTATATAAGGAAAAACGTTATCATGGCTATTGTGCCCGCTTGGAGACGCATATTGAAAGAATGAAAGTGCTGGGCATGGTCAATATAACCGTATTGGCTGCCGGAGCCATTTATTTGGGTGATATGAAAGAGCCTATTACGAGCACGAAAGAAGGGGTGAAAAACATGAATTGGGGCATACCGTTTACAGAAAAGCCCAAAGCGCTTCGTTATGATTATAAAGTTAAAATGTCCGGTGAGAAAAATCGTATCCGTTTGACGGGCTTTAGCAAAAAAGAAGTAGTGAAAGGTCAGGACTGTGCTATTACTGTATTTTATCTTCAAAAGCGTACAGAGGATGCTCAAGGGAATATCACAGCAAAACGAGTGGGGACGATGGTTGTGAAGTATGACAAGGATTCTGATGGATGGGAAAATGATGCTACTTATGAGATTCTATATGGTGATATAACCCAAGACCCTCGATATAATCCTGAGTTTATGGGATTGAGATCGGTTGGTTATGCCCGTAACAGTAAAGGGGAGAGTGTCCTTGTTAAAGAAACGGGATGGGCTTCACCTGATGAAAAACCTACACACATGCTATTGCAGTTCTCTTCAAGTCACGGTGGAGCATATGTAGGTTCTCCCGGAAATACTTTTTGGGTAGATAATGTGAAGCTGGTCTATTGATAAGGCTTTTTCTATAATTTATCTTTATATATCAGACAGCCCAAGACCAGATACCAGTGGAATATGGATGCAATCCGCACTTTAAAGCAGATTGAATCAGAGAACAGGCTTGCCA
>OHBJ01003719.1_pt1 | contig 9993 bp, 5 predicted proteins | sample 1577241 | NCBI WGS metagenome assembly OHBJ01 (sample SAMEA3541594, study PRJEB24748) | human gut metagenome | biome: human gut; feature: human-associated habitat; material: faeces | place: China | collected 2012
GCCAAACGGCAGCGGCAAGAGCAATGTCGCCGATGCAGTGCGCTGGGTGCTCGGTGAGCAGAGAAGCAGGCAGCTGCGCGGCGGCACGATGCAGGACGTTATTTTTGCTGGTACGGAGCTTCGAAAACCGCAGGGATTTGCCTACGTGGCGATCACACTGGATAATGCCGATCACAAACTTCCGATTGAGTACGACGAAGTCACGGTTTCAAGACGTCTTTACCGTTCTGGTGAGAGTGAATATAAGATTAATGGAACGAGCTGCCGTCTAAAAGATATCAACGAGCTCTTTTACGATACGGGTATCGGTAAAGAGGGATATTCCATCATCGGACAGGGGCGGATTGATCAGATTTTAAGCGGGCGGCCGGAGGAACGGCGCGAGCTGTTTGACGAGGCGGCTGGAATCGTGAAATTCAAGCGGCGCAAGGCGATCGCACAGAAGAAGCTGGAAGATGAAAAACAGAACCTGATCCGCGTGACGGATATTTTGTCCGAGCTGGAAAAACAGGTAGGACCGTTGGAACGGCAGTCGGAGGAGGCGAAGGAGTATCTGCGTCTGCGGGAAGAGCTGCGCTGCCTGGACGCCAACCTGTTTTTGGCAGAATCGGAGGAATTGAAGCGCCAGATCTGGGAAGTGGAGCAGAAGGAGATGATTCTGACCGGCGATCAGGAGAGTGTGCGGGCGGAATCGGAGACACTGAAATCGGAGTACGAATTGCTCGGAACCGAGCTGGATGCGCTGGATGCGGCGATTGCCGCGGATCGTGAGGCGTGCAGCCGGGAAGATCTGGAACGCCAGGAGAAGACCGGACGGATCGGGGTTCTCAGAGAGCAGATCCGGACGGAGCAGATGAACGAAGAACATATCCGCAGCCGGATGGCGTCGATCGACGGCGAAATGCATCAGAAAGAGGAAGAACAGGCGGAATATGAGTCTGAAAAACAGGCACTAAATGCATCGGTGCAGATGATCGAGGCAAAACAGCAGGAAGCGGAGGCAGCAGTCCGTTCGATGGACGAGGCGGTCAGCCGGACGGAAACTTTGATCGAGACAGCAAAAGCCGAGATCATGGACGCTCTGAACCAGAAAGCGGAACTTGCCGCCCGCCGTCAGCGCTATGAGACGATGCTGGAGCAGGCGGATGTGCGCCGGGCGGAAGTGACGCAGAAGCTTTTGAAATTCAAGAGCGATGAGTCGGTTCAGGAAGAGCAGAAAAAAGAAGAAGAAGCCAAATTAGGGAAGGTGCGGGAATGTCTGGAAGCGTTTTCGGCGCAGGAAAAAGAGCTGCAGGAGCAGACGCGCACGGAGGAAGAACAGGAACGCCGCCTGAACCAGAAACTTTCGAGCCTTCAGCAGGATTACCACACGAACCGGACAAAGCTGGAATCGATGCGGAATCTGGCGGAGCGCTACGAGGGCTACGGCGGCAGTATCCGCCGCGTGATGGAAGTCAGGAACTGCGTTCCGGGTATTCACGGCGTTGTGGCGGATCTGATCAGCACGACGAAGAAATATGAGACGGCGATCGAGACGGCACTTGGCGGCAGCATCCAGAACATTGTGACGGATTCCGAGGAGACGGCGAAACGCCTGATTGAACACCTGAAAAAGAACCGGTATGGCCGTGCGACGTTTCTGCCGCTGACCAGCATGGAACGCCGCCAGAGTTTTGGACAGCCGGGGGCGCTGAAAGAAATGGGTGTTCTTGGACTGGCAAGCGAACTGGTCTCTGCGGATGAGAAATACAGCGGGCTGGTGTCCTATCTGCTGGGACGCGTGGTCGTGGTGGATCAGATCGATCATGCGATTGCGCTGGCAAAGAAATATCGGCATTCTCTCCGGATCGTGACGCTGGACGGCGAGCTTTTAAGCCCTGGCGGTTCGATGACCGGTGGTGCATTCAAGAACAGCAGCAATCTGCTGGGACGCCGCCGTGAGATCGAAGAACTGGAAGCTGCCTGCAAAAAGGCATTGGAACAGGTAGAGGCGGTACAGAAGGAGCTGGCAGAGACGGGGCGCAGGCTGACGGAAGCGAAGAGAACACTGGCATCCGTCCAGGAGAGGCGCCAGCAGATGCAGATCCAGCAGAATACGTTGGAACTGACGATCTGCCAGTTAGAGGCGAGACGGCAGGAGATTGCAGATTCCTCGCAGGATCTGTCTTCGGAAAATCAGGAACTCGAACTGCAGGTAGGCGATCTGCGCGGGGCGCTGCGGGAGCTGCAGACCGAAGAGACGAAGCTTGAAACGCTAAGCAATGAGAAGAACCAGTACGTGGAAGAGCAGCAGACGGGTCTTGAGACGGCGAAAAAGCAGCGTGGGGAAGCGGCGGCAGCCCTTTCGGAGATACAGCTTGGGCATTCCCAGGCGGAGCAGAAAGGCGCGTTTATCGAGGAAAATCTGCGCCGTGTATTGCAGGAGCAGGAACGTCTCCGGGCAGAGAAAGAGAAACTTTCCGGCGGTCACGCGGACAGCAGCGAGACGATCGCTGCCAGAGAGCGCGAGATTGCAGCGCTGGAAGCCGAGATACAGGCGTCCGGGGACAAGCGGACGCAGATGGAACTGGTAATCCAGAACAAGCAGCGTGAGAAGGAAGAAAAGGCGGGGCGGCAGAAAACTTTCTTTGATAAAAAGGAAGAGCTGAACGAACGTCTCCAGCTTTTAGACCGAGAGAACTTCCGTCTCCAGAATCAGAGAGAACGCCTGAATGAGCGCCTGGAGTCGCAGGTCGATTATATGTGGAGTGAGTATGAGCTTACGTATTCGCGCGCGGAAGAGCTGCGGAAGGAAGCGTTGACCTCGATTCCAGAAATGAAGCGGTCGATCAATGAGAAAAAGATGGAGATCCGCGCCCTTGGGAATGTCAATGTCAACGCGATCGAGGACTACAAGGAGATATCCGGCCGCTACGAATTTATGAAAAACCAGCATGAAGATCTGGTAGCGGCACAGGCAGCGCTGGAAAAAATTATCGAGGAGCTCGATGAAGGAATGCGGCGTCAGTTCCGGGAAAAATTTGGTGAGATCCGCCGCGAGTTTGATAAAGTATTTAAGGAATTATTTGGAGGCGGAACGGGTACGCTGGAGCTGTCGCAGGAAGAAGATATTCTGGAGGCAGGCATCCAGATTATTTCACAGCCGCCGGGCAAAAAACTGCAGAATATGATGCAGCTCTCCGGTGGAGAGAAAGCATTGACGGCGATCGCACTGCTTTTTGCAATTCAGAACTTAAAACCGTCGCCATTCTGCCTGCTTGATGAGATTGAGGCGGCACTTGACGATTCCAACGTAGACCGGTTTGCCGGGTACCTGCATAAGCTGACGCGCTACACGCAGTTTATCGTCATCACCCACCGAAGAGGCACGATGGTGTCGGCAGACCGCCTGTACGGTATCACGATGCAGGAAAAAGGTGTGTCCACGCTGGTATCGGTCAGCCTGATCGAGGCGCAGATGGAGCGGGAAGAGGAAAAAGCAGAATTATAATTGCAAAAAAGAGTTCAGAAATAGAAAAGGAGGCGCAGCCATGGGAGATAAGAAAAAGGGTTTTTTCAGCCGTCTGGTAGAAGGGCTGACGAAAACGAGAGATTCCATTGTAAGCGGAATTGATTCCGTATTCAGCGGTTTTTCCGCGATCGATGATGATTTCTATGAGGAGATCGAAGAGACGCTTATCATGGGCGATCTAGGTATCCAGACGACGATGGCGATCGTCGAGGATCTCCGGAAAAAGGTAAAAGAAAACCACATCAAGGATCCGGCAGAGTGCAAGGATCTTCTGATTGCCAGCATCAAAGAGCAGATGGATCTGGGCGAAAATGCTTACGAATTTGAGAACCGCAAGTCGGTTGTGCTGGTGATCGGCGTCAACGGCGTCGGCAAGACGACCTCGGTCGGCAAGCTGGCAGGTCAGTTAAAGGATCAGGGCAAGAAGGTCATTCTGGCGGCGGCGGATACATTCCGTGCGGCAGCGATTGAGCAGCTGACGGAGTGGGCAGGACGCGCGGGCGTTGAGCTGATCGCCCAGCAGGAAGGTTCTGATCCGGCAGCTGTTATCTACGATGCGATCGCGGCGGCAAAATCAAGAAATGCCGATGTGCTGATCTGCGACACGGCAGGTCGTCTGCACAATAAGAAAAACCTGATGGAAGAATTAAAGAAAATCAACCGGATCATCGACAAAGAATATCCGGACGCCTACCGTGAGACATTGGTTGTCCTTGACGGAACCACCGGTCAGAACGCGCTTGCACAGGCAAAACAGTTTATGGAGGTGGCGGATATCACCGGCATCATTCTGACGAAGCTGGATGGCACGGCAAAGGGCGGTATCGCGGTTGCGATCCAGTCCGAGCTTGGTATTCCGGTTAAGTACGTCGGAATCGGCGAGAAGATTGACGATTTACAGAAATTCGATGCGAATGATTTCGTCAATGCACTGTTTAAGAGAAATGAAGCATTGACAGAGAATGAATAAAGCTAAAAATAGCTGAGCATGCCACGGCTGAAACTGGTTTGGCGGAGAACAAATCTGCTTAAGCCGTAGATTCAGATAGAGAGGACACACCCGGCAGACTGTCTGGTCAGAGAACCGGCAAAAGCAGGGCGCATTCTGAGAAATACGGATAAATGGAGGAAAGACAATGAGTGAGACAATAAAGGAAGAGACAGCAGAGGCGGTACAGGCTGAGCCGCAGGGACTGACGCTGGAGAAATTCGAAGAAGCAACTGAGGTTGTCAGCAAGGTTATTTCCGAGACAAAACTGGTTTACAGTGAATATTTTTCGAATTTGACCGGCAATAAAGTATATTTAAAACCGGAAAATATGCAGTATACAGGTGCTTACAAGGTAAGAGGTGCATTTTATAAGATCAGCACCCTGAGCGATGAGGAGAAACAGCGCGGTCTGATCACCGCATCGGCTGGAAACCATGCACAGGGCGTTGCATACGCGGCAAAACTGGCTGGCTGCAAGGCAACGGTTGTTATGCCGACGACCACGCCGCTCATGAAGGTAAACCGTACCAGAAGCTATGGCGCAGAGGTGGTTCTTCACGGCGATGTATTCGATGAGGCGCTGGCATATGCAAATGAGCTGGCAGCGGAGCACGGATATACCTTTATCCATCCCTTCAACGATCTGGACGTAGCCACCGGTCAGGGAACCATCGCCATGGAGATCATCAAAGAGCTTCCGACTGTTGATTATATTCTGGTTCCGATTGGCGGCGGCGGACTCTGTACCGGTGTTGCAACGCTGGCAAAACTGCTGAATCCGAAGATCAAAGTGATCGGTGTAGAACCGGCAGGCGCAAACTGTATGCAGGAATCCCTGAAAGAAGGAAAAGTAGTGACTCTCCCGAGCGTCAACACAATCGCGGATGGTACTGCCGTTAAACGCCCGGGCGATCTGCTGTTCCCGTACATCCAGATCAATGTGGATGATATCATCACCATCGAGGATTCCGAGCTGATCGTGGCATTCCTTGATATGGTAGAAAACCACAAGATGATCGTTGAGAACTCCGGTCTTCTGACTGTGGCTGCTTTGAAACACCTGAATGTGAAGAAGAAAAAAGTCGTATCCATCCTGAGCGGCGGCAACATGGACGTGATCACAATGGCATCCATCGTACAGCATGGTCTGATCCAGAGAGACCGCGTATTTACCGTATCGGTACTGCTGCCGGATAAGCCAGGAGAGCTTGCAAAGGTTGCAAATCTGATGGCAGCGGAGCAGGGCAATGTCATCAAACTGGAGCACAACCAGTTTGTCAGCATCAACCGCAACGCAGCAGTGGAGCTGCGGATCACCGTTGAGGCGTTTGGTACGGATCACAAGAATAAGATAGTGGAAGCACTCAAGGAAGCAGGCTACCGTCCGAAGCTGGTAAAATCCAAAAATATCTATGATGTCTAAGATGGAAATGAAAAGCAGTGTGGATAGAGCAGACAGGGGAGAGTTGAAATGAAGCGGGAGAAATATGAGCCGGTGTTAAAAAATATTTCCTATTTTATAAAATGGGTGGAAGGCGCGATTGTGATTGGAATTGTGAGCGGCTGCATCGGCACGGCATTTGGAAAATGTGTCCTATGGGTGTCGGCATTCTTTCAGAGCCACCCGTGGATGGTCTTTCTGCTGCCGCTCACCGGTCTTCTGGTTCTGGGTGTTTACCACATGCTGGGAGAGGATAATAACCGGGGCACAAATATGGTGATCGAATCGATCTATTCGAACACGGAGATCAGTTTTGCGACTGCCCCGGCAGTCTTTGCAGGAACGCTTCTGACGCACTTGGGCGGCGGTTCTGCCGGACGGGAGGGTGCGGCGCTGCAGATGGGAGGAAGCATCGGAACCCAGATCGGAAAATGGCTGAAATTTGATGAGAAAGATAAGAAAATTGCGGTCATGTGCGGCATGAGCGGTGTGTTTGCCGCCTTGTTTGGCACACCGATGGCGGCGGCGATCTTTTCGATGGAGGTTATCAGCATCGGCGTTATGTACTATGCAGCGCTGGTTCCGTGTGTCTTTTCTGCCTTTACGGCGGCGGCGCTGGCGAGGTTCTGGGGACTGATGCCGGAGCAGTTTGCGATTGGTGCGGTTCCTGCGTGGAGTATCGAAACAGCGATCGTGGCTGTCGGTCTGGCGGCTGGTTGCGCGCTGGTGTCGGAGCTTTTCTGCATCACGCTTCACACAACGGAACATCTCTACAAAAAATATCTTCCATCGCCGGTCTGGCGGATTCTATCCGGTGCGGCGATTGTGATTGTTTTGACGCTTCTGACCGGTTCGACCCGCTACAACGGAAGCGGCGTCTCCCTGATTGAAAAATGTTTCGAGGGCGAGGGACTTCCATGGGATTTCCTGATGAAAATTCTCTTTACGACGGTTACGCTGGAGGCAGGCTTCAAGGGAGGCGAGATCGTGCCGACCCTGACGATCGGCGCGGCGTTTGGCAGTTTCTTTGCATTTCTCTTTGGACAGCCGGTCGGTCTTATGACCGCCTGCGGTATGCTGGGACTCTTCGTGGGAGTCACAAATTGCCCGATCTCAACGCTTCTGCTGGGCTTTGAGCTTTTTGGCTATGAGGCGATGCCGTTTTTCGTGCTGGTGATTGCAGTCAGCTTTAGTTTCTCTGGTTATTACAGCCTGTATGCGAGTCAGAAATTTATCTACTCGAAGACGAGGACGGAGTTTATTAACCGGAAGACGAATAAATAGGTGGAAAATGCTCACCATAATTTTGATTTTTTACTTTTGAATACCACAAAAAGGGTTCCAATTTATCTTTGGAACCCTAAAATGTCATGCTTTAAAGAAATTCATGAATCTACGTGCTCTATCATGATTTATTCATGAAAATCCTGCGGTTTCTCATCACGGAAATCGAGCAGGGCGCGCGGTGCAACCTGCAGAACACCTGCAATATCAAAGAGACTCTCTAAGGAAAGACTCGTTTTCATGTTCGGTGCCTCGATGTTGGATATATGAGTCCGGCTTAAATCGGTCGCCTCTGCTAAAGCCATCTGGCTCATGCCACGGAGTTTGCGGTAATAAGCGATGTTGAGACCTATCTGACGGTAATATTTTTCATAACGGTTTGTCTGCTGCTTGTTAATTTGTTTTTGATCGATTGCTGTCATATTTTTCAAGTGCCTCCCAGATCCGAAAGAATCATGCGTTATTGTTATTTCAGAGATAATAAATAATTACAACTGATATAACTATTGTAGCTGGAAATTGATTTTTATCAAACAATATAATGGTTCAAATTTGCAATGTTATAAAATGCATATCCAATAAAATAATGCACATACATGGATTGCACCTAGGAAGGCTGTTAAATAATGCACAGAAAAAGATTGCAGAGGATAAGTGCAGATAAATAATGAGAAACTGGGGGCAGAATGAGAGCGGCGGGAAAAGGGGAAATAGAAAAAAAGTAAAACGGGCGCTAAAATTTGAGAAAAAATGAAAAATAGGGCGAAGAATCCGTATACAGAAAGGCGTTTGGGGAAAATGATGAAAGGATGCACAGGATTTACGAAAATTCTATCGCACATTCGGATTTTTTGTGGTAGAATATCTTTGATAAGGTGACGCAGCTTTTTACGGTCATCACAGATAAAATGTACATCAGAACGTACATATAGACAGGGAGAACCGAATTATGGAATTAAAGCGGGTATTACTGAAGCTGAGCGGAGAAGCGCTGGCAGGCGACAAGAAAACCGGGTTTGATGAAGCAACGGTCAAGGAAGTAGCCAGACAGGTTAAGACGGCGGTCGATGACGGAATCGAAGTAGGTATCGTGATCGGCGGCGGAAACTTCTGGAGAGGCCGCCAGAGCAATGCAATCGATCGGACCAAGGCGGATCAGATCGGAATGCTGGCAACGGTCATGAACTGTATTTACGTGTCGGAGATCTTCCGGAGCGAGGGTATGATGACACAGATTCTGACACCATTTGAGTGCGGTTCCATGACGAAGCTGTTTTCAAAGGACAGAGCCAATAAATATTTCTCAAAGGGTATGGTCGTATTTTTTGCAGGTGGTACAGGCCATCCGTATTTTTCCACGGATACAGCAACGGTTCTGCGGGCAATCGAGATCGAGGCGGACGGGATTCTTCTTTTCAATAAGGTCAAGCCGCACACGGATTTTCGCGGCGAGGTAGAGAGCGGTCTTTGCAAGATGGCAGCCATCGGTCTTGGCAAACATGCAGGCGCATCCGTGTTTCACCAGCAGGGATTTTCCCGGTTTGCGGCGCTGATTCCGCAGGTGGCGCAATCCCTGATCGCAACCGGAAAGGTTCTTGGCGGCGTCGGCATTGTGCAGAACGCCTATGATCAGATCTGCGCAGTCGACGCGGCGGAAGCCTCCGGCGTACTTGCGCTCGACAAGCGTCTTCAGACAATCGCAAAAGAGAATATTCCAAGCTTCAAATGTCCGGAACTTGACGTTCTGGTGATCGAGCAGATCGGAAAAAATATCAGCGGCTCCGGATTTGATCCGAACATTGTCGGCAGAACCTATACCCATGACCCCGGCTTCGACGGAATTTTGAACCTGCAAAAGCTTGTGATCTGCAGCGTCTCGCCGGAAAGCGAACGCAACGGTGTCGGCATTGCGCTCTCAGACGTATCGACCAGACGATGCCTTGAAAGCATCGACTGGTCGGTACTTTGGACAAACTCGGTGACCTCGACGGAGCTGGCGAACGGGCGGATTCCCATTTACATGAACTCGGACAAGGACGCAATCCTTCTCGCCATCCGGACCTGTAACCACGTGGATGCTTCCGAGCTGAAGCTTGCCAAAATCCGCAATACACTCTGCATGCAGGAAATCGAGGTTTCCGAGGCGCTTTACCGACAGCTTATCACACGCAGCGACGTTTCTCTCGTCGAAGGACCGTATGAAATGCGCTTTGACAGCGCTGGGAATTTTCCAGGGCTGTTCTGAGAGGAGATACCGGAAAGCGTCCGGCAGCAGGATGCAGCTGCGCTGGCTGAAAAAGGGCGCAAACCGCAGCCCCCTATGAACGCTCCACCATATTGAGTCATACCCACACCTTTGACGGCTGGAAATATGACGCCGAACGTCACTATCACATCTGCTCGGCCGAATACTGCCCATACCCGGAGGAAATGGACAGCGCGCCCCACGTCTATGACGACGATCAGGATGAGTTCTGCAACGTCTGCGCTTATGGACGTTTCGGTACGCAGCACGAGCATTCCTACAACGGCTGGACTGCCGATGGCGAAACCGGTCACTACCGTGTCTGCACAGATGAAAGTTGCACCTCTGAGGACAAGGGCCGGGTAACGGAAGCACACAGCTATGACGACGATGCAGATATGACCTGCAACGTCTGCGGCTACGAACGCACCGTCACGCCTCCTGCTCCCGCCGAGGTCATCGTCACCTTTGACGGCAACGGCGGTACGCCCTCTGTCGGCAGCATGACCACCACCAATCAG
>OHBJ01003721.1_pt1 | contig 9991 bp, 8 predicted proteins | sample 1577241 | NCBI WGS metagenome assembly OHBJ01 (sample SAMEA3541594, study PRJEB24748) | human gut metagenome | biome: human gut; feature: human-associated habitat; material: faeces | place: China | collected 2012
AAGTGCCAGGAAGAGGGCTGCCTTTCTGACGTCGAGCATTTCCTCTTCAGAAAGGTAACAGGGTATAGCAGGTACGGCACGCCGCGCGCGCAAAGAGGTTTTCCATCTGCGCTTTCAGCGCCTCCGTCTCGGCACAGAGTGTTTCGATGGAAGCCGACGCCCCGTTCGTCCGGACAATCAGTCCGAAACGCTCATCCTTATGTGTCAGAAGTTCCTCCCGCACCTTCTCTTTCCAGGCATTATCCTTGATTTTTGCCGAAAATCCGATCTGCGGTTTTCCAACCGTCAGAACCATATAGGTACCCGGAAAATTCAGACAGCAGGTCACGGACGGATCCTTGGTTTTCAGGGCGTCGCGGGACACCTGGACGAGAAGCTCGTCTCCAGCTTTTAGTTTCCGTGGACTTACTTTCTTCTCAGAATTTCCAGAATATTCTAATGAACAGAGCTGGTTCAGCTCGTCTGTATAAAGCGGAACCGGGTTTTCCGCCAGGCTGAAATATCCGGTTTTTCCACCGCCGAGGTCAATAAACGCGGCGTTGATGTTTTTTACCACATTTTTCACCTTGCCGATGTAAATATTCCCCAACAGGCTTTCATCGCCAGATTCCAGCGTCAGCGACCGGCAGTGCCCGTCCGAGAGGAGCGCCGTCAGGCTTCGATCCTTCCATTTTGTCACTATTAACTGATCCAAACTCTTCGTCTCCTCTCATTTTTTGCTGCCGTTCACACTTCGCGCTAACTGCAGCCGGATTTTGCTGGCGCTTCGCATTTCATCTCTTAATGAACATTGAAGCATTTACACAATCTCGCTTCCATACGCCTCAAGCGGCACATACTCCGGTGCGCCCTCGGCGCCCTCGTCCGCATACAGCTCCTCGCGCTGGACCTGAATGGCAAACGGGCGGTAGGCCAGCCCCAGGCTCTCATAGAATGCCTGCAATACCTGCTCCGGCTTTCCGTTTGCCGCACTGCCCGATAAGAGGCGCAGGAAGACACAGATTCCTTCTGCCTGTTTTTCCTCCTCAACCGTCTCATTTTCCAGATCCGGATACCAGTCTGCGACCATCGCCGGAACATACTCTTTGCGCTCCGCGATTCGCGCCTCACAGATCAGCGGACGCAGATCCACGGTTCTCTCGCCTTTTTTCGTCTGCTTCACAAACGGAATTGTCTCGTTTTTGCAGAATGTCAGGAATTTCCCGAAAAATTCTTCTACACTGCTGCCGTCCTCCGGTGCAAATCCCTCTTTAAACCAGAATGTGTAATCAGCAGCTGCCACCAGTGACATCGCATTCTTTGCCGTCTCCGGAAGCTCGCGGTAGCTGAGCACCTCCAGCCCCTCGGCGCTGACCTCATTTAAGCGGCGCACCATCCCGGTCGAATTTCCGCTGGAATTGACATCAATATCCACATACTCCGCATGGCTGATAAGCCCCACGCTGAGCGGAGACGCAAACGACATGATCTGGTGCGGGCTGAATCCTTCGCTATAACGGATATCCACTTCCGCCCGGCGCATCACCTTCTGGAAGTAACGCATCACGTCCAGATGACCGATAAAACGCACCGTTCCCTGTTTTTGAAATTTAATTCGTATCTTCATGACCGCTCCTTCCTCATGCCCGTTCTTCAAAACAGACTCCGCCGCCGTACTTACGGACACCACATCCCGAACAGCGCATCCGGCAGTTCGGCGTTACCGTTTCCGCCTGTGCGTTCGCCCACTCGCGTTTCAAGAAATCCTTCGTCACACCCGCGTCGATGAAATCCCACGGGAACACTTCATCAAGGCTTCGCTCACGCGTCGTATAGAAATCAATGTCCACGCCGCAGGTCTCAAACGCCTTCATCCAGATATCATTGTTGAAATACTCGGACCAGGAATCGTAGATTGCACCTTTGCGGTACGCCTCCTCAATCACAGCTGCCACCTTGCGGTCGCCGCGCGCCAGAACACCTTCCAGCACGGTCACATCCGCCTCATGCCAGTTATAGCGGAGACTCTTCTTATTTAACATCTCTTTCATGCGGTGGTTGACGATGCTCGCGCGCTCCAAGAACTGCTCTTTCGTGCACATCGGCGCCCACTGGAACGGGGTAAACGGCTTCGGCACAAAGAACGAGGTGCTGGCGGTTACCTGCACCTTGCCGTGGCGCTGCTCCTTCGGAACTGTGTCATAGTACACTTCCGCCACCTTCTCCGAAAGCTCGGCAATGCCCTGCATATCTTCCACGGTCTCAGTCGGAAGTCCCAGCATGAAGTAGAGCTTTACGCGGTTCCAGCCGCCCTTGAACGCCTCGGCAGAACCATTTAAAATGTTTTCCTCGGTCAGACCCTTGTTGATAACGTTACGCAGACGCTGGGATCCCGCCTCCGGTGCAAAGGTCAAGCTGCTCTTCTTCACGTCCTGCACCTTGCTCATGACATCGAGGGAAAATGCGTCAATACGCAGGGACGGCAGAGACACATTGACGCCCTTTCCGTCAAACTCGTCGATCAGAAAATTGACGATTCCCTCCAGCTTCGTGTAATCACTAGAGCTCAGCGAACTCAGCGAAATTTCCTCATGTCCGGTGCTCTTTAGCATCGTCCGCGCCAGACGTTTCAGTTCCTCCAGGCTGCGCTCGCGCACCGGGCGGTATACCATGCCCGCCTGGCAGAAACGGCATCCGCGGATACAGCCGCGCATGATCTCGAGAACCACACGGTCCTGCGTCGCGCGCAGATACGGAACCACCGGCTTCTCCGGATACCAGGTATCGCTCATATCCATGACAAGCTGCTTGGAAACGGTCTGCGGCGCGTGCGGGTTGTTCGGCGTCATCGCCTCGATCGTGCCGTCCTCTTTGTACGTCACATCATAAAATCCCGGCACATAGATACCCGGAATCTGCGCCGCCTGCTCCAGAAATTCCTTCCGGCTGCCGCCGCGCGCCTTGATCTCCTTGTAGCGGTCGATCAGGTCAAAATAAACTACCTCGCCCTCGCCCATATAGAAGAGATCGAAAAATGGTGCAATCGGCTCCGGATTGTAGGTACACGGACCGCCGCCGATAACGATCGGATCCTCCTCGGTACGATCTTCTGCATGAAGCGGAATCTGTGATAATTCCAGCACCTGTAAAATATTGGTGTAGCACATTTCGTACTGGATTGTAATTCCAAGGAAGTCAAAATTTTTGATCGGATCCTGGCTTTCAACAGCAAACAGCGGAATCTTCTGCTCCCGCATGATCGGATCTAAGTCCATCCACGGGGAATAAACGCGCTCACAGTAAACGTCATCCCGGCGGTTGAACATATCATAAAGAATCTGGATGCCCAGATGGGACATACCGATCTCATACACATCCGGAAAGCACATGGCAAACCGGACTGCTACCTTCGACGGATCCTTCTTCACCATATTCACCTCGCCGCCAATATAACGCGCCGGCTGGGAGATCTTGAGAAGGATTTCATCACTTAATGCTAATTTTCTCATAAAATTATTTTTACCTACATTTCTCATTTTTTGCGATGTGTTCATCGCTGTTTTTTAGTTCTTTTTTTGTTCTTCTCCGTAAGCGTAAAAACACAAATTCTTGTCAAGTATTTTTTTGCAGACAGTTTACATAACTTTTTTCACTCTTACAGCAAAAAATTGTTTCTGAAATACGCACAATTCTGATTTTTCATTTTTTTACGGACAAATCTGTTGCATATGTGCAGATCAGACCGCATTATTATACGGTATTTCCCGCGTTTCCGCAACAGATTCTTTCCCGAAAGAAATTTTTCGAACTCCTATCATCGAACTTTTTATCAAGTTTTCCGAATATTCATCAAATTCAGGAATCTCAAATAACATCGGCTCGATGAGCTTTGCCGTTCCCATGACCAGTACGCTTTTCAGCGCACCAAAGTCCGGGGGCTTTTCAAAGACAGCAAGACTGACATTTTTATTCCTCTCAAGCCCTATGAACTTCTCGCCGCCTTCTGTAAAAATCCAAAACTGGCCATCGTGATGGCTATATTCCAAGAGAGTACATCGCACATAGTCACCGATTCCGGCAGCTAATGCACATACTACATTGCCATGAAGGGACTCCAGAACCTCCATTTCATTAGTTCGCTTAGCGCGAACTTCTGTATTGTCTGATTCAGAACAAAAAATACCCCGTTGGTTTTGAGGTAAATTGTTATCAGCTTACCACATATATTGTTCTTTTCAAATATTCCGCAAGCATATATAACGGAACATTTGTCAGCCAGTCTTCCTGCTTATAATTTGACATACTGCTACGAATCGCCATGCCCGGCTTATATTTATCGCAAAATGCCCTCAAACTCCTGGCACGGAGATTCTGTTCTGCCTTCACCTCAATCGGAACGCAGTCTAAATCTCCCTGCAACATAAAATCTATCTCTCCAGTTGATCGTGCTGTTGCAAAATAATAAAGCGGATATCCTGCAGCGTGTAACTCCTGTGCAACATACTGTTCCGTAAGTGCCCCCTTGAATTCTTCAAAGATCCGGCTTCCCTCCAATAGAAGTCTTGCTGATAGTCCGGCCTTTGCTGTTAACAATCCCACATCGAACATGAACATTTTAAAACTGTTCATTTCCATGTACGCAATCAGTGGAATATCTGGCTTTGATACTCTATAGCTTTTCAGGATTAACCCTGCATCTTCCAACCACTGAATTGCAAGTTCAAAATCTTTTGCCCGTGCACCCTCTCGTAGTGCTCCATACATAAACTTACGATTTTCCTTAGCCAATTGGGAAGGAATCGAATTCCAGACCATCATGATGCGCGGAACAACTTCCTTTGGCGCATGTTTGCTAAAATCCTCTTCATAGTACTGCAGAAGATTGTTTTGGATCTCACGTACCTCAAATAGATCATCGGAATCAATATATGTCTGGACTACTTCTGGCATTCCGCCCACATAATAATACTTTTTTAACAAATCCGTATATTTCCCGGCATATGCATTGATCAGTTCATAATCTTGGGACCTCAACGCTTCATGCAACCCCTTTTCACCAACTGCCAAAATGAATTCATTGAAGCTCATAGGGCATAATTTTAAAAAATCAACTTTCCCAACAGGAAAGGATGTTCCCTGATGTAATGCAACACCGAGCAGGGAACCAGCTGCAATGATAGAATACTGCGGTGCATTCTCATAGAAATATTTTAAAGATGCCAGCGCCTTTGGTGCTTCCTGGATCTCATCAAAAATAATCAATGTATTTTCAGCCTGAAAACTCTTTCCGTACTCAATTTTGATTGCAGAAAGGATCCGCTTTAAGTCAAAGTCTAGGTCAAATACATCCTTCATTGCTTTATTATTATCAAAATTGATATAGACTGTATTTTCATAGAACCTGGCTCCAAATTCCTTCATAATCCAGGTTTTTCCGACCTGGCGCGCTCCTTGTATGATCAGCGGCTTTCTGTTCTTTTTATTCATCCATCGTTCCAGTTTCGTAAACAGCTCTCTTTCCATTAAGAAACCTCCTGCGCAACATATACATCCAAAAGCATCTGTATTCTATCTTAACACTTTTCAGGGCATATTTCCATTGCTAAACAGCATTTTTGCGGACATTATTTTATTATAAATCACATTTTTTCGATTAATATTATTATAATTCCAACATTTTTTCGGACATATTCATTCTTCCAGAAGCGCCCATTTGACGGCCTCCAGATAGACCGAAAGCGTTTCTTCTTTTTCGTGTTCCAGAAAATGGGGGAAGGTTCCGCTTGGAATACAGTTGATTTTTATAGCCATATGTAAAGTCTTTTTGTATTGCAAAAAGCTATATCATAGATATAAGGATTCCAATCAGTAATGCTTCTCACACCGTCCAAAGACATCAAAAATGAGGTGTCCTATACAGCCTGATTGGGTAAAAAAATACCCCGTTGGCTTCCCAACGAGGCATCGAAGATTATAATGTTTTAATTTGATTTCTGATTTCAGAATGTAGATGCATTCTTGGATTTTTATTCACTTTACAGTCCAATCATATTGGCAAAAAGTACAATCAACGGAATCGCAACCAGTGTTCTCTCCAGGAAGATAACCAGCAGTTTCCAGAAATTCAGCGGAATCTCACTTTTGATGATAATGGTTCCTACCTCTGTCAGATATATAATCTGAACCAGAGATAAGACACCGACCACAAATTTTGTCTTCACGGAGGTAAGTCCCACCGACAGAAGCGCCGGAATAAACATATCTGTGAATCCAACCAGTGTTGCCGGTGCTGCTGCAAAACTTTCCGGAACTCCCAGTGCCTGCAAATACATTCCCATCGGATAAGAAATCCAGCTGAAGAATGGAGTGTAGGTCGCGATAATCAGGGCAATGGTTCCCCAGGATACTACGATGGGAATCAGGTCAAAAAACATGCCCATCAGAACCTCAAAACCGCTTGTGACTACTGTTTTTGCAGTAAATTTATCCGCACGCTTGCAGCTCATCTCCAGAGCATAAGCAAACATCCCTTTTTCCTGTGGAATATCCTCATCAATCTGCTTTCCAACTGCCTCTCTATAGGTATTCGGAATGGTACAGATCGGTGGAATTCTAGCTATGATGACAGCCAGGATGATTCCCACCACACAGATGCACAGGTAAAATGGAGGGAAAATATTGGAAATTCCCATGGTATCTGCTACCATCAGACAGAACGGAATGGATACCAGAGAGAAGTTAGTCATGATATATCCAGCCTCTCTCCTGGTGTAAAAGCCCTTCATATACTGCTCTCTGGTCAGGATAACCGCCGCATTGGAGGCACCAAACCAGGATGCAATCAGGTCGATGGAAGCTCTTCCCGGTACATGAAACAGCGGACGAACCACCGGTCTTGCGATCACTCCCAGAAATTCCATAATTCCGCAGTCAGTCAGAAACGGCATGATAAAACTAAAGGCGATAACGATGCTGAACAGCGTTCCGCACAGATCCACCATGGTTGCTCCGGTATCGGCGGAAATCACCTGCTCCGGTCCGATTTTAAATACAACCATAACGGCAAATACCGCACCAATTATCTTAGAAACAAGATACAGCGGTGTGGTTGAAAAAGCTCTGGACAGATAATGATTCTTCCGAATCCAATCCGGCTTTGCGATGTAGTCATACAAACTGACCACGGCCGATACCACCAGAATCGCCATAATGATGTAGGGCAAACTCGCACCAAATAGTCCCTTAATCCAGCTTTTCAGAAAATCAAGCAGTGTTGTAAATGATTCTCCCTGCGGAATCGGCACAAGGAACATCAAAACACCAAATGCTGAACCAAACAGAAATTTACATAGATTCTTTGCTGTCACATATGATTTTTCCATATTGTCTCCTCTCGTTTTGCTTTTCTCCCAGAATCTTTCATCCGTAACTGTTCGCGCATGCGTGCCCAGCAACGGAATTTTGTTCAGCTGCACCCTTTATTGACTATAATTCTTCCACCTTACATAAGGCGTCATAAACCATGTCTTCCGTCACCTCATACGGAATATGCTCCATATCCGGACCGGTCACAATCTCTTTTAATACAGCCGTAAGCGCTTCTCTCTCAAGAGGAGCCCCCATCTCGGCTAAGGTGGTGCGGATTCCAAGCTTTTCAAGAAATCCCTTCATTTCCCGTGCTTTTTCTTCTTCGCCGTCTATCATCAGCTGAACCAGCACACCATAGGCTACCACATCGCCGTGAAGGTTTTTCTCCTCAAAACCAGGAAGCAGCACCAGTCCATAGTAGACAGAATGTGCGATCGCACCGTTATAATCATCCAGAACCAGAAGCGATACCAGACCGGTGCTCACGATATTGGCAAGAACCGCCTGCTCCAGCGCCTCACCCGCCTGGTTTTCCCGGCATTCCTCCAGCGCACTTTCTGCATACTCCCGAAGCGGCAGATAACACATATTACTGATTTCACGTCCAAGTGCCGAACTGTGCGTCAGCCGGTCGCCTCTCGCAGAAAAATGGCACTCAAAGTATTTTCCCAGCGTATCACCGATTCCCGCCCGCAGGTAGCACTCCGGGGCAGCGGCAATAATCTCTGTGTCAATAAAGCTGTGGCGCGCCGGTTTCTCATAGAAGTAGAAACTGTCAAAATTTCCGTCCTCCTTATAGACAACCGAGAGGGCCGTCGTCGCCGCGCAGGTTGCCGCGATCGTCGGGAAGGTAAAAACCGGAAGGGCGCATTTTTCAGCCGTTCCCTTCGCTGTATCCAGCGCCTTGCCGCCTCCCATGCCAAAAATCATATCCGCACCGCATTTTTTTACGTGTGCAGCAATTTTTTCCATCCCGGCATAGGTACAGTCCTCTCCAAACAGGACTGTATCCACGATCGTGACCGGATTTTCCCCTTCTGCAAGCGCTTGCAGAAGCTTTTCCTTTCCTGCCTCCAATGCCAGTTTTCCACCGATCAGCAGCGCTTTCGTACCGTATTGGCGGCACACTTCATTTACATTTTTATATGCTTCTTTTCCGATTGTATAATTCGCAAAATTTACCGAATAAGTCATCTTACAGCAACTCCTTTAATTTCTTCAAACGCGCCAGTGCCTCGTCGATCGTCTTCTCCTCCCGTGCAAAATGCAGACGGATCAGATTGTTTACATTTTCCCGGAAAAAGCTGGAACCCGGAACGGCTGCCACGCCGATATTTTTGATCATCCACTCGCAGAACTCCAGATCGGTATATCCGGCAAACTGCGGCAGATCCAGGAACTCCTGGATATCGATCATGACAAAATACGTTCCCTGCGGCACATTGTGCTTCAAGCCGATCGCATCCAGTCCTTTTAAGAAATGCTCCCTCTTCTTTGTATAGAGCGCCAGCAGGTCTCTGTAATAGGATTCTGGAAATTCCAGTCCCACCACGGCTGCCTCCTGCAGCGGTGCGGCTGCTCCGACGGTCAGGAAATCATGTACCTTTTTCGCTCCCTCGATCACCTCCTCCGGTCCGATCAGATAGCCCAGTCTCCAGCCAGTGATGGAATAAGTCTTAGAAAGAGAATTACAGGTAATCGTGTGCTCGTACATACCCGGAAGGGACGCCATGCAGACATGCTCGTTCGGCGCATATACCATGTGCTCATAAACCTCATCCGTCACAACAAATCCATCATATTTGACTGCCAGCTCTCCGATCTGGGTCAGCTCTTCTCTGGTAAATACCTTTCCGCATGGATTGGACGGGTTGCAGACGATGATCGCTTTCGCGCCCGCCTTAAAGCCCTCTTCTACCAAATTGATATCAAATTCATACGTCGGCGGCACCAGCGGAATATAGATCGGCTCTGCCCCTGACAGAATCGCGTCTGCCCCGTAATTTTCATAAAATGGGGAAAATACCATTACCTTGTCGCCCGGATTGCAGATGGTCATCATCGCACTCATCATCGCCTCGGTTCCGCCGCAGGTAACCACAATCTCCGTCTCCGGGTCGATCTCTCTTCCGATCGCTTTTCCCTGCTTTTTCGCCAGTGCTTCGCGGAAATTTTCCGCTCCAAAGGTAACGGAATACTGGTGCGGTCCCTCATAGGCCACCTCAGCCAGACGATCCAGGATCGCCTTTGGCGGATCAAAATCCGGAAATCCCTGGGACAGGTTGATTGCCCCGTACTCATCGCTGATTCTCGTCATGCGCCGAATGACGGAATCCGTAAATGTATTAACTCGGTCACTTAATTTTGGCATACTATCTACCGCTCCTTTTTCGTTATATATGTTCTATTTAGTTGCTTTCTTTTAAAAACAAATATATAATATGGTATAACGTTACGGTATAGTCAAGAAGGAAATGAATATTTATGCAAAAACTCAAAAATGCGTGCATACGAACGTTTATTAAATTATGTGAAAGTATATACCACAAGCGAGGATGAGCAGGAGAACGTGCCATCCACCAGCCGTCAGTTTGACCTGGGAAACCAGTTGGCAGAGGAACTGAAAAAGATAGGAGTTCAGGCT
>OHBJ01003724.1_pt1 | contig 9987 bp, 10 predicted proteins | sample 1577241 | NCBI WGS metagenome assembly OHBJ01 (sample SAMEA3541594, study PRJEB24748) | human gut metagenome | biome: human gut; feature: human-associated habitat; material: faeces | place: China | collected 2012
GAAACTCGTAGCTTTGACACTTTCACGAGATCTTTGACACAATTGAGAGATCCGTCGAGGACATTCAACTTCAGATTCCCGGCTTTGATATTGTCAAAGATGCCATAAGCATAAGGCTTTTGAGTGACTGACCCGTTGGGACTCTGTATGAGCATGGCTACATTTATACCGAAAATCTCTTTCGAAGCATCGGCACGGCTCATTGGTTTTTCTGTGAGGGAACACTCGCCACCTATATTAAGGTCCAGCTCAGTGTAAGTAGGCTCTTTCTCTTTATAAACATCTTCTCCTTTAAGGCAAGATTGCAGAATCTGACTCAGGACGACTAATCCCGCTAAAATTAAATGTTTTGTTTTCATATATCTGTTTGTTTGATTATCCAATGTTTTGATGTTCTTCTTCTGTGGGGTCCAAATCGGTGTTATCTCCTTCAAATGAGATAGAAGTATTTGCATCGTAATGCTTATCTATATTTATAATCTTTATCAGATTCTTTTTATTTCGTTGAATAGTAATGGATTGGTTTGAGATAATGCTGGTCCATTCTTCAGCGTTCTTTGGGCGGTAATAGACGTTGATAGGCAGATTTTCTGTGGCGTTGATATTGCCGTTTCCGATGTTGGCGACATTTTGTAGAGAAAATAGCCTCTCTTCCGACATGGAAAGGGAAGTAGTGGCATCGGTACATTCTATGAGAAATGCTTTGGCATTGCTGGTTTCTACTTTGATGGAATCTCCTATAGATAAGTTCTCAGCTGCAAATCGCAGAGTATAATATGCTCTTTTCAGTTCAATAGAAACAAACTTTGCCGGGCGATTACCTTCGGTTACGGGATCGGCATTGATCAAGTCAAGTGTTGCGCTGCCATAAAAGCGATGTGTGTCCGTAGGACGTTCACTGATCTCATTGGCTTCCAGGTGCATCGCTCCTTTATAAATGTGTTGGTGGAAATTTTGGTTTTCGTTTAGAGGATTGATGGAAATAACCAGCTTATTGGTGACAGCGGCATCTACCCGTTTATCTGTTGTGATAGAAAATGGGAGTCCGAAATATCCATTGTTGTTATAAGGAAGTTCATTCTTTTTCAGGAAGGTGCAGTCGAACCGATAAATATATCCTTCAATCAGTCCGATGCTCAAAGGCGAAGTTGATCTCCATCTCCTGCGTGTCCGTGAAATACCTGGCCCCACTGGCGCAGGATGCCTCCACGTTCATCAGGTTCTCATAGACCTCGACGGCCATTTTGCACATCTCGCCGCGCGTGATATTGGCGGAAAGGTCGGCGTTCAGCAGGCAGTCCGGCAGCAGGCCGAGCGCCTCCATCTCCGCGACCTCGGACTTTGCCCAGTCGCTGACATTCGAATAGGCCATGGCCGCAGGGGCGAACCCTGCCAGCAGGCACAAGCACAGAAGCGCGCTGAGCCAGCGAATGATGCGTTGCTTTTTCATGCAGATACCTCCATATCCAGCTCCAGGCCGACCGGACAGTGGTCGGAGCCGTAAATTTCCTGATAAATGGGCGCGGCCGCAACGGACTCGCGCAGGCGGTCGGACACAAGGAAATAGTCGATGCGCCAGCCCGCGTTCTTCTCCCGCGCGTGGAAGCGGTAGCTCCACCACGAATACGCGCCCGTGAGGTCGGGATTGCGGTAGCGGAACGTATCCGTGAACCCGGCCTGCAGCAGCTCGGTGAACTTGCCGCGCTCCTCGTCCGAGAAGCCCGCGTTGCCGCGGTTCGGGCCGGGGTTCTTCAGATCGATCTCCTGATGCGCCACATTCAGGTCGCCGCAGACGATCACCGGCTTCTGCCGGTCGAGCGAGACGAGATAGGCGCGGAACGCATCGTCCCAGGCCATGCGGTGGTCAAGGCGCTTTAATCCGTCCTGCGCGTTGGGCGTGTAGCACGTTGCGATAAAGCAGTTCGGATATTCCAGCGTGATGAGCCGCCCCTCGTGGTCCAGCTCCTCCACGCCGACGCCGTAGGTCACGGCGAGCGGCTCGTACCGGGCAAAGATCGCCGTGCCGGAGTAGCCCTTCTTCTCGGCGGAGTACCAGTACTGCCGGTAGCCCGGCAGGTCCAGCTCGACCTGATGCGGCTGTGCCTTCGTCTCCTGCAGGCAGAAGAAATCGGCGTTCAGCGTCCGGAAGGCGTCCTCAAAGCCCTTCTGCAGGCAGGCGCGGATGCCGTTGACGTTCCACGAGATCAGTTTCATGGGCTGCTCCTTTTGTTTTTCCTTATGGTAACAAATTATTACAAAAATTACAACCGTTTTCTGCAAAAAAGAGCGCCCCGCCGCGAAAAAAATCCGGCAGGGCGGTGCAGATTCAGGCATTTGGCAACGGGCCGAGCGTCCGCACGGCCTCGCGCAGCGTCAGCAGGTCCGTGTATGTCTCCGGGCGGCGCGCCGGGTCCCGCAGCAGAGCGGAGGGATGATACATGGCAAGATAGCGCACGCCGTTCCGCTCGAACCACTGGCCATGCTCCCGCGTGATGCGGAAATCCGGCCGGATGAGCCGCATGGCCGCAATACGCCCGAGACAGACGATGATGCTCGGCTGCAGCAGCCGGAGCTGCCGCTCGAGCCAGCCGAAGCAGGCATCCTGCTCCTGCGGCTGCGGGTCGCGGTTTCCGGGCGGGCGGCATTTGACGATATTGCAGATATAGCAGTTGTGCCGCCCAAGGTCAATGATGCGCAGCATGTCATCCAAGAGCTTCCCGGCGGGCCCGACAAACGGCTCTCCGGTCAAATCCTCCTGCTCGCCCGGGCCTTCTCCGACGAAGAGAATTTCCGCGTCCGTCGGCCCCACGCCGAAGACGACGTTGTGCCGCGTCTGGCACAGGGGGCACATCGTGCATTGCAGACATGTGGCTTTCAGCGTTTCCCAATCCATGCGCGCATCTCCTTTCCGGCTTATTCTTCCCGGTCGTCCCGGTAACGGCGGCGATACTGCTTTTCCAAGTCCCGGCGGCGCTTTTCCATGCGCATGCGGCGCAGGCGCTTGCGGCGAATTTGCAGCAGCACAAGCAGAATCAGGAATGCCGCAATTACGCCCAGAATCAGAAAGACAATCCATTTCCACCAGTTTTGCTGGATATAGGCCGTAGAATTCGTCGCGACAGACGAGAGCTCCGAGCGCGCCACGTCGGCAATGGCCAGAAGGTCCGTTTCGTCGATGAGCTCTTTTCCGTAGTACACCCGCGCAAGCCCCAACTTCTGGCCCTCGGATACCGGCGCTTCGACTTCCTTTGCGTCCAGCAGAATTTCTGTCCGCAGCGCCTCGGGGTTATAGTTTGCAGGCAGCAGAATGCGAACATCTTTTGCAGGTGCGACGGCGACAGCTTCCGAGGCCGCCGAGTTGAGGACGCTTACCTGCGCGATGGGGTAGAGCGGCGAGAGCGCCGTCACATAGGAATAATTGTCAAAGCCGTAGTCCAACAGTTTGATTGTCTCCGGGAAGCTCTCCATGAGAAGGTCCCCGGATTCCAGAATCGTGGTTTTTGCGCCGCAAAGAACGGAGAGAAAACGAATCCCATCGTCCTCTGCCGTTGCGACGAGGCAGCGGCCGGCTGCGCTGGTGTAGCCGGTTTTCACACCCGTTGCGCGGGGATAGTACAAAGAGTTGCCGGTCGATTCGTAAATCAGAAGGTTCGTGGTCTTGAGCTTGTGCTCCTGACCGGTTGCGCTCTCGGGGATGACATACTCGGCGGTATCGACGATCTGCCGGAAGTTTTCGCTCTTGAGCGCCGCCTGCGTGATGCGCGCCAGGTCCCGCGCGGTGGTGTAGTGGCTCTCGTCGTGCAGACCGTGGGGGTTATTGAAATGCGTGTCCTTGCAGCCGAGCGCATAGGCGCGCTCGTTCATCATGCGGACAAAGTCCGCCGTCGACCCTGCGATATACTCGGCTACGGTGTTTGCCGCGTCGTTTCCGGAGTGGACCATCATGCAGTAAAGGAGGTCCTCGAGCGTGATCTGCTCGCCGACCTGTAAACCGACGACGCTGCTGTCCTGATCGAGCCCGGCGAGCGCGGCCTCGTCGATGGTGATCACATCCGAGAGGTTGCCGTTTTCAAGTGCGAGCAGGCACGTCATGATTTTGGTCAGACTTGCGGGATACACGCGCTCGTCAGCGTCCTGCTCGTAGACGGTTCTTCCGGTATTGAGGTCAATGAGGAGCGCCGCCTTGGCCGCGACCGTGAAGTTGGGGTCGGCTGAGACGATGGCCTCCTGCGTGGCGGTATCCTCCGCCGGGTCCTGCGCGGCCTCCTCTGCGGCGGCAGTGTCCTCCGAAACGGCGGCCGTATCCTCTAGCGCGTTTTCCGCGGCGGCCAGCGCCGGGAGCGTCAGACAGTTCAGCGCCAGAAAAAGCGCGAGAAGACGTGCAAAAATTCTTGTTTTTTTCATCAATCATCACCATTTTATTGAATCGGCATTGCCGAGAATGCGCCATCTGTGCTAGAATATTATATCGGCAAATGCGTGCTGTGTCAATCTTTGGGGAGGTGAGCCGCGTGGGAAAGCCAAACAGGCAGACGGTGCTGCTGCTCGCAGCAGGGATTCTTGCGGTCGTTTTCTCGCTCGGCTTTTTCGCGGGGCGAAATACGGTAACCTATGAGGTCGCCGCGCAAACGGAGCGTACGGCATCGCAGGCGGCGCAAACCGCGTCTTCCCCGGAGAAAGAGGCGCAGACAAATGCGGAAGCGGCGGGCGAGGAGGCAGACGGAGCGGCAGTCTCGTATCCGATCGATCTCAACACCGCGACGATCGAGGAACTGATGACGCTGCCGCGCATCGGGGAGAAGCTTGCACAGCGGATTCTCGATTACCGCGCGGAATATGGACGGTTCTCCGCGCCGGAGCAGCTGATGGATGTAGACGGAATCGGAGAGGCGACATTTGACGGCCTCAGGGAGCTTGTAACAGTGGAGGATATCGAATGAAAATACTGGTGGTAGACGACGAGAAGCTGCTCGTCAAGGGCATACGTTTTAACCTTGAGAACGAGGGCTACGGTGTGATCACGGGCTCGGACGGCATGGAGGCCGTGGAGCTGGCGGGGAGTGAAAACCCGGACTTAATTGTGTTAGACCTTATGATGCCGCGGCTCGATGGATTAGAAGCTTGCGGGAAAATCCGCGAGTTCTCGGATGTTCCAATTATTATGTTAACCGCAAAGGCAGACGACATGGATAAGCTCATGGGCTTTGAACACGGGGCGGACGACTATCTCACGAAGCCGTTTAATATTCTGGAGCTCAAGGCGCGAATCAAGGCGCTGCTCCGGCGCAGCAAATCCGGGCGCAGGCAGGAGGAGAAGCCGGACAGCAAGCTTGTCTGCGAGCATATTACCTTAGACCGCGACGCGCGCGACGCGTTCAATGACGGAAAGCTCGTCGACCTCACGGCGAAGGAATTTGACCTGATGGAGCTTCTGATGCGCAACCCGAACCGGGTCTATTCGCGAGAGGCGCTTTTGAACGCCATCTGGGGCTACGACACGAGCAGCGATATCCGCACCGTGGACGTGCACATCAGACGGCTCCGGGAAAAGCTCGAGCGCAGTCCTGCCGCGCCGGAGCATATTATGACCAAGTGGGGAGTGGGCTACTATTTCAAGTTCTAAACGGCATCTTCGTCTGTTTTCCAACAGCTCGCAGCTGAGAAATGCGCTGGCGTATATGGTGATCGCGTCGCTTGCGCTGGTGTTTCTGAATATCTATTCGGCGAGCAACACGCGCGAGCTGATGTTTCAGGCCAAATACGCCTCGATGCAGGACAAAATTCAGGTCGTTGCGTCGTCGTTTGAAACGGCAGATACGCTCAGCGCGGAGACGGTCGATCAGGTTATTTCTGTTCTTGGCGATATCAACGTCAGCAGGCTCCTTATCACCGACGGCGAGGCGAAGGTGCTCTACGATTCGTCCGTCCGGCAGAACGCCGTGGGGCAGTATGCGCTTCTGGAGGCGGTCGTGCAGGCGCTGGGCGGGAGCGACGTGTTCCACTGCGCGTATCACGCGGGCGCGCTGCAAAGCTTCGCAGCGGTTCCTATCATGTCGCGTGCAACGCCGATCGGCTGCGTGTACGTGATGGACTTCGACGCGGAGCAGGGCGAGATCATCGAAAACCTCGAGCGGAACATTCTGCGCGGGTCGTGGATCTTGCTCGGCGGCATTGTCGCATGCTCGGCGATTTTCTCTGTCGTCAGCTCCAAGCGCATGCGCAAGATCCTCATGTCCATGCGCCTTGTCCGCGAGGGCGAATACAGCCACAAAATCCAGATGCGCGGCGACGACGAATATACAACGCTCGCCACCGAGTTCAATAAGCTCACCGACCGCTTGCAGGAGTCCGAGGCGACGCAGCGGCAGTTTGTATCCGATGCGTCGCACGAGCTCAAAACGCCGCTGGCCTCCATCAAGCTGCTGTCCGATTCCATTTTGCAGAACGATATGGACGCGGACACGATGCGGGAGTTTGTCAGCGACATCGGAAACGAGTCAGACCGCCTGACCCGCATGACGCAGAAGCTCCTGACGCTCAGCAAGGCCGACGCGCAGACGACTTGCGAGCATGAGGTGGTCGATCTGGGCGAAACGGTGCGCCGGGTGTTCCGGATGCTCGTGCCGCTGGCCGACCGGACGGAGATCAAGCTGACGGCGAATCTGGACAGGGGCTGCTATGTGCTCTCGATGGAGGACGACGCGTATCAGATCATTTTTAACCTCGTTGAAAACGGCATCAAGTATAACCACGCCGGAGGAAGCGTCCATGTGACGGCCCGCCACACGCAGGACGAGGCGGAGCTTCTGGTGGAGGATACGGGCATGGGCATTCCGCAAGACGCCATCGAGCACATTTTTGAGCGCTTTTACCGCGTGGATAAAGCGCGCTCGCGGCAGGCGGGCGGCTCGGGGCTTGGACTTTCGATCGTCCATGAGCTGGTAGAGCGGAATTTCGGAACGATCGAGGTTTCCTCCAAGGAGGGGGAAGGGACGAAATTTACCGTTCGCATGCCGTATTTTGAGCTGGAGGAGGATGACGGCGATGCGTAGGATATTGGCGATCCTTCTTCTGCTTGCGCTTCTTTGCGGATGCACGGGGCAGGGGATCCCGGCAGGGGAGAACCAGCTTACGTTCTATTACCGGCGCGCCGACGGCACGAACGATGAAAGCTTTGCAAGTGAAACAGGCGCGCTCACGGAAAAGCGGGTGACGTTCGGGGGCGATGTCAGCGTGGAGGAAGTTCTGGAAGCGTACCTTCAGCCGCCGGAGGACGAGGGGCTTGTTTCCCTGTTTCCGGACGGGACGATCTGCACGGGGACGAAGCTCCAGAAGGGCGTTTTGACGCTGGAAATGAACGAGACATACGCGTCGCTGACCGGCTATGCGCGGACGCTTGCCGCGGCGGGGCTGACGATGACGCTCACGCAGCTGGACAGCGTGGACGCGGTGCAGATCCGCACGCCCTCCGGCGCGCTGCTCGGAAGAGCTTCCATGCGCTGGACGCGGGATTCATTTTTGCTGCAGGACACGTCGTGGCTCTATCCCGAGCGGACGGTGCAGCTGTATTTTGCCGGGGCAAACGGCAAGCTGCAAGCCGAAAAGCGCGCGATCTCCTACGAAAGCCCGGAGGACTTGCCGGAAAATACGCTGCAGGCGCTCCTTAGCGGGCCGGAGAGCGACCAGCTGCAATCGCCGGTACCTGCCGGGACGAAGCTTCTGGACGTGCGTGTGACGGGAACGCTCTGTACGGCCGTTTTGTCTGAGGAGTTCTCTGCCTGCGATACCGGGCGCGAGGCGGCCTCGCTTGCGGTGCGTAGCGTGGTCGCGACGCTCTGCGCGCTGAGCGAGATCGAGCAGGTGCAGCTGCAATTGCAGAGCGGGGAAGATCTCGTCTATTGCTCCATCGCCCAGCCGCTGAAGCCGGAGTGGTCGTGGTACAATTAAACAAAAAGCTTCGCAGGGGCGGGATGTAAGTCTCATCTGAGCCACGCGGGCACGAATACCATCATAGAAAGAAACACCGAAGCTGTGAGCAGCAGGACCTCCATTCGCGAGAGGCTATGTGCTTGCAGCTTCGTTTTTTGCTCTGCGTTCTTCCGCTTCCAAACCGCGCGGTAAAGGAAAAGGCCAAGGCACGCGCCCGCCGTGTTTGTCATCAGATCGTTCACGTCCGTGATCCCGAGGCCGAACATCTGCGTCAGCTCAATGGCAAGCGACAGCGCAAACGCACAGAGCGCAATTTGCCGGATTCCATCAAACTCGGCGTACAAAATCGGCAGGAACACGCCCAGCGGCAAAAACAGCAGCACATTCAGTGTCGTATCCACCGGCCCCTTGATCATGTCCACGAACGGGACCAAAGCCAGCCGCGGGAAAAATCCAAACGGCCGTCTGATCCCTGTCACGGCCAGAATGCCGGACAGGTAAAACAGAAACACCAGTGAAAGTCCCATGTGCTGCGCCGTGCGCCCGCGTTTCCGGAAGCACAGCGCCGCGAACCAGAAAATTGCCGCTGGCAGCGCGAACAAAAAGCCCCTTGCCGCGCGGTCAAGCAAGTCTAACATCAGTTCCAGCATGCCTGCCTCCCGCGCTCAAAATTCCGCCTTCTGAAACAGCTGCCGCTTCACCGCCGGAATCGCCGGTTTCCCGTGCTCGATCTCGCGCCAGACCCTTGTGCGGAACAGAAGCGACACGAGGTTTAACGGAAGCCACGAGGCCATAAACAGCGGGAACAGCAAAATCGCGCGCCAATTGTATCGCCCGCCTTGAATTTTGGTGAGCAAACACGCAAACATCGTCATCGCGAGAAATCCGCCCGCGAGCCCCAGCGGCAAAAGTGCAATCGTCTGCGCCGCGTTCGGCTGCACCAGCACCAGCGCGCACCCAAGGAAAAAGCTTGCCGCCTGACAAAACGGCTGCGTCAGCATCGCGAGCATGTCTAATGCGCGCAATCCGCCTTCGTCAAACACACCGCACGCCAAGCTGCCAAGCTGCGCCTGCGCCACGTCCATCACACCGCTTGACCATCTGCGCCGCTGCCGCAGAGAAACCAGCACCGACGTTGGCGCTTCATCGTATGTAACCGCCTCCGGCACGAACCAGACGCGCGTACCCGTCTCGGCCAAATAGGCCGCAAACTCCGCGTCCTCCGCAATCGTCACGCTGTTCCACCCATGGGACTTCTCCAGCACCGACCTGTGCACGGCAAAGCCCGTTCCGACAAGCTTGGAGGACAAACCGCAGTTCATACGTGCCCGGCTGAAAAAGAAATCGAAGCATGTAAAATACAGCCCGTAGCAGGCGCAAAGGGGGCTGTCTTCCGGATTTTTGACGCGCATCGCGCCCTTTGCGGCCTTCGCGCCTGCGCAGAATGCATCGTTCATGCGGGAAAGAAACGCCGGATCCACGAAATTATCCGCGTCGAAGACACAGAACGCGTCATAGTCCTTCTTCAAAAGCGTCTCAAAAACCTCGTGCAGCGCATCGCCCTTGCAGCGGATCTCGCCCTCCGGCCTTAAAACCTGCGCCCCCGCGCGGATGGCAGCCAGCGCTGTGTGGTCGGTGCAGTTGTTCGGCATGACGTAGATATCAAAGAGCGCTTTTGGATAGGTTTGCCTGAGAAGACTCTCAATAAGCCCGCCGATGACCCGCTCCTCGTTGCGCGCGGCGATCACGCAGGCAAAACGCATGTTAGGGTTTGCCCGCGGAATCGGCTTCGGTTTTTTGAGCGCAAACAGCGCCACGACCAGAAAATAGAGGCTTGCCAGCTTCAAAAGAAGCATCGCCCCGGAAATTGCGTTCTGCATTGCTCTTCCCCCCGTTTTTCTTGTTTTTCTACAGTATACCAGTGTACGCGGGAGAAGATTTAAACCGGGCTTTAAGATGAACCTCCGGAATGTTTAAGATTTGTTTAACGCATTCTAAACGGATAAAAAAGAACCGGGCAGTCTCCTGCCCGGCAAGGTGGACAACAGCAAGTATAAG
>OHBJ01003725.1_pt1 | contig 9986 bp, 7 predicted proteins | sample 1577241 | NCBI WGS metagenome assembly OHBJ01 (sample SAMEA3541594, study PRJEB24748) | human gut metagenome | biome: human gut; feature: human-associated habitat; material: faeces | place: China | collected 2012
GTAAGGATTGGAAAAGAGCGGCCGGGAGGAAAAGGACAGACAATGTACTTTGTAGAGTATTGGGTGGAGGGAGATGATACAAATGCTGAAACAGGTAACTAGCTTGATAATACCGAAGTTTATTGCAAGGAAACCCAAAATCAAGCACGGAACATACAACAAGTATGGCTTTGTTATTACGCTTCATCAGTATTGTATCTGTCCTAGATGCAACCATATCCTCAATGCCGGTCCAGATTATCAGCCGGATTATTGTAGCAAGTGCGGACAGCATGTTAATTGTTCAGATGTTAATTGGGAAGATGAGGTTCACCTTGGATATGTCAGAAAGGAGGAACGCTGTGAATAAATCAAAAATTGAGTGGTGTGATCATACATGGAATCCGATTACAGGATGCCGACACAACTGTTCGTATTGCTATGCAAGAAGAATGACCGCTAGATTTGCTGGAGATGTAAGACTGAATTTGATGGCGAAGAAAGATTATTCAATAGAGCCTGCGGCAGATAATTCAGACAATGTATTTGTTTTGGAAGAACCAATGCTAAACGAAACAGGAAATACATTGGTTTATCCATTTGGATTTGAACCTACATATCACAAGTACCGCATGGATTATCCAGAAAAGCTCAAAATGGGAAATAACATTTTTGTTGGAGCAATGGCTGACATATTTGGGAAATGGGTTCCAGGCGAATGGATCAGAGATGTAATGGAAACCTGTTTAGATAACCCAATTCACAATTACCTGTTTCTCACCAAGAATCCGGAGAGATATACGGAAGTTGGAGTGCCGGCGGGACTGGAAAATATGTGGTACGGAACAACCATTACCTGTGATGCGGATGCTGACAGATTTAATTATCTTCCTGCTGGATGCAATACGTTTGTCAGCATTGAACCACTAATGGGAGACATTGTTTCTAAGCATAATGTGATGTTTCGACAGGTTGATTGGATAATCATCGGAGCAGAGACGGGACGTAACAAAAATAAAATAGTGCCAGAACTGCAATGGATAAAAGATATTGTTGTAAAAGCTGATTATAATTCTGTGCCAGTTTTCATGAAAGACAGTCTGATTCCGATTGTCGGGGAAGAAAATATGCGCCGAGAATTTCCAAAGCAGCTGCAACATTTGGAGATTAGCCCGAAGCTGAAAGCAAAGTTGTTTGATGGCTGTGCATCATGCAAGGCTCATTTGAGAAAAAGCGAAATGATAACCCTGCTGGCAAGGTCAAAAAGAGGCGAACAGCCCAAACAATTCGGGTTTATGTGCAGGGACCACCGGCACCGCCCGCACCGCAATGCAGGGGTCATGCCGTCCGCCGAGGGTCAGTGTCACCGGCTGCATCGTCTGCAAATCTACACTTTTCTGCTCCTGCGCAATGCTCGGTGTCGGCTTCATTGCCAGCCGCGTTACCAGCGGCATACCTGTGGTAATGCCGCCCAGCACGCCGCCTGCGTGGTTGGTTTCGGTCACGATCTGTCCGTTTTGCAGAAGAAAGGCATCGTTTTGCTCGCTGCCGTGCTGCGCCGCCCCTGCAAAACCGTCTCCGAATTCCACCCCTTTTACGCCGGGGATCGCAAAAAGCGCCGCCGCTAACCGGTTGGTCACCCCGTCAAAGCGCGGGTGCCCCAATCCGGCAGGCACCCCCAGCGCCACGCATTCTATCACGCCGCCCACCGAGTCTCTTTTTGCGCGGGCAGACAAAATCTCCTGCTCCATGCAGGGGATCAGCTCATCGCTCCATATCGGCAGCGGCTTCGCCGCAAGGGCTTTCAGCCGCTCCCTTTCCGGCTGCACCGGCAGCGGGATATCCCGCACCGCACCCACCGAGAGCAATCTTGCCGCCACCGTAATGCCGCGCTGCTCCAGCAGTCCCAGCGCAATACCGCCCGCTGCGCACAGCAGCAGCGTCATGCGCCCGCCCAGCGCCCCGCCCCCTGCGGGGATCGCTCCGATCTGTAAATACTGGGTATAGTCGGCATGGGCGGGTCGGGGAACGGTTTTCACCGCCTCGTAGTCCGCCGGCCGCATATCACGGTTTGCAAAACGGATTGTCACCGGCTCACCTGTCAGGATTCCGTCCTTTACACCGGATAAAATCTCCGGCTCGTCCGGCTCCTGACGCGCCGTTGTCAGGGCGCTTTGACCCGGTCTCCGCCGCGCCAGCAAAGTCCGCAAGGTCTCGGCGTTCAGCCTCTCTCCTGCCGGCAGACCGCTTATCGTCACCCGCATCTCGGCACTGTGGCTTTCGCCCTCCAGCCGCAGCCCCAGCCGCCCGCCGTGGTACTCCATCACACCGCCCACGCTCCTTTCCGCTTGGTCAAATCTCTTTAAACCAATCCTTCCTGCCGATCAGCAGTCCAAACATCGCTCCCGCACCCGCGCACCGCGACCCGTTCCTTGCGGGTTCTCATTCCGTTTCGTACTGCTGCTATATCTTAATTCTTACTGCTCAATATTTTTTCGTTTCCGGTCAGGATCTCCCACCACTCCGGGTAGGATTTCCTCACGCACTCGGCGTTTTTTACTGTCACCGGCTCCCGGCAGCCCAGCGCCGCCAGCCCCGCTGCCATTGCCAGTCGATGATCCCTGCAAGGATCGGCAGCGCCGCCGCGCAGGCCGCCGCCTGCAATCACCAAGCCGTCCGGCAGCTCCGTCACCGTGCCGCCCAGCGCCCGCAGCAGACCCGCCGTTCCGGTTAAACGGTCGCTTTCCTTCAGGTGCAGTCGCCCTGCCCCCGTCAGCCGGCTCTCGCCCTCGGCAAATGCCATTACCACCGCCAAAGGCGGCAGCAGATCGGGACAACCGCTCATCTCGGCGGAAATGCCCCGCAATTTCCCCGGCGCCGCTGTCACCCCATTCTGAGAGACCTCAATTTGCGCCCCCATCTGCCGCAGCAGCGGCAATATCACCCGGTCGGGCTGGGTGCTTTCCGGCAGCAAGCCGGTCACTGTCACCGGTGCGAACAGGCTGCCCGCCGCCAGCCAGAAGGCGGCTTGGCTCCAGTCTCCGCCTATGGCAAGCCGCATAGGGCTATGGTAACGCTGCCCTCCGGCAATGTGCCAGCCCTGCGGCGTTTTTTCGCAAACTGCCCCAAAGCGGCGCAGCATTTCCTCGGTCATTGCGGCATATCCCGCCGATTGCAGCGCTCCCGTGATCCGGAGCTCGCTGCTGCCCTTCAAAAGCGGCAGCGCCATCAGCAGCCCGCTGACATACTGCGAGCTGACATTCCCCGGCAGCGTAAAAATGCCTGCCGTCAGCCGTCCGTCGATCTCGATTTCCCACGGCTCCCGGCGCACCTCGGCAGTGATGCCGTTTTTTTGCATCGCCTCCAGCAGCTCCGCAACAGGGCGCTCCGGCAGCCGTCCCGCTCCGGTAAAAACAGCATGCCGTCCCAGCGCTGCCGCCACCGGCAGCAAAAAGCGCAGCGTGCTGCCGCTTTCCCCACAGTTCAGCCGCACGGTATTGGCAGCCGGCGCCCGAATGGGACAGATTTGCAGCCCCTGCGCCGTTTCGGTAATGCCGGCGCCCATTTGCCGCAGACATTCCTTCGTCGCGGTCATGTCATCGGAAGCCGGCAGCACCGGCAGCAGGGTCTCTCCCTCCGCCAGCGCCGCTAAAATCATCGCTCTGTGCCCCTCCGATTTGGAAAGCGGCGCCGTCACCCGCCGCGGGGGATTTCCCGCTGTTATCGTGATCTCCACAGCACCGCCCTCCTTTCCCGAAAAGCTGATCTTCTGTGCATTTATCTTTGTGCGATCCTTCGTGCGGCGTCTGCCAGCCGTGCAAACTCCTCCGGCAGCAATGCCTGCTCCCCATCGCTCAGGGCGGCTTCGGGGTTCGGGTGAACCTCCACCATCAGCCCGTCTGCACCGGCGGCAGCCGCCGCCCTGCCCAGTGCCGAAACCCACTCGGAAACCCCTGCCGCATGGCTGGGATCGACCAGCACCGGCAGGTGGGTCAGGCTGTGCATTACCGGCACCGCTGCCAGATCCAACGTACCGCGGGTGCCGCTCTGGTAACTGCGAATGCCCCGCTCGCACAGCACCACATTAGGGTTGCCCTCCCGCAGGATATACTCCGCAGAGGCGAGCCATTCCTCATAGGTTGCCGCCAGACCACGCTTCAGCAGCACCGGCTTTTTCTGCCGTCCCAGCGCCCGCAGCAGCGCAAAATTCTGCATATTCCGTGCCCCCACCTGCAGCATATCGATCTCCTCAAAAAGCGGCAGCTCCTCCTCTGCGGTGATCTCACTCACCACCGGCAGCCCGAATTCCCGTCCGGCTTTTGCCAAAAGGCGCAGTCCCTCTGCCCCCAGCCCCGCAAAGGCATAGGGGGAGGTTCTCGGCTTAAAGGCGCCGCCTCGCAGAATATCTGCACCGGCAGCCTTCACTGCGGCGGCGGTCTGCCATAGCTGCTCACGGCTTTCCACGGCGCAGGGACCGGCGATCAGCGTTAAGCTGTTCCGGCTGATGGTCACATTTCCCACTGCAACGGCGCTGCCCTGAGGACAAGCACTGCGTGCCGCAAGCGGATATTCTTTCATTATGTTTTTTTCATCATGGGGATAACGGTTCATCTTGCTCTCCTTGCAGTCTCGGTTTTCTTCTACAAGATTACCACCCCGCGGGCGTTTAGGCAAGTCATAACTGCCGTCCTCCAAAAATATTGCTCCCGCACCCGCGCACCGCGACCCGTTTTCGCAAAACTCCCGCAAAAAAAGCAGCCCCCGCAGGAGCCGCTTTTTGTAAGCAATCTGTTTTTTACCGCTGTCCCTTATCGTAGGGGATCCCCTCTGCCTTGGGGGCACGGCTGCTCTTGGAGGTAAACGCCAGCACCAGCAGGGTGATGACATACGGCAGCAGGCGGTAGAAGTTGGCATTCAGCCCCAGCTCCGCCAGCGCAAAGACGCCGTCGCCGTTGATATCCAGCGTGGAGTAGCACGCCGCCACACACTTAAAGAGACCGAACAGCAAAGCGCCGCCCGCCACATTCAGCGGCTTCCAGTTACCAAAGATCATAACTGCCAGCGCCAGGAAGCCGAAGCCTGCTACGTCGCCGTTGGCGGAGCAGTTGGCGGTCGTTACTGCATATACAAAGCCGCCCATACCTGCCAGCGCACCGGAAATGGTGGTGCCGGCATAACGCATCTTGGTCACATTGATGCCCAGCGAATCCGCCGCCTGAGGATTTTCACCGCAGGCACGCAGCCGCAGACCGAATTTCGTCTTATACAGAATTATCGCCAGAATGATGAATACCAGCACGCAAATATAGTTGCTCAGGTAAACCTTATTCAGGAAAGTCTCCTGGAAGAAGTTCAACTCCGCAGTTCTGTCAAAGCCCAGCATGGTCTTTTTGATCATGAACCACGAGGCGGAGTCGCCCTTGAGCAGCAGCAGCTGGTTCTGCTTGGAGATCAACCGGACGAGGAACAGCACCAGCGCAGGCGCCAGCATGTTCAGCGCCGTACCGCCGATGGTCTGGTCTGCTCGTAGGTTGATCGCTGCAAATGCCAATAATAGCGAGAATACCGCGCCCATCAATGCCGCAACCAGCATCGCCAGCAGCAGATAGCCTTGCAGGGCGCCCCAGTTGTTCGCCGCCTTTGCCGCGTCGAACCAGCCCTGCGCCTGCATCATTCTTACAAACAGCACGCCGATAAAGGCGCCGAAGATCATAATACCTTCCAAAGCCAGGTTGATGATACCGCTGCGCTCGGCAAAGATGCCGGCAAGCGCCACGACCATCAGGGGGATTGCGTAAACCAAGGTCTGTCTGATCAGGAATGACATTACGCTTCCGCCTCCTTTCCGGTCACTGTTTCATCTGCCGGTTTTTCCTGCTCCGGCGGCGTTGGCTTCTCCGGCGGAGCATCGGGCAGCAGCCCCTCTCCCTCCGGTTGCTTCTTTTTCCACGGCAGCACCGGCTTGCCCTCTTTCCTGCGGCGGCTGATCCACAGCTTGATGACCAGCGAGAATGCCGACAGGTACACAATTACTGCAATGATCACATCGGTGATGTATTCGTTATAGGCGGTCAGGTTGGTCAGCTGCAATCCCGCAATGGAAAGCAGCGACATAAAGATCCCGCTGAAGATTACGCCGATGGGGTTGTTGACCGCCAGCAGCGCCACGGCAATGCCGTCAAAGCCCTCACTGGGCAGCGACTGATAGGTGGTCCAGAAAAATTCGGTATTGCCGGAAAGGTAGTAGAGGGCGCCGGCAGCACCCGCCATGGCGCCGGCAATCGCCATCGAGCAGACGATATTGCGCTTATCGCGGATACCGGCATAACGCGCCGCATGGCGGTTGGCGCCGCATGCCTTCAGCTCATAGCCGAAGGTGGTCTTTTCCAGCAGAATGTAGACCAGAATCGCCATCACAATGGCAATGATGATACCGCCGTTGACCTGACTGCCGGGGAAGATCTTATCCAGCCCCATCTTGGAGGTTGCAACGCCGTTATAGGTCGTCTTGTAGACATAACCGGTCTTGTTGCCCTCCACCATATTCTTCAGGTTGCTGATATCGAAAACCCATGTGACAAGGCTCGCCGCGATCCAGTTGGTCATAATGCAGGCGATGACCTCGTTGATATTCAGCGTCGCCTTCAGCAGTCCGGGGATCGCACCCCACAAAGCGCCCGCCAGAATACCGCCGAGGAAGGCGATGATCCAGATAAGCCATGCGGGAACTACGCTGCTGGGAATGGAAAGCGCCAGAAACAGCGAAGCCGCCGTACCGGCAAGGTACTGTCCTGCCGCACCGATATTGAAAAGTCCCGTCTTAAAGGCAACGGCGACCGAAACGCCGGTCAGGATCAGCGGAGTGGCGCGGAACAGCATGTTGCCCACATTGGTGGGGTTAAAGCCGAAGGTCAAAGCGCCTGCGGCGTCGCGGCCGGTGCTCAGCACGCCGAACAGCACCAGACGGATTCCGTCCCATGCGCCCTTCAGCGAGATCATCGGGTTAAAGATGCCGACGATCAGCACGACGACTGCGCCGGTCAGCAATCCGATGAGAATGGAAATCAGCGAAGCACGCAGAGAATAGGAGGGCGGTTTTTTCATCAGCGGAGATTTTGTGCTCTTACTCATCTCGGCTCTCCTCCTTTCTTTCCTGCCGCTTGGCGCCTGCCATATACAGGCCAAGCTCCTGTACGGTGGTCTTGGCGGGATCCAGCTCACCGACGATCTCTCCCTCGTACATCACCAGGATCCGGTCGGAAAGGCTCATGACCTCGTCCAGCTCCAAGGAGATCAGCAGCACCGCTTTGCCGCGGTCACGCTCTGCCACCAGCTGCCTGTGGATATATTCAATCGCGCCGACGTCTAAGCCTCGGGTGGGCTGCACCGCCACGATCAGCGCTTTATTCCGGTCCAGCTCTCTGGCAACGATCGCCTTCTGCTGGTTGCCGCCGCTCATGCTGCGCGCAATGGTAATGGGGCCCTGACCGCTGCGCACATCAAATTCCTCAATCAGATCCTCGGCATATTCACGCACTGCGTCCGCCTTGATAAAGCCGTGGTTCTGGAATTTGGTCTCGTAATAGCGCTGCAGCACCATATTCTGCTCCAGCGTAAAGTCCAGCACCAGCCCGTGCTTGTGCCGGTCCTCCGGAATGTGCGACATTTCCTTGCTGCGCTCTCTTATTCTGGCGTGGGTAATATCCTCGCCGCACAGCTTTACAGTACCGCCGCTCGGCTTTTCCAGTCCGGTCAAGCCGTACACCAGCTCGGTTTGTCCGTTTCCGTCAATGCCTGCTATGCACAAAATCTCGCCGCTGCGGGCGGTAAAGCTCACGTCATGCACCGCGTTCTTTTTATGCAGCTTGCTGGGGACGGTAAAATGCTCCACCTCCAGCACTGCCTCGCCGGGCTTCGCCGGCGTTTTCTGCACCTCCAGCTGTACCGGACGGCCGACCATCATGTTGCTCAGCTCCTGCTTGTTGGTCTTTGCCGTTTCAATGGTGCCGACATATTTTCCCTTGCGCAGCACGGTGCAGCGGTCTGCCACCGCCATGATCTCATTCAGCTTGTGGCTGATGAACAGAATACTCTTTCCCTCTTTGGCAAGGTTGCGCATGATCTCCATCAGCTCGTCGATCTCCTGCGGGGTCAATACGGCGGTTGGCTCATCAAAGATCAGAATTTCATTATCGCGGTACAGCATCTTCAGGATCTCTACGCGCTGCTGCATACCGACGGTGATATCCTCCACCTTGGCGTCCATGTCAATGGCAAGCCCGTATTTTTCCGAAAGCTCCTTCACCTTGCTCCGTGCCTTTTTCTTCTGCAAAAAGCCGAGCTTGGTATCCTCCGCACCCAAAATGATGTTATCCAGCACGGTAAAAACATCAATGAGCTGAAAGTGCTGATGCACCATGCCGATGCCCAGCGCCGTTGAGTCATTGGGGTCGTTGATCTTGACCGGTATGCCGTTTTTGCGGATCTCTCCCTCCTCCGGCTGATACAGACCAAACAGCACGCTCATCAGCGTGCTTTTGCCTGCGCCGTTTTCTCCCAGCAGCGCGTGGATCTCCCCGCGCCGAAGCTGCAGAGTGATATCGTCATTTGCCTTAATGCCGGGGAATTCCTTGGTAATGTGAAGCATCTCAATAATGTAGTCATTATTGTGGTTTTGTTCCATGCCCCACCCCCCTTTCTGTTAAATGGTCGGATCTGTGCCTTATTGGTGCGCATTGCATGACAGGACATTTTAATTATATAGTTCCGCCGGATAAATTGCAAGGCGAACCCCCTGCCCGTACATAGAAAACCCTGCCCCCTTTTTATTCAATTTGCCACCTTTTTCTCCCATCTTTCGGGGCTTGTCCCGCAACGCTCCGGCACAGGCGGTTCTATGCGCAAAAAAAGAAAGAGCCTTGCGGCTCTCTCTTTTTATGCTTCAGCGATGAATCAGTCAACGAAGTTGACCTTAACGTTGCTCAGCTCGGCTTTCTCGGGGTTCGACATCTCGAAGTTGTTGTCAACGGTGATCTCGCCGTTTACGATCTTCGCCAGCTCAGCCTGATACTGCTCTACGGTGAAGTTCTTCAGGCTCCAGGTAGCGGTGGGCAGACCAACAGCGTTCTCCTTGGCGTCCAGGGTGGTGGACTTGCCGGCGATGTCAGCAAAGCTGCCCTCGAATACATAAGCCAGACCCCACTGTACGCCATCGGTCAGACCCTTCATGGCGGAGGTGATGATGGTCTCGGAGAGGGGGGATTGGTCGGTATCAACGCCTACCATGTAAGCATCGTTTTCAGCAGCAGCCTGCGCAACAGACTGATACATGTTGCCGCCGCAGCAGAAGACGACCTCGGTACCATTGTTGTACCAGCCGTTTACCAGGGTCTGCAGCTCGGAAGAGGGAGAATAGGTGTTGCCGTACAGCCAGGTGTAGTTCAGCTCAACGGTCTTGCCCATCTCAGCAGCAGCAGCGTTAGCGCCCTGAGCAAAGCCGTAACCGTAGCGTACGCAGGCGGGGTTGGTGCCGCCGCCGCCGCCGGTGAAGCCCAGCTTCTCAAAGCCTTCCTTCACTACAGCGTAACCGGCGAGGTAGCCGCACTGCTCCTCAGCAAAGACGATACCGGCAACGTTATCGCCAACGGAACCGCCATCGATAAAGAAGAAAGCAACGTTGGGATACTCGGCAGCGATCTTCTTAAGAGCAGTCTCCTGCAGGAAGCCGGCGGTAACAACAGCCTTTGCGCCGTTGTCGCAGGCAGCCTTCATGGCGTCATAGCGGTCGTCATCGGTCGCCTTGTCGCCGTTAGCGGGCATATAATACTTGTAGCTCAGGTTGTGGTTGGCGGCATACAGCTTAACGCCGTCATAAGTACCCTGGTTGAAGGAACCGTCCTTCAGCTGACCGACATCGGTTACAAAGCCGATCTCATACTTGCCGTCCTCGGTGTCGTTAAAATTTGAGATAACGGCTAAGCGGCTTTGCGCTGCCAGCCGAAGAGTTC
>OHBJ01003726.1_pt1 | contig 9985 bp, 8 predicted proteins | sample 1577241 | NCBI WGS metagenome assembly OHBJ01 (sample SAMEA3541594, study PRJEB24748) | human gut metagenome | biome: human gut; feature: human-associated habitat; material: faeces | place: China | collected 2012
GCAGTGCCGCCAGCGCCGTGGCGCAGTTGGCCGGCGGGATGGACGCCGAGAAGATGAAGGGTCTGGAGGCGTGGCGCACATACTCCGCCACCTCCTCCGAGGCCGCCATGTAGCCGCCCAGCGATGCCAGCGACTTGGAGAAGGTACCCATGTACACATCCACCTGATCCTCCAGCCCGAAGTAGCTGGCGGTTCCACGACCGCCCTCGCCCAGCACGCCCAGTCCGTGGGCATCGTCCACCATGACCCGTGCGCCGTACCGCTTGGCCAGCGCACAAATTTCCGGCAGCTTGGCGATGTCGCCGCCCATGGAGAATACGCCGTCGGTGACGATGAGGGCGCCGTTCTGCTCCGGCACCCGCTGCAGCTGCTTCTCCAGATCCGCCATATCGCTGTGGCGGTAGCGCAGCATCTTGCCGTAGCTCATCTGGCACCCGGCGTAGATGGAAGCGTGGTTCTCCCGGTCGCAGATCACATAGTCGTGCCGCCCCACCAGTGCGCTGATGATACCCACGTTGGACTGGAACCCTGTGCCGAAGGTGACGATGCCGGGCTTACGCAGAAACTTCCCCAATTCCTCCTCCAACTCCAGATGCATCTGGAGGGTACCGTTGAGGAACCGGGAACCGCTGCACCCGGTGCCGTACTGCTCCAGGGCATGGATGCCCGCCTCCACCACATCCGGGGCCGTGGTCAGACCCAGATAGTTGTTGGAACCCAGCATGATGCGGCGCCGGCCCTCCATCATCACCTCCACATCCTGCCGGGACTGGAGGGCGTGGAAATAGGGATACACTCCCGCCGCCTTCAATTCCTTCGCCAGAGACGGCTCATAGCATTTCTGAAAAATATCCATAGCTCTCTCCTGTTATGTAATATAAAATATTAGTTATTTTCGTTTTGCAAGCCATATTATGTGGCTTTTTGCTGCAATAAATATTATATAGTGTTGTGAAAAATTTGTCAACCCCCATCGCCTTCGTCGGCTGCGGCAGGGGTACTTTCTCCCCCCGTCCGGCGTGTCCAAACAGGGCGTTTTACCCTCTGTCCAGCCGTACAAATCCGTCCGGAAAAATGTCCACCGGACGTCCACCTCGACCTTTGAAAGCGTCCCATGTCCGGTGGGCCTTGAAACCGCCATGGCACAAAACGAGATCGGCAAAGCTGCGATGTGTGAAATAGAGTATCAAAAAAACAGAAAGGCAGGCGTCGGAAAGCAAAAAGGTAGGCGTCGGTCAGAAAACCATAGAAATAAAAATGGCATCGGCAAAATGCCGTGCTGCAAAACCGAAGTACCCAAAAACGGTGCCATGAAAAAGCAGGGTATCGGCAGAAATGCCGATGCCCTGCTTTCAAAAAATCTTTTGCGTAAAATTCCGCTGCCGCAAAGCTTATTTGCCCAGAAAGCTCTTTGCCAAAAACCATTCGGCAACCGATCCCATCGTGCGGATCCGGTAAGATTTCTTCGGTCAGAGCCGCCTGCCCGGAGTGGTTGGTCCGTTTGTTCAGCGCTGCTGCGCCGCCTGACGGCCCGCCCGGAAGGCCCGGAGGTTCAGCTCCCGCACCTTCTCCGGCACGGTATCCGCTACCACCTGCTCCCAGTCGATCTGGGGGCAGCCCAGACTGTCACACATAGCCCCGAAGAGCACCACGTTCATGCACTTGGGGTTGCCCAGCCCCAGCGCCATGTCGCTGGCCGGCACGGCAATGGTGCGGAACACCTTTGCCATGGCCTCCACACAGCCCTCCGGGTAGGTCTCTGCCCCGGAGGCAATGGTGGTGGACTTGATGGCGTAGTCGTTGATGACCGCCACGCCGCCGGGCTTTAAGAACTCGGCATAGCGCACAGCCTCCATCTTCTCCAGCGCCACCAGAATGTCCGCCTCGCCCTTGCCGAACACGGGGCCGTACACCTTGTCGCCCCAGCGCACCTGCGTCGAGACGCTGCCGCCTCGCTGGGCCATGCCGTGTACCTCGCTCTGCTTCACGTCGAAGCCCGCCTGCATGAAGCCGTTTGCCATGATTTTGGAGATCAGGATGGCCCCCTGACCGCCCACGCCCACCAGCAGCGCACTTTTCACACCAGACATCACACTTCCTCCTTTACGATGGCACCGAAGGGGCAGACCTGAGCGCAGACGGTGCAGCCCACGCACTGGGTACGGTCGATGACCGCCTTGCCCTCCTCCATGGAGACGGCGGGGCAGCCCACCTTCAGGCAGCTGCGGCAGCTGCGGCACTTATCCGGCTCCACATGGCACATTCCCTTTTGGAACCTATCCCGCTTGATGAGCAGGCAGGGCCTCCGGGTGACGATGGCGGGATGCTCGCCCCGCTCCAGCGCCGCCACGGCCCGGTCTACCGTTTCCTTCATAGCCGTCAGGTCCTGCGGGTCCACCGTCAGCACCGGGGCAAAGCCCATGGCCGTGAAAATTTTCTCCACGCTGAGCATGGGGGCCTCGTCCCCCAGCAGGGTATAGCCCGTGCCGGGGTTATCCTGATGGCCGGTCATGCCGGTGATGCGGTTATCCAGCACGCAGGGGATCATGCGGCCGTTGTTGTAGATGATCTCCGCAGCGCCGGTCATGCCGCTGTGGAAGAAGGTGGAGTCGCCCATGACGCCGAAGATGGTCTTATCGGTGACGCCCTCCCGCTCAAAGCTCTTGGCAATACCCATGCCGGCGGAGAAGCCTGCGCCCATGCACACCACGGAATCCATGCAGTTCAGCGGGGCGGCGCTGCCCAGCGTATAGCAGCCGATGTCGCCGGTGACGACATAGTTTTTGTTCTTGGACAGGGTATAGAAGAAGCCACGGTGGGGACATCCCGGGCAAAGGGCCGGAGGGCGGCTGGCCGGGGTCACATCGGTCTTGCGGAAATCTGCTTTCTCACCCAGCACCCGCTCCCGCAGCAGCTGGGTATTCAGCTCGTACAGAAGGCCCATCAGTTCCTTACCCACACAGGGGATGCCGGCGGCCTTGATCTGATCCTCCATAAAGGGCTCCAGCTCCTCGATGACATAGAGCTTTTCCACACGGGAGGCAAAGTCCCGGATCAGATCCATGGGCAGGGGGAAGGTCAGGCCCAGCTTCAGGAAGGACGTCCCCTCCGGGAACACCTCCTTGGCGTATTCATAGGCCACGGAGGCCGTGATGACGCCCACCTTACCGTCGCCCATCTCCCTCTTGTTCAGACCGTTTTCCAGCGCACGGGTGCAGCCGTACTCCTCCAGCCGCCGCAGCCGCTCCTCCACCAGCGGGTGGTTGGCGTAGGCGTGGGCGGGGGTGCAGACGAACTTGCGGACGTTGCGCCGGTAGGGCGGCGCCGTATGCTCCCGGCGCTCCCCCCACTGCACCAGCCCCTTGGAGTGGCAGACCCGTGTGGTGGTGCGGTACAGCACCGGGGTATCGAACTCCTCCGACAGCTGGCAGGCCAGAGCCACAAAGTCCTTGCACTCCTGCGGGTCGCTGGGCTCCACCATGGCGATCTTGGCCGCCCGTGCATAGTGGCGGTTGTCCTGCTCATTCTGGGAGGAGTGACAGCTGGGATCGTCCGCCGTCACCACCACGAAGCCGCCGCCTACGCCCATATAGCCGGCGGTGAACAGGGGATCCGCCGCCACGTTCAGGCCCACCATTTTCATGGTGCAGAAGGAGCGGGACCCGGCAATGGAGGCCCCATAGGCCACCTCCACCGCCACCTTCTCGTTGGGCGCCCACTCGCAGTAGACGTCCTTCTGATAGGGGGGCAGGTTCTCTAAAATCTCCGTGCTGGGGGTGCCGGGATAGGCGGAGCATATCTTGATGCCTGCCTCGTACACGCCTCTGGCCGTGGCCTCGTTGCCGCTCATGAGATGCTTCATATGGTTTTCCACCTTTCTGTTCCGGTTGGTATCAACATGACTATGGAATGTATTTAATATGTTTCCGCCTGTGCCTCACCGTGGAGCACCCGCAGGGCGCCCTCCGCCAGCGCCTGCATCTCCTCCTCGCCGGGAAACCGCAGGACGGGGGCCAGCCGCCCCACATAGGCGGTGATATCGTCACAGAAAAACTGCTCATAGGCCATGCCACCGGTGTAGACGATGGCATCCACCTCGAAATGCAGCACCGCCGCCATGGCGCCGATGTCCTTGGCCAGCTGGTACACCAGCGCCCGGTAGGCCGCCGTGAACCGCTCGTCCCCGTCCACCACCTTGGCGCAGATCTCCCGGAAGTCCGTGGTACCCACATAGGACAGCATCCCGGAGCGGCGGCCCAGCGTCCGCTTGACCTCCTCCCGGCTGCGCCCGGCATAACAGTAGTCGATGAGCTGATTCACCGGCAGGCCGCCGCCACGATCCATGCCCATGGCCCCCTCATCCTTGACGTTGAACACGTCCACCACACGGCCATGGTCATGGGCCGCCACGGACACGCCACCGCCCAAATGGCAGACGATGAGCCGAGCCTCCTCGTAGGACTTGCCCAGCTGGCGGGCCGCCTTGCGGCCCACGGACTTCTGGTTCAGGGCGTGGAACTGGCTCAGCCGCCGGAACTCCGCAAAGCCGGAGACATGGGCCATCTCCGTCATCTCGTCCACGCACACAGGGTCCACGAAAAAGGCCGGGATACCGACCAGATCACCAATGCGCCGGGCCAGATACGCCCCCAGATTGGAGGGATGCTCGCCGTAGGGGGCCTTCTCCACATCCTGCATCACCCGGTCGCTGACGGCGTAGGTGCCGGAGGGGATAGGTCGGTACAGGCCGCCACGGCCGCACACGGCATCGAAATCCTCCAAGCGGAAGCCGCCCTCCGCCACCGCCTCCAGCACAGCCCGCTGACGCAGGGCCGCCTGATCGATGACCCGGTCGAAGCCCTCCAGCTCCTGAGCCGTGTGGATGATGCTCTTCTTCAGCAGCTCCCGTTCCTCCTCAAACACCGCCACCTTGGTGGAGGTGGCGCCGGGATTGATGACCAGTACCTTCATTCGTTCCCCCTCTCCCGGTGATGTCTTTCACCGAATTACTTAATGAATGATTTTATTATGGCAGTCTGCCGCCGGTTTGTCAATGTCCGGCGGGGAATTTTCCAAAACCCGTCAAAGCCCACAAAATTCTCCGCCGGAAGCTGGTGGAAACGCAGAAAAGAGGAGCCGGATGGCTCCTCTCTGGGATTTTTATTCGTTGGGCGGCAGACGGTATACCTCCAGTCCGTCGGTGCGGCCCACATAGGCAAAGCCCTTTTTCTCAGCGATGTGCCGGGTGACGGTCTGCTCCGGGACGCACTCGATGACCACCGTCTTTCCCGCTCGGTGGGCCAACTCCACCAGCCGGTCCGTCAGCCGGGAGGCATAGCCCTTCCCCCAGCAGTCCGGGGAGAGCACCCAGCCCAGCTCCATGCTGTCCGGGTCATAGGCGTGGTAGATGACATAGCCCAGCAGACGGCCGCCCTCCTCCGTGCCATACACAAGGGGCGGCTCCGCAAGCCCCGCCTCCCGGAGGAACTGCTCCGTTTGAAGGCGGTCATACGGCGGCTCCAGATAGCGCATCACCTGCCGGTCGGACAGAATCCTATACAGCGCTTCGGCGTCCGATGGCCGCAGCCTGCGGATGGTCAGGTCTTTCATCCCCGCATCCCCTCCAGCAGATGCTCCGCCATGCGGCGGCCCCGCTGGGCCAGTGGGAAGCCGCCCTCATAGATGCGCCACTCAAACAGCATCCCCCGGTGCAGCGTCACCAGCTCCTCCACCACCTCCGCCGTGATCAGCTCCTGCCGGATGCTGCCCTCCCGGCGGCACAGATCCACCAGCTCACCCAGCAGGCGGTAGTATACCCGCTTCTCGCTGCCCTTCAGTACGCCCTGCTCCGGGTAACGCAGCCCGTGGATGAAGGCTTTGTACAGCACCTCGTCCCCCACGCTGATCTCCAACGACCGGCCCACGAAGTCCAGCAGCTTCTCTCGGCCGGAGCGATCGGTGTCCGCCAGATACGCCTGCTCCAGCACCTGATACGCCTCGTCCACGTGCTGGGTCAGCTGGATGGCCAGTTCGTCCTTGCTTTTGAAGTAGTGATAGATGTTGCCCACGGAGCAGCCGGCGGCCTGTGCGATCTCCTCCACGGAGACGTTTTCAAAGCCCTCCCGGTCAAACAGATCCAGCGCCGTCTCCTGGATCCGACGGCGCATCTCCATGGCCTGCCTCTTTCGTGCGGTAATCCTCTCTGCCATCGTACCTTCCCCTGTATTGTAAATTCTGCATGTATCATACCGTTTTGACGGCGGAAAGTCAATATCCCGTTGACGCAGCGGCCTTTGACGGCTACAATAGAGAAAAAACGCAGGAGGCAGCCATGGCCCACATCATCTCCATCACCGATTTCGACACCCCGGAGCTGGACGTCTACGCCCGTCTGACGGAAAACCAGCTGGTCAACCGGGCAGACCCCGCCAACGCCCTCTTTATCGCAGAAAGCCCGCTGGTCATCGGGCGGGCGCTGGAGAGCGGCTGTGTGCCGGTGTCCTTTCTCATGGAGCCACGGCACCTGACGTCTCAGGCCCTGCCCCTGCTGGAGCGCTGCCCGGAGGACATCCCCGTCTACACCGCTGCGCCGGAGGTGCTGACCCGGCTGACGGGCTTCCATCTGACCCGTGGGATGCTGTGTGCCATGCGCCGCCCGGCCCTGCCCACGGTGGAGGAGGTGTGCGCCAACGCCCGGCGCATCGCCGTGCTGGAGAATGTCATGAATCCCACCAACATCGGGGCTATTTTCCGCTGCGCCGCCGCTCTGGGTATGGATGCGGTGCTGCTCACCGCCGCCGGGAGCGACCCCCTGTACCGGCGGGCTTCCCGTGTCAGCATGGGCAATGTGTTTCTCGTTCCATGGACGTATCTGCCGGAGGAGGCTCCGTGGCCGGAGCGGCTGCGGCGGCTGGGCTTCCAGACGGTGGCCATGGCCCTGCGGGAGGACTCGCTGCTTCTGAACGACCCCCTGCTCATGGCGGCGGAGAAGCTGGCGGTGGTGCTGGGGACCGAAGGGGACGGTTTGTCCGACGGTACCATCGCCGCCTGCGACTACACGGTCCGCATCCCCATGACCCACGGAGTGGACTCCCTGAACGTGGCTGCCGCCAGCGCCGTGGCCTTTTATCAACTGGGGCTGATGAGCGGCGGCGCTCCGACGTAACGAAAATTGCTTGCTGCACTCTGCAAAAACCAGCCCCATCGTATGGATACGATGGGGCTGGTCTTTATTTCTTAATCCGCCGGGGTGATTCGCTTCGTGCGGAAGTAAACGATCATGGGGATGAGAGTCAGTACCAGACACGGCAGCCAAATCAGCAGGGTCGTGGCCGGAGGCCCACCGAAATAGTGCAGCGGCATTTCATCCCGGTAGGCGGTGAGTCCGCCGTGAGCCACCAGTTCATAGACGGAAATCAGAAGGATGATACCGTTAAAAACGCAAAGATCCCGCAGCTTTGTCCGGCGCTCCACGGCACTTTTCCACCAAACATGGATGACCATCAGCAAGGCAATGAGCGCAGCCACCATGGCAAGGGTTTCGGCAATCCCCATCAGATGATTCGACAGGAAAAACTGATGGAAAAACCCCTCATTCCGTTCCATCTGCGTGTTGGCCGCCTCATAATGAAGATTGCCGCCAGCGTAAGCCCCTGCACCGCAGAGATGGATGAACAGCAGCACATTGCAAATCAGGCAGATGACCGCCGGCACCGTAAAACGATCCTTTTTAGAAATCTCAGACAAATCGTCATCTCCTCTCTATTCCACGTATGGATGGTTACTGACAATTTCAATATATCAAGCCCCTCATCATTTGTCAATATAGTGCAATTATTTTGTATAATATATGCAATATATCAATTAAGAATTAGTTGCCTTGCCAAAATCCGAAGCAATCAGCTTGTGGGAGTTCTCTCCATGAGAAAGCATAAAAAGGACCGCAGAGCTTTCTGCGGTCCTTTTTAACATCAGAACTTATCGCCACGGCTGAAGATCTTCAGAATCTCGTCGAAGGAGCGGTCCACATCGCTCTCCTCTGCCTTCTCGCCCTCGGCCTCGTCCAGAGGCTGGGGGGCGGCGGCGGGGGCAGCGGCATCATCCTGCGTGGGCTGCTGCGTATCGGCAGCGGCGGGGGCAGCAGGGGCTTCCTGCTGGTCATTGCTCTCGAAGCCGGTGGCGATGACGGTGACACGGATCTCGTCGTCCAGTTCCTCGTCGAAGGTGGCGCCGAAGATGGTCAGGGCATCGGGATGTACCGCCTGCTGCACCAGCGTGGCGGCCTGCTCCACCTCCTCCAGACCGATGTCCATGGAGCCGGTGACGTTGATCAGCACGCCCCGCGCACCGTTGATGGACGTTTCCAGCAGGGGGGAGGAGATGGCCATGCGGGCCGCCTCCTCGGCCTTGCCCTTACCGGCGGCGCGGCCGACGCCCATGTGGGCAAGACCGGCGTCCTTCATGATGGCCGTCACATCCGCAAAGTCCAGGTTGATGAACCCGGTGTCGCGGATCAGGTCGGAGATGGACTGCACCGCCTGACGCAGCACGTCGTCCGCGATCTCGAAGGCGTTGGCAAAGGTGATCTTCTGGTCGGTGGCGTATTTCAGGCGCTCGTTGGGGATGATGACAAGGGAATCCACCTTGCTGCGCAGCTCCTCGATGCCCTGCTCCGCCTGGGTCATGCGGCGGCGGCCCTCAAAGCCGAAGGGCTTCGTCACCACACCCACGGTAAGGATACCGGCCTCCCGCGCGATCTCCGCCACCACAGGGGCTGCGCCGGTGCCGGTGCCGCCGCCCATGCCCGCGGTGATGAACACCATGTCGGTGTTCTCCAGCGCCTTGGCCATCTGGTTGCGGCTCTCCTCGGCGGCCTTGCGTCCCACGTCGGGGTTGGAGCCTGCGCCCTTGCCGCCGGTGAGCTTCTCGCCGATCTGAATTTTATAGGTAGCGCTGGAAGCATTCAGCGCCTGCTTGTCTGTGTTGACTGCGACAAAATCAACGCCCTGCGCGCCACTGCGTACCATGCGGTTGACCACGTTGTTTCCGCCGCCGCCTACGCCCACGACCTTGATGCTGACAACGTTCTCCGGGCCGGTTTCCAATCCAAAAGCCATGTCTGCTCCTCCTGCCATAATTTGTATGAAAATGACGGATTATCTCCTGGTAAATGCTATATCTTGTATTGTATTACGAATTGGCGCAAGCGTCAAGTGTAAGCACTTAATTTACCGAAAAAGTTTTGTGCCGGGAGCATGAAGCACCTACGCAGCGTCCCCGATGCGGTGCGGTACGCGCGGCATCACTCCGGAATGAACCGTGCCTTCCCCTCCTGCATCATATTGATAACGCCCTTTTCGTTGACCTCCAGCTTCTCCACCACGGCCATCAGATAGTCCAGCTTGTAGCCGTAGTCGGCCTCCCGGGGCAGCTGCACGTCGAACCGTTCCAGATACCGCAGCGTCAGCTGTGCCGGGTCGCTCATATCCAGCAGCGATACGTCCGCCGTCATGCCGCGCTGGTCCAGCGCCTGCATGAGCGTCAGCAGCTGCTCCAGCGCCAGCTCCTGTCCCTCCGCCGCCTTTGCCGGCTGACCCACCGCCGGGTCTGTCAGCGTCAGGCCCTTTACCTGCATCCGCTGCTTCGCGGCAGCGGGCGTTACCTCGTCCACGATGTTCCCCGTGTTGCACAGCAGGTATGCCTTCCCGTCCTGCACAATGGCCGCCGGGTCCGCGCACTCCGTCACGATGATGGAAAGCCCGTCCGGCAGCGACCGCCGGAACTGCACCGTCTCGATATACGGCAGCGCCCTGCGTATGCGCTCCGCCGCGCTGTACTTGTTCATCAGGAACATATTGTCCCCCTCATTGACCCCCGCCGCGTCGATGATCTCCTGCCGGGTATAGCGGTCGTTGCCGCTGACCTCGATGCTGCGTATACGGAAAAACAGCGTCAGAGCCAGAGCGATGGCGGTGCAGATCAGCAC